>Ga0207868_1001212_pt1 | contig 19563 bp, 18 predicted proteins | sample Passage237B_FD_187370 | JGI IMG/M metagenome (GOLD analysis project Ga0207868, IMG submission 187370) | Cellulose adapted compost microbial communities from Newby Island Compost Facility, Milpitas, CA, USA - Passage2 37B (SPAdes) (version 3) ... | reverse complement strand
TCCATGTTTAAAATTTCATTTTTATCACACAAGGAAATGTAAATTTTAAACAAGGTAAGCTCCATCTGACCGATGGAACAAAATTATTTACAGATGAAAAAGAATAAGGATAAAAAGAATAAGGATCAAGGAAAGACGGGCGATCCTTGATCTTTAATCCTTAGTCCTTAATCCCTAATCCTTCATTTAATGCTAAACCGAATCCCTGCATAAAACATCCGTCCGGAGATGGGCCCCCAAAGCAGCGATGAGTCAAAATACGGACTAAACGGTTGGTCGGCCGCGAGTATCGGGTTTGGCTGAAAAAAGTCGGTAAGATTCTCGCCCCCAATATAAAGGTCAATCGGGCGGGTTTTGCCAACGGTTTTGCTGATCTGGGCGTTCATCGTGCTGTAGGCGCGTGAATATCCGGGGATCTGATACTCCACCGGATTCGCCTCGGTGGAGGGTAATCGTTTCTGACCCGTAATATTGAGCGTATAGTCGAAATGCCATCCGCTGCTATGTGTAGCATAGCTAAGATTAAGGAAGCCCCGGTGCCGGGCTACAAGCGGGCGTTGCAATAACGTGTTTCCGTAGGTGGTTTTTACATCGAAAAAGCGATAGGCCATCCGTGTTTCAAAATGAGCTAGCGGCATGAAACGCAGCTCGGTTTGCAGGCTATTCGAATAGGATTTGCCTTCCAGATTATAGAAGGATAATTCACGTGGGTTCTCATAGTCGACAACCACTTGATTGATAAAGTCGTTTCTGAAAAATTCAGTACTGAATGAGGCTTCGCGGTGGAACAACCGGAACGATTGGTCGAAACTGATACCGGTATTCCAGGCAATTTCAGGTTTCAGCCCATACGCATTTTGGATATTGTCTGGGGTAACGATACGTACGGTCCGAGCACTGGCCAATGCGGCGGTGTTTTCTGCAAAAATGTTTGCAGTGCGCTGGCCACGGCCACTGCTGATCCGGAAGACGGTACCGGCCACGGGTTGATAACGTACGTGTGCACGGGGTGTCGCGAACCAGCCATATAGGTTATTATAGTCGCCGCGGATACCCAATACCGCATCAAATTTATCAGAAGGACCATAGGTATATTCAAAAAAGCCGCCCGGAACGACTTCGGTCCGGCCAAACCGCTGTGCGATGTACTGTTCCTTATACCGGTCATATTGCATACTCAGGCCCGTGCGGTATTTATGCACCACGGTGCCAATGATGTCCTGGTAAATTAAATTCGCATAACCGTTTTGCTGCTCGGCATCATAGGTGCGCAGACCAAAATAGGAGGTTTGATTGAATGACGTGCCAGCGAGTTGCAGGCCGATGCTGCGTTGCGTCTGCTGCGGAAATACATAGCCGATTTTGGCAAATGCCTCATACCGTTCGATGTCAAATCCCAGTCCGTAGCGATTTTCCGTAAGCTTATCCGTTGTGGGATTGAAATCGATTTGTCCGCCTGTACGGTCATCACTGAGAAATTTGACGCCAAATTGGAGCATTAAGCCTTTTCCGTCTTCGTATTTCCACCGGCTGACACCCGAGAACAGGTTTCCCACCGGAATATCCCGGAATCCATTTTTACTGAAATTCATGTTTTTATTGTACATGAAATTATCATGCAGCAGGAGCCCGCCTGTCCACCGGTCACTAAACCGATGAGACAGGTTGACGTTGATATCTGACCGCCCCATGTTATTGGTATAGGCGTTGAAAAACAACCGTTCCGATGTTTCGGGTTTCTTCAATTCTACATTGATTTGCCCTGCAATGTTCTCAAAACCATTTACTACCGACCCGATCCCCTTACCGATCTGAATGGATTCTATCCATGTTCCGGAGATGCTGTTGAGTCCAAGTGGCGTAGCCAGTCCGCGTGGACCGGGTAGGTTTTCGACCGTCAGTTGGGTATAGATACCGCTTAGGCCGAGCATTTGGATCTGTTTGCTGCCTGTCACCGCATCGCTGCTTACCACATCTACGGATGCATTAGTTTCGAAGCTTTCACTGAGGTCGCAGCAAGCTGCCTTGAATAGTTCCTGCCCGGTAAGGACTTCTAGCCGTGTCGGGCTGAGGGCCGAAATATAATTGGAACGCCGCCTCGCAGATACGGTTACCTCGGCCAATACGTTGTCTTTGGCAGTGATCACTACCACTTCATGTGGGTCGTTTATAGTAAGCGTGTCGGACTGGTGTCCCGCGTAGGAGATGATCAGCCGTTTGAAGTGTTCCTCGTGGTCAATCCTGAACACCCCAGAAGTATCTGTCTGCGCATAGATGGTCGCATCTTCCAGCCAGCGGATGTTGGCCGATTCAATGGGGGTGAGTTCGCCACGGTTGTTTTCCTGCATCACGACGCCGGTAACCTCATGATCACGATGGTCTTGTCCGGTAACCTTATGGATGTTCGACGGGTTCCGGTAATGGCAGCACTCGGGTAGTGCATTATATGCGTCGTCATCGGCACGTAACCCATCTACATCGTGGCCTGAAGCGGCGATGCTTTTTTTGATGGTATCCAAGTTGGAGTTCGCGGAAGGAAGGGAAAGCTGAAGTTGTTGGTTCGCCGCATTCCATGCGGCAGCCTCTGCGCCGGCATCTTTTGCCGCTTTCTCGATCCGGGCTTTGCACATGTTGCAATTGCCCGCCACAGTAAGGATAAAATTGTGCTCGTTCTGGGCCTTAGTCATTAGCGAGATGGGGAGCAACAACAATAGCGTGGTGTACGCTTTGATCAGATAAGTCATGTTTTACGAATTTGAATGCTGATATTGATTTAAAACCAAAATATGGTGCGGCTGCACCATGGCCCCAACGGGCGAAACAGTGAACTTGGCCCGTCGGTGAAGAATCAATGGTCAGTACTCAAATACGGTACGTGCAGTGTTGGATAAACAAGGGGACAGCAGTATTGGGAGGGGCATCATCTGCCGTTTTGATGGCATAGTCGGTATCCAACGGCAGGTTGATAACATAGGCTAATGTGAAAGCCAATAGCTCCAGCGGATAAATCTTTGCCGGCTTTGTATCTGCACCGGGAAGGTGTTCTTCTGTGGTTTTTTTTGCGTCTACCTTCACCGTTTGGCAATGCCCATGTCCTGCCTGATCGATGGCACAACGATCGTTTCCTTCGTCGGTGCAGCAGACGGGATCCTCCGTTTTCTTTTTGTGGTGTGTAAAGCAGAGCGAGCAATCCTCAGGGGCGGATTTCCCATACTCCGGTTGCATCACCAACGTTTGGGATTCCCCGCAGCAATAGTGCAGATGTACCGTTGCACCCGTTGCCGAGAACGCATAAATGAAAGTCAGCCATATGACGAATACTCTTGCCATGACGCTGCAAAGATAGGGAAAAACCCGCCAAGATTCCAAATCCGTAATGTTTCTAAACTTGGCGGATTTTGACGCTATTTTATTTCTTCCGCGTCTTGTATATCGCCACCCAGCCGATCGTTTTTCAGGGACTGCGTAGTGCTGGAAGGCGTACTTTTCTTGCTATCCCCCAGGTAGCTGGGCAATTCCATTCCTGCCATGTCAAAAATATCTTTGAGGGGTGGAACAGACTTGTAGAGGCCTGAAACAAAATTGGCGGTCGATGTCTTCCCGTCTTCGTTTCCTCCGTTTCCCCCATCCCATACGGTGACTTTGTCGATCTTGATGTTTTTGATCGCTTCGGTCTGCAGCTTCACCAGTTCGGGTAATTTATCCGTAATCAGTAGTAGCACAGCATCTTTCGGATCATCGCCCGCGGATTTGACAATCTCTTTGAGGCCCTCCGCCTGTTTGGTTAGCATCTCGTATACCCCGCGTGCTTCGGCTTCCAGCTTGGCGAAGATTGCATCGGCTTCTCCCCGGGCTTTTTCCCGCAGTTGTTCGGCCTCGGCCTGCGCCTCGATGATGGCTTTTTGCTTTTGGATTTCCGCAGCGACAACGATGGTGGCATTCTGTGCGGCGCGGTCGCGCTCAGCACGTGCCTCTTCAGCCAGTTGCTCGGCGCGGTAAGCCTCTTCCAGCGCCTTTGCCTGTTGCACTTTCTCCGCTGCAACCGCTTTTTTCAGTGCCTCGGCCTCGCGTTCGCGGCGTTCCGCGTCGGAAGCTGCGATTTGGATTTTGGAGAGGTTCTCTCCCTGTACGGCGATGGCATTCGCATCGGCTATCTTGACACGGGTATCCCGTTCGGCTTCTGCCTTACCGATATTCTCATCGCGACCGGCCCCTGCAATGCTGACTTCCCTGTCTTTGGTGGCGATGGCCACTTCCACGTCCCGGTCACGTTGCATTTCAGCTACTTTTATATCCCGTTCCTTTTCGGCTTCCGTCTTGCCAATATCGCCGAGACGCTCCTGTTCGGCCACACGGATTTTAGCTTCGTTGATCGCTTTTGCGGCCGCTTCTTTACCGAGGGCATCGATGTAACCGCTCTCATCTTTGATATCCGTTACGTTCACGTTGATCATTTTCAACCCAATCTTGTTAAGCTCGGCTTCGACGTTGGCGGCAATGTTTTGAAGGAACTTGTCGCGGTTGTTGTTGATCTCCTCGATGTCCATCATAGCTACCACCAATCGCATCTGCCCGAGGATGATGTCTTTGGCGAGCTCATGTACTTGCGGACGTTGCAGGCCCAGCAGTCGCTCGGCTGCGTTCATCATCACGGTTGGTTCGGTAGATATACCAACGGTATAACGAGACGGCACATCCACACGGATATTCTGTTTGCTGAGTGCGCTAGTCAGATTCACCTCGATGGAAATGGGCGTGAGATCCAAAAAGGAGTAGTCCTGGATAACCGGCCAGATAAAAGCTGCGCCACCATGGATACATTTGGCCGTTCGGGTACCTTCAGCAGCATTTTTGCCTACTTTCCCGTATACGACTAAAATACGGTCTGACGGACAGCGTTTATAACGTTTGAATAAGGAAACAATAAAGACAAATACAATGATAATGCCGACGGCAATTGCAACTAAGATGTACTCCATACGGTTTTTGTGTTAATTGATAGTTGATAATTGATAGTTGATAATTAAATTTTCGTTTTACTGGTAACCAATAATATGCTCTCATTTACGATACCGATAACCGTTACCGGTTTTCCGGTGGGAATATCGTCATCGTCATCCGTAAGTGCACGCAATTCACGGAGTGAACCTTGTACACGTATATGTACCTTGCCATAGCCAGCTCGCAACCCCGGAATTCGCAGATAGGTTTCCGCCTGCTTCTGCAAGGCATTTTGAATCTGTAAGGTACCGCTTGCGCGAAGCTTCGCCATCCGTGAAAATAAGAAAAACATGATCAGGACGATGATAACTCCCGATAGCGTAGACCAGAGTATCACATGCAGCATCGGCAGGTTACCCTGAAGGCAAGCCAATCCTACCCATCCGAATACCGTAAAAAAAGTAATAAAATTTTTGATGGTGAAAAACTGATAATCGATTCCGCCATCGCCGTCTACATAGTCGTCTGAATCCCCAAATGTACCGTCGTCATCTCCTCCGATAAATGACATTACGGTCTGCACGACGAACATGAAGGAGAATAAAATTGCCACGGCCCAGAAAAATTTTTCTACCCCTTCGAGCGTATGCCACCAGATAGCTATGGATGATAGGATCTTCATATAGATTTATGTTAATTAGTGGTTCCCATTTACCGCTTATTTCACGGAGCGTTAAAGATAGGAATTGTTATTTTGTTTATTGGATGTCAAAAACCTCCATATGTTACACGCGTATACTGATTTCCCAAGTTTTTCCCGTTTTAGCTTGTTACTTTGCGCATATATTTACATTTTAAAATAAATAATCATGAGAAAATTACTTATAGGATTAGCATTTATTTTGTCAGCTAATTTTTCTGCAATGGCCCAACAGGCGCCACGTGGAGTCCCCGCAGTCGTATTGAATGCATTCCAGCAACAGTTTCCGAAAGCGCGGCAGGTAGAATGGGAGCGACGGAAAGATGGCAATTTTGAAGTCGAATTTAATCTTAGCTTAGTAGGGCGTGATCATCAGGCAATTATCAGTCCAGACGGGAAAGTGCTGAAACATGAAGAGGAATTGTCTTCCTCCTCGCTGCCTGATGCGGTAAAACAGCAGATCAAGACCGAATTTAACGGATACCGGATTGACGAAGTAAAGAAAATAGAAGAAGGGGGGAAAGTGTCCTATGCAGTCGATTTGGATAGCCGTCAAGGCGATCTGAAGGTGCTTTTTGATGCGGACGGAAAAATTTTAAAAGAACGGATGGACTAATGACCATCCGTTACTTCTTTCAGTTGTTGGATGAATGCCGGAACCTTTTCCAGGTAATTGGCTTCATCCAGCAGCCGGACGAAAGCACTTCCAACAATTGCTCCGTCCGTATAATCCGTGGCACGTAAGAACGTGTCCCTGTTGGAAATACCGAAACCTACGACAACCGGATTTTTCAGTTTCATCTGTTGTATACGGGAAAAGTAAGCCGCTGTATCTTCGGATACCGAAAGGTTTTTTCCGGTAGTGGCAGATGACGATAACAGGTAAATAAAACTGGTAGACAAGTCGTCGATTTTCCGGATACGTTCTTCCGAGGTTTGCGGCGTAACCAAAAAGATATTGCTCAGCCCATTTGCCTCAAAAATGGCGCGATACTGTGCCTCGTATTCGTACATGGGTAGATCCGGCACAATAACCCCGTCGACTCCAACGGCCTTGCACGATTGGCAGAACCGATCGATACCATACTGCAGAACCGGATTAACGTATCCCATCAGCAGTACCGGGATGTGGACGCGGTCGCGCAGCTTGCTGAGCTGTTCAAAAAGCACATGCAGTGTCATGCCATTACGCAAGGCTACTTCGGAGCTGTGTTGGATAACGGGGCCATCGGCCACAGGGTCGGAATATGGGAAGCCGATTTCAAGAAAGTCTGCGCCCGACTTTTCCAACGTTTCCGCGATTGTCAGGGTACTATCCAATGTCGGGTAGCCAGCCGTGTAATAAATGGAAAGTATGCGCTTGTCACCGCTATCGGCGAATAATTTGTTAATCCTGTTCATTGCTAAAAGCCAAAATAATTCATGTAATTATCCAAGTCCTTGTCACCCCGTCCGGAAAGGCATATTACGACATTTTCATTGCCTTTGAAGGTCATTTTTTCCAGCTGAGCCAGGGCGTGGGCGCTCTCGATAGCAGGGATAATACCCTCCAGTTTGGTGAGCAGGAGGCCGGCCTGCATCGCCTCGTCGTCCGTGGCACTCGCATAGGTGGCTCGTCCCGTTTTGTACAACCAGGCATGTTGGGGGCCAATACCGGGATAGTCCAGTCCCGCGGAAATGGAATAAGGTTCTACTACCTGTCCATCGTCCGTCTGCATCAGGATGGACCGGCTGCCGTGAAGCACACCTTCGCGTCCCAGAACGGTTGTCGCAGCAGATTCGCCGGAATGCACGCCTTTTCCGGCCGCTTCCACCGCAATCAGCTTTACGAGCGGTTCATCCAAAAAGTGATAGAACATACCCGCTGCATTGCTGCCACCACCCACGCAGGCAATCGCATAGTCGGGGGTCTCCCTGTCCGTCTTCTCCAGCAACTGTTTGCGGGTTTCGGCGGAGATGACCGACTGGAACCGGGCAACCATATCCGGGTAGGGATGGGGGCCTACTACCGAGCCGATGATGTAGTGCGTGTCTACCGGATTGTTTATCCAATCGCGTAACGCTTCATTGGTGGCATCTTTGAGCGTCTTGCTGCCCGATTCGGCGGCAATCACTTCGGCGCCCATCATTTTCATGCGCGCCACATTGGGGGCCTGCCGTTTTATATCGACGGCTCCCATGTAAACCACACACTGGAGCCCCTTGAGGGCACAGACGGTAGCCGTAGCCACGCCATGCTGCCCGGCGCCGGTCTCTGCGATAATGCGCCGTTTGCCAAGCCGCTCCGCCAGTAGGATTTGGCCGATGGTATTATTGATCTTGTGTGCGCCTGTGTGATTGAGGTCTTCCCGTTTTAAAAAGATGTTGGCTCCATAACGTTCAGAAAGCCGGGTAGCCGGATAGAGTGGAGAGGGGCGTCCCACATAGTCGGTGAGCAATTGATCAAACTCCCGCTTGAATTCCTCGCTTTGGATAATCCCGAGGTATTGCCGTCGCAACTCTTCCACATTCGGGTATAGCATTTCGGGGATATAGGCACCACCAAAGTCACCGTAATAACCCCTTTCATTCACTTGGTATTCACTCATCGTTGAAGATCTGTAATGTCTGTTTCAATAATTCAATATCTTTGATCCCCGGTGCGGTTTCGAACTTTGAATTCAGGTCCAGCGCGTAAAGGCGGCTATCGCCGATCTCCAATGCCTCACGGATATTTTCGGTACTGATACCGCCGCCCAGGAAGAAAGGTTTGTCCGATGTATAACCTTCGAGTAACTTCCAGTCAAAACGTGTACCGGTACCGCCATGCTGTTTGCTTTGCGTATCAAACAGGTAATATTCCGCCACATCTGCATACTCGTCCAGCCGCGCCCAGTCAAACCACGGGTCAATGCCGAACGCTTTGATCACCGTGACCCCCGTTTGTTTCAATCGTGCACAATAGGCCGCATCTTCGTTCCCGTGCAGTTGCACTGCCTGAAAGCCATATTGCGCTACATACCTGTTTACCTGCCGCTCATCGGCATCCACAAAAACGCCGGTTTTACACACTCCTGCTAATTGAGCCACCCAGGCAGCCTCCAATGCGGATCCGACGAAACGTTTGGAAGCCGGATAAAAAATGAAGCCGATGTAATCCGGCTGCAAGGTCAGCACACCCCGTATGTTTTCAGGATCCCGCAAGCCACATATTTTTATCTTTGGTTTCATCAAAATCCGCCGAATCTGCGTTATCCGCGTTCTATCCAATTAACGTTTTAAAACTTTCCAATGCTTTTTTACCGAGCAACGAAGCTTCGGCCTCATAATAGCAGTCGCCGAAACTCTTTTCCGGATGAATGGTCTGTATGGCGATGGCAGCGTTGGCGAGGACAACGTCGTTTTGTTGGGCTGTCCCGTTTCCCTGTATCACAGCGGTGAAGATCCGTGCAGCCTCCTCTACGGTATCCCCGCCATGTATGCTTTCGGGGGGTAGGGGCGAGAAACCGAGCTGCTCTAGGCTGTAAAAGTTCTCACCCCGGTTGCTGATGGTCTTAAAATTACCCGTGAGGGAAATTTCGTCGTAACCGTCCAGCGCATGCAGGATCGTATATTGCTTATTCGTTTGCTGGTAGAGGTAACCATAGAGACGGGCTAACTCAAGGCTGAATACACCAACGGATTGGTATTGCGGGTTGGTGGGATTCACCAAGGGGCCAATCATGTTAAAAAACGTCTTCACACCCAGTTCCCGGCGGATGGGGGCCACGGTCTTCATCGCGGGATGGAACAAGGGCGCATGGAGAAAACAGATGTTTGCATTTTCAAGCTGACGGCTGATGGTGTCTTTGTCATTGGTAAACCGATATCCCAGATACTCCATTACATTGGACGACCCGCATCCGGATGAAACGCCGTAATTGCCATGCTTTGCAACGGGATAGCCCGCTCCCGCCACCACAAAGGAAGCCAGTGTGGAGATGTTGAATGTGTTTTTGCCATCCCCGCCGGTTCCGCAAAGATCGATCAGCTTATAACCCGGAAAGTCAAGCTGCAAGCAGAGATCATACATCGCATCGCGGAACCCTTCCAATTCTTCTACGCGGATACTCCGCATGCCATATGCGGTCATGAACGCTGCGATCTGTGAATTGTTGTACTTTCCCGAAGCAATATGGGTCAGTATCTCGTACGCTTCACTTCTGGTGAAGGTTTTAAATTCAAATAAATGTGCTAAGATCCGCTTCATTCGAAAAACGCCATAAAAAAAGCCTGCCGGTAAATGGGCAAGCCGCTATACATTTCAGTAACTTATTACTTACAGTAGGAGGTTGCCACAGCATCAACTGCCATGCCACCACCCAATAATATGTTCTGTTTGAAAATTCATTTGCTTGTCGCAAATATGAGTTTTTGTTTTGAAAGATGCAAGACACTTACCCATTAATTTGAAGATTGTGCGGTCAAGCCTCAATTTCTGACATAAATAGCAGAAATTTGTACCCATGTGTTTCTTTTTAGACATCCATACCCATGGTATCCAACAGGACCCTAACGTACGTTCAATCTACAACGCGGGTATGGATACCGATGGTGTGCCACCCGGCATGTGGCTGTCTGCGGGACTGCATCCGTGGTTTCTCACAGAAACAAATCGGGAGGAGCAATTCCGGTTGCTTACGGAATATGTCGGCCGCGATGAAGTGAAGCTTATCGGAGAGTGCGGGTTCGACCGGCAGCGGGGTCCGGCTATGTCGTTGCAGCGGGAGGCATTCGAGCAGCAGGTAGAATTGGCATTGACATGCGGAAAACCGCTTCTTATTCACTGTGTCAGGGCGTATGATGAATTGCAGGCATTTGGTAAGCGATATGCCCATAAAATCCCGATGATCATACATGGATTTAATAAATCGCCCGAGCAGGCAAGGCAGTTGGTAAACCGGGGCTTTTTCCTTTCGTTCGGCGCAGCAATATTGAATGAGGCAAACGGTGCGGCCCGGACGTTGCGGGAAATGGACTCTCTTTTCTTTTTGGAAACCGACGATGCAGCAGCAGCTATCCAGTCCGTCTATGAACAAGCCGCTTTTTTGCGCAAAATACCCATGGAAGCGCTAAAAGATACTATTTTTGCGAGCTGGAAAACAATTCAACTGATTTAGATGACGGATATCAATTGGCTATCGCGCTCCGCTCTGCTGGTAGGTGACGATGGGATAGCTTTGCTGCGGCAGAAACATGTATTGGTGATAGGGCTTGGTGGCGTGGGTTCATTCGCAGCGGAATTCATTTGCCGGGCAGGAATCGGCGAGATGACCATTGTCGACGGCGACGTGGTTGATCCTACCAACCGCAACCGCCAGTTGCCCGCACTGGCCACTAACCATGGTGAAAGCAAAGCACGCATTATGAAAGAGCGTCTGCTGGCCATCAACCCCGATTTGAAACTGCATGTCGTGGAAGAATTTCTCACGCCGCAGAAATGCCGTGAAATCCTGGATGAATCCTACGACTACGTTATGGACTGCATCGACAGCATCACGCCGAAGGTGACCTTGCTTTCGGCGGCGTTGAATGCCGGAATGCCCATTGTGAGTTCGATGGGAGCCGGAGGTAAGCTTGATCCTACAATGATACGGGTCACCTGGCTACCGGAAACATATCAATGTGTATTTGCACAATATGTACGCAAGCGGCTGAAAAAGCTCGCCAATGCAGGTACGGTGAAGGCGGTGTTTTCCATTGAAGAGGTAAGGCGGGATTCGCTGGTCCTGACAGACGGCAATAATTTCAAGCGCTCGGCATACGGTACCATTTCCTATTTGCCCGCCGCCTTCGGTGGGGTCTGTGCGTCGGTGGTCATACGCGATTTATTGGATATTCCGGTGGAGCTGGTAGACCGGCCCAAGCGTATACAGAAGAAACGGATGAAGAAGAACGTTATTTCTCTTCCTCGCGTGGCAGGATGACACCGGTGTATCGGATAACGCCTGGGTAATCAAGCGTAGTCTTTCACGCGTGATACCAACCCATACAGCGTAATGATGGATAGCAAAAAGAAAATTGCATCGAGCACAAAAGCCATGGTTTTCGGATGTTGAATGGCGCTTACAACTGTCCATACGAACGGTGGATAAAGCGCGAGGACGGATCCGATGGCAAAGCGATCACCTACCTTCGTTCTTGGCTTGATAAACAGGTAGATGAAGAGAAAGAAAAAGCCCAATATGGCGATGATACTGGCCGCCTCAACTAACAAATATTCCCAGGAAAAATGCTGCGGTGGATTTTGAAAATCGCCTATGACTTGAAAAAGATAAATGTACAGGACGAACGATAAAGGAAGGCTCAGTTTGTCGCCGCTAACAATTAGAAACGGAAATAAGATCAGTGTGAAAAACTGAAACACAGTGGTCTGTTTCTTTAAGAAAATCAGTAAGTTTTCCATTTTTGTATCCATTTTTGCTGCCCGATTTATTGGTAAACCTTTACGCTTTCTTGTTAAGCCAATTATAGACCCAAAGCTATACGGCTTTATCTAGGAAGCCTTTGACAAAAGTCAAAAAATCAAATACTTGACCGGATTCTGCTTAAGGTGGATTGATTGACGCCTAGGTAAGATGCAATGTAGCCAAGGGGTACACGGGTCAGCAATTGCGGACGGTTTTGGAGTAAATCCAGGTAACGTTCTTTGGCACTCAACATGCGCAAGGCATTGGCCTTCGCCTCGCTGCGGATGTAATATTGCTCGGTGAGGTGGCGCGCGATGAAATTGAATTCCGGATGTTGACGATATAGCAGTGAGAGTTTTTCATGGGTGAGCGCAAGCAGCGTACATCGTTCTATTGTTTCAATGGCCTCAAAGCTGGGGCGCTGGCTGAAAAAACTGTATACCGATATGGCCAATTCGCCTTCAAAGAGCAACCAAGAAGTGATGTCATTTCCTTCCTTGTCGATATAATACGTGCGTACACCGCCCTGGAGGATAAAGTAAATCGATCTGCAGGTTTCACCAATGTGCAGGAGCTGTACTTTTTTTCCGGTAGTAACGACCTTGCTGTGCTGCCTGATACTTTCGGACAACCCTGCACTGATTGGCTGTATGCTGTTTAAAAGCGCAACGATACGTTCATGTGCGCAGTGGCGCATAGGGTTGTCCATAACTTGGGTATTGGGGTATACGGGGAAAGGCTGATACCAAAATAACACCGCCCCGGACTTTTGTGTGCGGGGCGGCTAAGCTTCAGTATTCATCTTCGTTGAAAAAGAAGTCGTCCTTGGTGGGATAATCGGGCCAAATCTCCTCTATATTTTCATAAGGCTCACCGTCGTCTTCCAATGCTTGTAAGTTTTCAATCACTTCCACAGGAGCACCTGAACGGATTGCATAGTCGATAAGCTCGTCTTTCGTCGCCGGCCAAGGTGCATCTTCCAAATGTGAGGCTAACTCTAATGTCCAATACATAACCTATCAATTTAAGTTCAATTTTGCGCAAAAATATAATATTTCTATTATGATTTTTAAATTTTTTGTCAATATTTTTTGTGTTAAGTTTAAGTTGTTGATTGATAATATTTTATTGGCTACAAAATAGTGATTTTTACAAAAAAATGGCTTTTTTCCACCCTATATGTTTTCGAAATCAGTGCCTTTTTCACGCAGAGCCGCTAAACGCGGAGATACATTTTTAACATCTTTATTGGGATAATCATCTTCGATCAGACCATCCCGCATGCGCACGATCCGGTGGGCGTGCTGGGCGATGTCTTCTTCGTGCGTAACCAGGATAATTGTGTTGCCGCGGGAATGGATTTCTTCCAATAATCCCATGATTTCGATGGAGGTTTTGGTATCCAAATTGCCCGTTGGCTCATCGGCCAAAATGATGGATGGATTGTTGATGAGTGCACGAGCTACTGCTACACGTTGGCGTTGCCCGCCGGAAAGTTCATTCGGTTTGTGATCCACACGATTGCCCAAACCGACGCTCTCCAATGCTTTTTGGGCCATCTCTTCCCGGCTTTTCTTGCTGTATCCCGCATAAATCAACGGCAGGGCCACATTGTCCAGCGATGTAGAGCGTGGCAGCAGATTAAAGGTTTGGAATACGAAGCCGATCTCTTTGTTGCGTACCTCTGCAAGCTCATCGTCGCTCATTTCACTTACATTGATGCCATTTAAGATGTACTCGCCCCGGGTAGGGGTGTCCAAGCAGCCGAGTATGTTCATCAAGGTGGACTTACCCGAACCCGAAGGGCCCATCAACGCAACAAATTCACCTTTGTTGATCTGGAGGCTCACCGATTTCAGTGCATGGATGGTTTCCGCCCCTATGACATATTTGCGTCCGATATCCGTGATTTGAATGAGGGGTTGCGACATAACACTCTTTTCTTTTTAGATGCATCGAGTGGGGTAAAGTTACAACCCCCCGGCCTTAGTCCAATGTTTTTTTATAAGTTGGTGCACGTCATCGCGCAACCGATCTGCATGTTCCAGCCCGAGACCCGATGTCACAATCGGTTCCAATACCTGTACATGGATAATACCCGGCCTGCTGCCGAACGTTTTCGCTTCATCCCAGAAAATCTTCCAGGCGTTGTGTATGACGATTGGGATAATGGGCACCTGCGTTTCAATGGCTAGCTTGAACGGACCGTTTTTGAAGTCATATAAATGGGGAGGAAACTCTTCTCCGATATGCCCCTCGGGGAAAATAACCATACTCCGCCCTTTTCTAAGATTGTCATCGGCTCGTTTGAAAGCCTTGAAAGCTGAAATCCGGCTTTGTCGGTTCAATGGAATATCGATGGTTTTAAAGAACATTCCCGTCACCGGATTGTTCAGTAGTTCAATTTTTCCCATGAATGAAAAGTCGGAAGGGCAGAGCAAAACCAGGGCGGTGATGTCGAGGTTGGACGTATGATTGGCACAGATGATATACGGTTTTGACCAATCAATCGGTGTTTCATACCGAAACCTGTAAAAAACTCCGACAAAGGTAGAGCTCAGAAATCCAATGATCCGCCGGCAGCGTGCGATAAGGTGAAAGTGACGTTCGGGATTTTTTGCCAGCATGACTAAAAGTGGATAAAAAAGTATAAAGAAAAATAAAACAGATGCCAGGTATAGGCATCTGTGTGTTTTTCTCAACAATTGGATCATCTGCTTCAAGCTTTTTGCTTAACTCAATTCTGCAAAATATTTATGGAACAAGGGGATGGTCTCAATCCCTTTGAAATAATTTGCGATGTCATACTTTTCATTGGGAGAATGCAGGTTGTCGCTATCCAGGCCAAAGCCCATGAGTACGGTTTTCAGCCCCAGTTCATTTTCGAAAAGCGAGACGATGGGGATACTTCCTCCGCCGCGCGTTGGAATCGGCTTTTTACCAAACGCCTCTTCGATGGCTTTTTCAGCTGCCCGGTAGGCTACGCTATCTGTCGGCGTGACCGCTGGCTGTCCGCCGTGGTGAGGTGTGACCTTGACCGTGACGTACGCGGGAGCAATGCTTTCAAAATGCTTGGTGAAAAGAGCGGTGATTTTATCCGGATCCTGATTGGGTACCAGCCGCATAGAAATTTTGGCATTTGCTTTTGATGGCAACACGGTCTTCGCACCTTTACCGATGTATCCACCCCAGATTCCATTTAGCTCCAACGTGGGGCGGATACCCGTCCGCTCAATGGTCGTGTACCCTTTTTCACCCCAAAGGGCTTTAATACCCAAATCTGCCTTGTATGCGGCTTCGTCAAAAGGAGCTTTGTTCAGCAGCTCGCGCTCCGTGCTGCTGAGTTCCACCACATCGTCGTAAAAGTTCGGTATCGCAACGCGGTTGTTTTCGTCATGAAGTGAGGCGATGAGTTGAGCAAGGATAGTAACCGGATTGGCTACGGCACCTCCGTATACACCCGAATGCAGGTCGCGGTTTGGTCCGGTGACTTCTACCTCTACGTAGGATAAGCCACGCAAACCTGTTTCGAGGGAAGGAGTGTCCAAACTGATCATTGCGGTATCCGAAATGAGGACGACGTCTGCCGCCAGCCGCTCTTTGTTGGCTTTCACAAATACGCCGAGATTGTCAGAGCCCACTTCTTCCTCGCCCTCAATCATAAATTTGACATTGCAGCTCAGCATGCCGGTCGCTTGCATCAATTCGAATGCCTTGACATGCATGTAAAACTGTCCCTTGTCGTCACACGCGCCCCGCGCGAATATTTTCCCGTCACGTACCGTAGGTTCAAAAGGAGGAGTCTCCCAAAGTTCCAAGGGATCGGGAGGTTGTACGTCGTAATGCCCATAAACCAATACGGTCGGCTTATCCGGACCAATGATTTTCTCACCGTATACAATGGGGTGTCCCGCCGTCGGGCATATCTCCACGTTTTCTGCACCAGCGTCTTTTAATTTTTGGGCTACGTATTCGGCAGTTCGATGTACGTCCTCGCTGTATGCTGGATCGGCACTTACCGAAGGGAAACGGAGCAATTCAAATAATTCATCCAGGAAGCGTTGTCGGTTTGCTTCCATATATTCGTTGATCGTCTTCATATGCGCTAAAGGCTTTGCTGCAAACTTAGCTAATTTGCCAGTAATAGGCAAGTTAGCGATCTCTCACCTGCCTTTGAAAACGGAAGTGTCAGGTGAAACTTAGCTAATTTGCCAGTAATAGGCAAGTTAGCGATCTCTCACCTGCCTTTGAAAACGGAAGTGTCAGGTGAAACTTAGCGGTGTCCGGTGAAGCTAGTAAAGTTGATGGATGATGCAACAAACGTCAGACAACGGCGTCATAGGTACGGCATCTCAAAAAATCCGATGTGCAATTTGGTAGTTTACTATATTTTCGTAATTTTACGAAATATTCATATTTAAATTGAAATTAAGGTAAAGTAGATGTTAAAAAATGTTAAGTATCAATATTTTATTTTTAAACTAAATAATTAGTTTTATATTTGTGCATAGTTGTGCTGCGAGCAATGACAGTTAGCGTGGAAGGATGGGAAGTATTTGCCGGAGCGTCACCACTGATTAATTATAGCTTAAAATCCGATAATGAAGAGAATGCTCGTTGCGCTGGCTCTGTTTTTTTCATGCTGGCTTTCCGTTTCCGCCCAAGAGAATGGGCACATCATCAAAGGTTCCGTGGTTGACACCGCTTCCAGTATCAAACTTGCCAAAGCTTCCATTGTGTTGGTTCATGCAAAAGATTCCATGTTATACCGGTTTACACGCACCGATGAATCCGGCAAGTTCCAAATGAGTGGATTAGACACGGGTGAATATACATTGTTTGCCACCTTTCCGGAATATGCAGATTATGTGCAGCATGTTACGTTGGACAGTACAGCTACCGTGTTGGATTTCGGTAATCTGGGCCTCGTATTACGGTCCAAGTTGCTGGAAGAAGTGCTGGTAAACCGGAGACAGGCGATCACGATCCGGGGAGATACGACAGAGTATGACGCTGCGAGTTTCAATATAGAGCCCAACTCAAAGGTGGAAGATCTGCTTAAGCAATTGCCCGGTATCCAGGTCGACCAAGACGGAAAAATCACCGCTCAGGGACAAACGGTAAATAAGGTGTTGGTAGATGGCGAGGAATTTTTCGGGGATGATCCCACGTTGGTCACGCGCAATCTCCGGGGTGATATGGTGGATAAAGTACAACTGTATGATAAAAAGAGCGATCAGGCAGAGTTTACGGGTGTGGACGACGGAGAACGTTCCAAAACACTTAATATCAAACTGAAGGAAGATCAAAAGAAGGGGTATTTCGGTAAGGTGGATGCCGGTGCCGGTACGAACGATATGTATCAGGGGCAGGCGATGTACAACCGCTTCAATAACAAACAGCGATTTTCAGTATTCGGCACCGTCGGTAATACCGGTCGCACCGGGTTAAGCTGGCAGGATGCAGACCGCTATTCGCCGTCAGGCTCGGTGACCATGATGGATGGTGGAGGTATCATGATTTCCATGGGAGGAGGCCAGGATGACATCGAATCGTGGGGTGGTCGTTACGATGGCCGGGGTATTCCGTCGGCACTTAATGGCGGCGCCTACTACAGTAACAAATGGAACGAAGGTAAGCAGTCCATCAATGGAAATTACAAAATAGGAGAGTTGAGCGTGGAAGGCACCAGCAATACCATCAACCGAAACGAGTTGCCCGGCGGAGCAATCAATACGATATCCGATCAAGCATTTGACCGGCGTATATTCCGGCAGCGCGGTGGAGCGATCTTCGAAACGCAATTTGATTCGACATCCACACTGAAAGTAACCGTAGACGGAACGTTGAAGAATGGTAGGACGAAGGAATCTAATGCATCGGAAGGCACAGACGAAGACGGCGGGATGCTCAATGAATCGATGCGGCGCACAACTAACGATACGGAGGGAGTGGATGCTTACTTGACTGCTTTGTGGACGAAGAAACTGCGTAAGCAGGGGCGGACGGTATCTTGGGAAGTCAATGAAACGATTAACCAGAGCAAAGCCAACGGATTTCTATACGCCGAAAACTCTTTTTACGCAGACGGAGCCATAGACAGTGTTTCGCTGGTGGACCAGCTGAAAATAAACGATAGCAAAAGTTCCGTTTTTAACTCCAACATCACCTACTCAGAACCCTTTACCAAGACGCTTTCGATGGTCGTGAACTACCGGCTCTCGGCAAATAATGGGACCTCATTGCGACAATCGTTCAATCAGGTGGGTGTGGGGAATTACACAGATTTGGATTCTGTATACAGTAATGATTTTAAGTTAAATCAGCTTTCCAATCAATTGGGTGCGATCTTGAATTTTAAGAAGGGGAAATCCACACTCAACGTAGGTACACGGGTGAGCCGTGTACAGTTTGATCAAATCGATCGGTATTCGGACAACCGGTTTGAGCGGAATTTTACCAATCACAATCCGCAGCTGACCTATCAATACCGTTTTTCGCAGCAGAAATCATTTCGTTTTTCTTACAACGGTAACAATACCCAACCTACCATTAACCAGATACAGCCGGTGCGGGTAAACGACGATCCGTTGAACATTGTTTTGGGTAACCCGGATCTCAAGCCTTCGTTTACCAATCGGGTGAATGTAAACTATAATTCATTTAAGGTGATCGGAGATCAATATCTCTATTTCTCCGGCAGTTTCTCCAATACCAACAATCCCATTGTCAGTAACGTGACAACAGACTCTGTCGGCAGAACCACGCTGCAATATGCCAATTTAAACGGCAAATCGCCCATAAACTATTATTTTTATTCTGGTTTCAGCAAAAAAATCAAGAAGCTGAACCTGGATGTCGGGGGTGGATTGAATGCAAATGGTAACACGTATTACAATCTGGCGAACGGCGAACTGAACCGGACGCAGAATTCAACCTATTCGGGCGATGTCAACATCCGGCGGTATGTTCAGAAAAAATATAATTTCTACCTCAATTTCGGTCCCTCCTATACCTATAGCAAGGCCTCGGTGCAACAGCGGGGTGATAACAGTGGCTGGGGAATGAGTGGACATTATTCCTTTAACATTTTCTTGCCGTTGAAATTCGAGATCAACTCTGAAGGGAGGTACACCTATACGGCGCCTACCGAATCGTTTGACTACGCTTTCGAGCAATTTATTGTAGATGCCTCTGTTAGCAAGAAGTTTCTGAAAGACGAAACACTCCGTTTTTCCGTTGGCGTGAATGATCTTTTTAATCAGAATAAGGGCTTCAGCCGGTACGCCAATAATAATATGTTTACTCAAAATAGTTACACCACGATTACCCGCTATGTGATGTTTTCCCTCACCTGGGATTTCAGCAAGATGGGCGGCGTATCGGTACAAAATTAGCTGTCATGAAACCGTCATGATTTTCAAAATCACACAGTAGCCAGATGAAATCATGACAGCTTCATCACCGATAACGAACAAATTTAATACGATGAAA
>Ga0207868_1001211_pt1 | contig 19598 bp, 23 predicted proteins | sample Passage237B_FD_187370 | JGI IMG/M metagenome (GOLD analysis project Ga0207868, IMG submission 187370) | Cellulose adapted compost microbial communities from Newby Island Compost Facility, Milpitas, CA, USA - Passage2 37B (SPAdes) (version 3) ... | reverse complement strand
GGCCGCCGCCGGACCGCGGCGCTTGAGGATATCGATGCGCAGGCCGTCCGCGTCGGCGGACAGCCGCAGGCGCAGGCCGGCGGGCGAGGGCTGGGCGGCGCTCGTGGACGGGCGGAACAGCAGCAGCGGCGTGCCGGAATCCTCGGCGGCGAGCTGCAGGCGGCGCAGCGCGGCCATGTCGGGCCGGTCCAGCCAGGCCAGCACGCAGTGGCAGGCGCCGGAGGCCAGCGCCTGCCGCGTGGCCCACAGCGTCGCCGCGCGCGTGGCCGGACGCACGACGAGCATGCGTTCCGGCACGAGGCCCCAGGCGCTCAGCGCCGGGGCGTAGGGCAGCCACGGCGGCGCGATCCACAGGTTCAGCGCCGGCGCGCGGGCGCCGGCCAGCAGCGGACGCACGAGCGCGATCTCGCCGATGCCGGGCGCGTCGAGCAGCAGCTCGGTCAGGCTGCCGCGCGGCCAGCCGCCGCCGGGCAGTTCGGCGTCCAGTTCGGGAAAGCCGGTGGACAGCCCCGGCGCGGCGGGACGGGCGAAGCGTCCGCCGGTCCACACCAGACCGGCGGGCAGGGCGTGCAGCGCGGCGGACATGCTTCACCTCAGGCCGGCAGGCCGTTGCGGATCAGGCCGACGACGACGCCTTCGATGGCGAGCGTCTCGCGCCGGGTGTCGATGACCAGGGGCGCGAACTCGGGGTTGGCCGGCAGCAGCTGCACGATGGCACCGCGCCGGCGGAAGGTCTTGACCGTGACCTCGTCGTGCACGCGGGCGACGACGATCTGGCCGTTGCGCGCCTCGGGCGTAGCGTGCACGGCGAGCAGGTCGCCGTCGAGGATGCCGGCGTCGCGCATGCTCAGGCCACGCACGCGCAGCAGGTAATCGGCGCGCGGCGAGAACAGCGCGGGATCGACGGCGTGGCGGGATTCGACGTGCTCGACGGCGAGCAGCGGCGAACCGGCGGCGACGCGGCCGATCAGCGGCAGGCCGGCGCCGTCGGTCAGGCGGATGCCGCGCGCGCGGCCTTCCTCGAGCACGATGGCGCCCTTGGCCGCGAGCGCGCGCAGGTGCGTCTCGGCCGCGTTGGGCGAGCGGAAGCCGAAGGCCGTGCACAGCTCGGCGCGCGTGGGCGGCCGGCCGCTGGTGGTGACGGTGTCGCGGATGAAGGCGAGGATTTCCTGCTGGCGCGGGGTGAGGGTGCGGTCGGAGGACATGCGCGGGCCCGTTTCGGCGTGTACGAGGACTGTAATTTTAGACAGCAACGCGCTGCGTGCAAACATCCTGCGCGTTTTCCCCGCTTGAGCGCGACGGCCGGCTGGTCTATGCCATGAGTAGGATCAGGCAGCAGAGGAGGTCGCCATGCCAGTCCAGGCCGCTGTTCCGGTGTATGGAGTTCGGCCCCGTTCCGGGCTAGAATCCCGCCCACGTCAGCAGGTTCGGCCGCCGCGCGTCGGCGACCGGGCGCCCGAGCTGATCCTGCCCGATGCCGACATGGAGGTCTTCGACCTGAAGGCCATGCGCGGCAAGCGCAACGTGGTGCTGTACTTCTATCCGCGCGACAACACGCCGGGCTGCATCCGCCAGGCGTCCGATTTCAGCGATCACGCGGACGAGTTCGAGCGCCACGACTGCACGGTGGTCGGGGTCAGTCCGGACGACTGCCTGACGCACGCCGCATTCCGCGATCTGCACGGCCTGTCGGTGCGTCTGCTGTCCGACGAGGACCTGGAGATCTGCAGGCGCTACGGTGTATGGGAGTCACGCATGGTCGAGGGCACGATCCGCTCCGGCGTGACGCGAACGAGCTTCATCATCGACAAGCAGGGCGTCATCCGCCACATCTTCCGCAACGTCGCACCGCGCGGCCATGTCGCCGAAGTCCTGCAAACCCTCAGCAAACTCTGAACGGAACCCGCACATGCAAATCCTCAAGAACACCGTCGTCACGCTGCAGTACAAGGTCACCGACAGCGACGGCAACCTCATCGACGACGGCAAGAACCCGCTGGTGTATCTGCATGGCGGCTACGACGGCATCTTCCCGGCGATCGAGGAAGCGCTGCACGGCAAGAGCGTCGGCGATACCTTCCAGCTCAAGCTGCAGCCGGAGGACGCCTTCGGCGACTACGACGAGCAGCTCGTCATGATCGAGGACATCTCCCAGTTCCCCGAGAACATCGAGGTCGGCATGGCCTTCGAGCGCGTCGGTGACGAGGGCGAGGACGACATGGTCTATCGCATCACCGACATCGCCGACGGCAAGGTCGTCGTCGACGGCAACCACCCGCTGGCCGGCATGGCGCTGGTGTTCGAGGGCAAGATCGCCGGCGTGCGCCCGGCCACGCCCGAGGAACTGTCGCACGGCCACGTGCACGGCCCCGGCGGTCACCATCACTGAGCCGCAGCGACTCCACGGAAAAGGCCGCGCAAGCGGCCTTTTTTGTTGCCGTGACGCGGCATCCGGGGCTTTCTCCATGTCTGCAATGTGGTTTTTGTCACGCCCGGCTGAAAGCGGAGGCAACCGGTCCGGCGGGCGTGCCACAATGCGCGCCCATTCGCGGCCACTCCCCTCGCAAAGCGAAATTCCGGCATGAAAGTTCTCGTCGTCGAAGACACGGTCACCAGCGCCACGCTGATCTGCCAGATGCTGGCGAAGATGGGGCTGGAGACGGTGAGGGCGCGCAACGGCGGGGAAGGGCTGGAGGCGTTCCGGCGCGAGCGGCCGGATCTGGTGCTGCTCGACGTCATCATGCCGGACATGGACGGCTACGAGGTCGCGCGCCGCATCCGCGAGAGCGAGCGCGGCGTGGACTGGACGCCCATCATCTTCCTGTCCGCGCGCGCCAACGACGAGGATCTGGCCAACGGCATCGCCGCCGGCGGGGACGACTACCTGATCAAGCCGGTGTCGGAGATCGTGCTGCGCGCCAAGATCGACGCGATGCGCCGCATCGTCGCGATGCGCAGCGAGCTGGTGCAGCTCACGCACCGCCTCGACGAGGCCAACCGTGAGCTGGAGCGGCTCAACGCCATCGATGGCCTGACCGGCGTGGCCAACCGCCGCCGCTTCGACGAGATGCTGCGCCACGAGTGGCGGCGCGCCGCGCGCAGCGCGCAGCCGCTGTCGCTGCTGTTCATCGACGTGGATGCCTTCAAGCAGTTCAACGACGGCTACGGCCACGTCGCGGGCGACGAGTGCCTGCGCGACCTGGCGCGCCTGCTGTCGTCCACGCTGCGCCGCTCGCCGGATCTGGTGGCGCGCTACGGCGGCGAGGAATTCGCCGTGATCCTGCCCGAGACCGACGCCGCCGGCGCGGCCGCCGTGGCCGACGGACTGGTGGCCGCCGTGCGCGAGGCGGCGATCCCGCACGAGTTCTCGGAAGTCGCGCCCATCCTGACGATCAGCGTGGGCGTGGCGACGGCACGGCCGCAGCCGGGCCACGACGCCGATTGCGAGATGCTCGTCGAGGCGGCCGACGAAGCGCTCTACAAGGCCAAGGGCGCCGGCCGCAACCGCGTCGTCGTGGCGGACTGAGTCCGCCTATCCCCCGGAAAACCGCTCAGAACACGTCCTTCCACGCACGCAGGCGGACGAAGCACTCCGCCGCGTCGGCCGGCGCACGGCCGTCGTGGCGCGTCACGGCCTCGACGATCTGCGGCTCGCCGGTGCGCAGGAAAGGGTTGATCGCCCGTTCGCGCGCGATCGTGCTCGGCAGCGTCGGCAGCCCCTGCGCGCGCAGGCGCTCGCATTCCTCCGCCCAGGCGTCGCGCTCGGCGTTGCGCGGCTCGGCCGCGCGGGCAAACTTGAGGTTGGACAGCGTGTATTCGTGCGTGCAATAGACGCGCGTGTCGCCGGGCAGGGCGGCGAGCCGTCCGAGCGAGGCGAAGAGCTGTTCGGCCGTGCCGCCGAGCAGCCGGCCGCAGCCGGCGGAGAACAGCGTGTCGCCGGGAAACAGCAGGCCGTGGCCGAGATAGGCGATGTGCGTGGCGGTGTGGCCCGGCACCTCGAGCACCTCGAAACGCAGGCCCAGCGCGTCGAGCGCGACGGCGTCGCCGTCACCGACCTCGTGCGTGAGCCCCTGGATGCCGGCACCGGACGGGCCATAGACCGGCACGTCGTGGCGGGCCGTCAGCCTCGCGATGCCGCCGGTGTGGTCGGCATGGTGATGGGTGACCAGAATTGCGGTAAGGTCGAGTCCTTCATGCGCCAGACAGGCCTCCACGGGGGCGGCGTCACCCGGATCGACGACCACGGCCTTGTCACCGCGGCGCAGCGTCCAGATGTAGTTGTCGTTGAAGGCGGGAAGCGGGAATACGGCGAGATCGCCGTGGCCGGAAGCGGGAAAGCTCATGTCGTCGAATGCAAGCCTGTCGGAGTGGTTCGCGGGGCCCCAGGGCGGATACGTGCTCGCGCAGGAGCAGGAACGCATCGACGCCGTGGTCGCGGACGTGTTCGGTTATAACGCATTGCAGGTCGGCCTGCCAGCGCACGACCTGCTGCGCGCCAACCGCATCAGCCACCGCTTCGCCTGCGACCGCGAGCCCGGCGCGGCGGTGCAGGCCGATCCGCTGGAACTGCCGTTCGCCACGTCCAGCCTCGATCTGGTCGTGCTGCCGCACGTGCTGGAGTTCTCCCGCCACCCGCACCAGATCCTGCGCGAGATCGAGCGCGTGCTGGTGCCCGACGGCAGCGTGGTCATCGTCGGCTTCAATCCCTTCAGCCTGTTCGGGCTGCGCCGTCTGTGCGCGCGCGGACGCGGCGCCGCACCCTGGCAGGGGCATTACTTTTCGGTCCTGCGCCTGCGCGACTGGCTTACACTGCTCGGCTTCGAGATCGAGGCCACGACCTTCGGCTGCCACGCGCCGCCGACCGGGTCGCCGCGCTGGCAGGCACGCTGGCAGTTCATGGAACGCGCCGGGCGGCGCTGGTGGACGGTGTGCGGCGGATTCTTCGTGATCCACGGCATCAAGCGCGTGCACGGCATGCGGCTGATCTCGCCCCGGTGGCGCGGCCGCCGGGCGCAGGCCAAGGGGCTGGCGCCGATCGCCCGCGATCCGCGCATCGCCCAGAAGAACAGGACCACATGAGAACACGATGACGGACAGCGTCGACATCTTCACGGACGGCGCGTGCAGCGGCAATCCCGGCCCCGGCGGCTGGGGGGCGATCCTGCGCGCCGGCCCGCACGAGAAGGAAATCTGGGGCGGCGAGCCCGACACCACGAACAACCGCATGGAACTGCTGGCCGTGATCCGCGCGCTGGAACTGCTCAAGCGGCCGGTCCACGCCCGCGTGCACACCGACAGCCAGTACGTGCAGAAGGGCATCTCGGAGTGGATCCACGGCTGGAAGGCGCGCGGCTGGAAGACGGCATCGAAGGCGCCGGTGAAGAACGCCGACCTGTGGCAGGCGCTCGACCGCGCCGCGGCGCCTCACCGCATCGAATGGATCTGGGTGCGCGGCCACGCCGGCCACGCCGAGAACGAACGCGCCGACGCGCTCGCCCGCAGGGGCGTGGCGGAGGTGCGCAGCGGACAGGAAACGCGATGAGACAGATCGTCCTCGACACCGAAACCACCGGCCTCGACTGGCGCAACGGGCACCGCGTCATCGAGATCGGCTGCGTGGAGCTGATCAACCGCAGCCTCACGGGCCGTCACTACCACGTGTATCTGAACCCCGAGCGCGAGATCGACGCCGAGGCCGAGGCGGTGCACGGCATCAGCCTGGAATTTCTCGCGGACAAGCCAAAATTTGCCGACATCGTCGACGAATTCGCGGACTTCGTGCGCGATGCGGAACTCATCATCCACAACGCGCCGTTCGACGTCGGCTTCCTCGACAACGAACTGTCGCGGCTGGGGCGGCCGAAGCTCGATGCGATCTGCGCCGGCGTCATCGACACGCTGCGCATGGCCAAGGAGCAGAACCCGGGCAAGAAGGCCTCGCTCGACGCGCTGTGCGACCGCTATGAGATCGACAACGGCCACCGCACGCTGCACGGCGCGCTGCTCGACGCCGAGATCCTCGCCGAGGTCTATCTGGCGATGACGCGCGGGCAGGAGAGCCTGATCATCGGGCTCGACGACGCCGGCCCGGCGCTGAGTTCCGACACGGGGGCGCTGCTCGCCCAGCGTCCGCCGCTGAAGGTGATCCGCGCCAGCGAAAGCGAGCTCGAGGCGCACGAGCGCGTGCTGGCCGAGGTCGCCAAGGCGTCGGGGGGCAAATGCCTGTGGGCGGCTCCGGCCGGCGCCGGGGCCGAGGCCTGATTCAGAGCCGCAGCACGCCGCCGGGCACGTGGCCGGCGGCTTCCAGCCGCGAGATCGTCGGCAGCAGGTCCAGCCCGGTGCGCGTGCGCAGCGCCTGTGCCCGGTCGCGCAGGTCCTTCAGCGGCAGCGCGATGTCCTCGCCGGTGGCCGCGATCACGATGACGTTGCCGCTGTCGCACGACGGGAACGCCAGCACGCGGCCGTCGAAGGCCGCGGTGATACGCGCGAGGCTGGCGTCGAAGCCGCGCGAGCTGCCGAACAGATTGACCGCCATCAGCCCCGTGCCGGACAGGCGAGCACGCGCCGCCGCGTAGAAGGCCGGCGTGTCGAGTGCGCCGCAGCGCGCCTTGGCGTCGTAGCCGTCCACCAGCACGTAGTCGAAACGCCGTGTGCCCTGCTGCACGTAGTCGGCGCCGTCGCCAGTCTCCACCGTGAGCCGGGCGTCGGGCTCGGGCAGGGCGAAGAAGTGGCGCGCCGCGGCGATCACGCGCGGCTCGATCTCCACTACGGTCTGACGTGCCTGCGGGCAGTGGCGGTAAATGAACTTGGTCAGCGAACCCGCGCCCAGGCCGATCGCCAGCACGCTGCGCGGCCAGTCGTCGTCGCGCAGCAGCAGGCCGGCCATCATCTCTCGCGTGTATTGCAGCTCCAGCGCGTAGGGGGCGCGGATGCGCATGGCGCCCTGCACCCAGTCCGAACCGAAGTGCAGGTAGCGCACGCCGGCCTGCTCGCTGACGTCGATGTGCGTGGCCATCAGAGCATGCGCTTGAGCAGGTATAGCCGCTCCAGCGCCTCGCGCGGGCTGAGGCTGTCGGGGTCGAGCTCGTCGAGGGCGGTCAGCGCCGGGTGCGACAGCGCCACGGGCTCGTCGTCGGGCAGCGCGGCGAAGAGGTCCGGCTGCGGGCCGGCACCGATCTCGCGGTTCTCCAGCGCGCGCAGGCGACGGCGTGCCTCGCGGATCACCGGCGCCGGCACGCCGGCCAGCGCGGCGACCTCGATGCCGTAACTCTGGCTGGCCGGGCCTTCCTCGACCGCGTGCAGGAAGACGATGCGGTGGCCGTGCTCGACGGCATCCAGATGCACGTTCACGCACTCGGGGAACTCGGCGTTCAGGCGCGTGAGCTCGAAATAGTGCGTCGCGAACAGCGTCAGGCAGCGGTTGGTGGCGAGCAGGTGGCGCGCGATCGAGAAGGCCAGCGCCAGCCCGTCGAAGGTCGAGGTGCCGCGGCCGATCTCGTCCATCAGCACCAGGCTGTGCTCGGTCGCGCCGTGCAGGATGGCGGCGGCCTCGGTCATCTCGACCATGAAGGTCGAGCGGCCGGAGGCGAGGTCGTCGGAGGCGCCGATGCGCGTGAAGATGGCGTCCACGGGGCCGATGCGCGCGGCCGAAGCCGGCACGAATGCGCCGACGTGTGCCAGCAGCACGATCAGCGCCACCTGCCGCATGTAGGTCGATTTGCCGCCCATGTTGGGGCCCGTGATCATCAGCATGCGGCGTGCGGTACCGAGCCGGCAGTCGTTGGCGATGAAGTCCTCGACCTCGCGCTCGACCACCGGATGACGGCCGCGCTCGATCTCCAGTCCCGGCGCGTCGACGAACACCGGGCGGCAGTAGTTGTACCGCAGCGCGGTCTCGGCGAAGGCGGCCAGTCCGTCGAGCAGCGCCAGCGCGCGGGCGACGCGCTGCAGCGCGGGAATCTCGCCGGCCAGCGCCTCGAGCACCTGCTCGAACAGCATCTTCTCGCGTGCCAGCGCGCGGTCCTGCGCCGACAGCGCCTTGTCCTCGAAAGCCTTGAGCTCGGGCGTGATGTAGCGCTCGGCGTTCTTCAGCGTCTGGCGGCGACGGTAGTCGTCCGGCACCTTGTCGGCGTTGGCGTGGCTGACCTCGATGTAGAAGCCGTGCACGCGGTTGTACTCGACCTTGAGCGAGGCGATGCCGGTGCGCTCGCGCTCGCGCGCCTCGAGCGCCATCAGGAACTCGCCGCAGTTGCTCTGGATGCCACGCAGCTCGTCAAGCTCGGCGTCGAATCCGGGAGCGATCACGCCGCCGTCGCGCACCGAGGCCGAGGGCTCGGCGTCGATGGCGCGCACGAGCAGTTCGTACACGCCTTCGGGGCGGGCCAGGTCGTCGTGGATGGTGCGCAGCAGTCCGGCGTCGGGCGCGGACAGCGCGGCCTGCAGCGCGGGCAGGGCGGCGAGCGACTCGCGCAGCGCGGACAGGTCACGCGGACGTGCGCTGCGCAGCGCCACGCGCGCGGTGATGCGTTCGACGTCGGCGATGCCGCGCAGCGCGCCGCGCACGTCGGCAAGTGTCCGGCCGTCACCTTCGCCCAGCAGCTCGGCCACGGCGGCGTGGCGTTGCGCGGCGTGGGCGCGGTCGCGCAGCGGGTGGTGCAGGGCGTGGCGCAGCCAGCGCGAGCCCATGCTGGTGCCGCAGCAGTCGAGCAGCGACAGCAGCGTGGGCGAGGACTCACCACGCAGCGTCTCGCTCAGTTCCAGGTTGCGGCGGGTGGCGGCGTCCAGACGCAGGTAGGCCGATTCCTGCTCGACGTGCAGCCGTGTGACGTGCTGCAGGGCCTGGCGCTGCGTGCCGCGCGCGTACTCGAACAGCGCCGCGAGCGCGGCCAGCGCCGCATCCAGTTCCTCGGCACCGAAGCCGGCGAGGTCCTGCGTGCCGAAATGGGCCGTGAGCAGCCGCGTGCCGTTGCCCGCGTCGAACTGCCAGTCGGGCAGGCGTCGCGTGGCCGGCGCCAGCGTGTCGAGCAACGGCAGGTTCAGTCCGTCGGGGATCAGCACCTCGGCCGGGCGCAGGCGCTCGAACTGGCTCTGCAGCTGCTCGGCCGGGCATTCCATCGCGCGCAGGTCGCCATTGGCGAGGTTGAGCCAGGCAAGTCCCAGCGTGCCGCGCTGCAGCGTCAGCGCGAGCAGCGGCGCGTCGCGGCGGTCGTCGAGCAACGCGGCGTCGGTCAGCGTGCCGGGCGTGACGATGCGGCTGACCGCGCGCTCCATCGGCCCCTTGGTGGCGCCGGGTTCGCCGACCTGCTCGGCGATGACGACCGATTCGCCGAGCTTCACGAGGCGCGCGAGGTACTGCTCGACGGCGTGGAAGGGCACGCCGGCCATCTTGATCGGTGCGCCGCCCGACTGGCCGCGCGTGGTCAGCGTGATGTCGAGCAGCCGGGCGGCCTTCTCCGCGTCGTCGAAGAACAGCTCGTAGAAGTCCCCCATGCGGTAGAACAGCAGCAGGTCGGGGTACTGCGCCTTCAGGCGCAGGTACTGCTGCATCATCGGCGTGTGGCCGGCGATGGAGGCTTCGTCGAAGGCGGGCTTGGCGTTGCGGCTCAAGGCAGGCAGCAGGGGCTCAGCGTGCGCCCATGTGCTGCTGCACGACCGGCAGCAGCTGGGCGAAGACCTTGGGCGTGCCGGCGACCAGACGGCCGCTCTCGAGGAACCCGCTGCCACCGGCGAAGTCGGTGACGAGGCCACCGGCCTCGAGGATCAGCAGCGCGCCGGCCGCCATGTCCCAGCTGTGCAGGCCGGCTTCCCAGAAGCCGTCGAGACGGCCGCAGGCGACGTAGGCGAGGTCCAGCGCGGCGGCGCCGGGACGGCGCAGGCCAGCGGTCTTCTGCGTCAGCTCGCGGAAGGCCTTGATGTAGGGCTCGATGTGGTCGACCTCGCGGAACGGAAAGCCGGTGCCGATCAGCGCCTCGGACAGCCGGGCACGGCGCGAGACGCGGATGCGGCGGTCGTTCAGGAAGGCACCGGCGCCGCGCGAGGCGGTGAACAGCTCGTTGCGCACGGGATCGAAGATCACGGCCTGTTCGAGCACGTCGTTCCTCGCCAGCGCGATCGAGATCGCGTATTGCGGGAAGCCGTGGATGAAGTTGGTCGTGCCGTCGAGCGGGTCGATGATCCAGCAGTACTCCGAGTCGCCGGAGCGGCCCGACTCCTCTGCTAGAATCGCGTGGTCCGGATAGGTCTCGCGCAGCACCTCGATGATCGCGGCCTCCGCGGCACGGTCGACCTCGGTGACGAAATCGTTGGGGGCCTTGGACTGCACGGTGAGCAGGTCGAGCTGTGTCGAGGCGCGGTTGATGACGCTCGCTGCGCGGCGCGCGGCCTTGACGGCAATGTTCAGGGTCGGATGCATGGAACGGGTTCTCGCTGGCTGCGGCTTCGACGACGACTCCGCAGGAATGATGATCGTGAATAGCCGCGCATTCTAACCGCAAACCCCCGATTCCCGCTCCGGAACCCGCCATGACCGACTCGTCTCCCCTCGACCGCATCCGCGTGGTGCTCACGCGCACCAGCCATCCCGGCAACATCGGCGGGGCCGCCCGCGCCATGAAGACCATGGGGCTGTCCCGGCTGGTGCTGGTCGCCCCCGAATCCTTCCCCGATCCGGTCGCCGACGCGCGCGCCTCGGGCGCGCTCGACGTGCTGCAGTCGGCCGTCGTCGTGCCGACGCTGGCCGACGCGCTGGAGGGCACGGTGTTCTCGGCCGCGCTGACGGCCCGCCGGCGCGAGCTCTCGCTGCCGGTGCAGACGCCGCGCGGCGCGGCGGCCGAGCTCGTGCGCCACGCGGGGCAGGGCGACGTGGCGCTGGTGTTCGGCACCGAGGCCAGCGGCCTGACCAACGACGAGGTCGCGCTGTGCACGATGCCGGTGACGATTCCCGCCAACCCCGCGTACTCCTCGCTCAACCTTGCCGCGGCCGTGCAGATCCTGTGTTACGAGCTGCGCCTGGCCGCCCTCGACGAATCGCCGCCCGAGGCCCCGGTCGGCACACCCGCGCGCTTCGAGGAAGTCGAGGGCTTCTACGCGCATCTGGAGCAGGCGATGCGCGCATCCGGCTTCTACGACCCGGCCACCTCGCGGCGGCTGCTGCCGCGGCTGCGCCGGCTGTTCGGCCGCGTTCGCCTGGAGCGGGACGAGATCAACATCCTGCGCGGCATCGTAGCTGCATTGCAGCGCAAGTCCGATTAAAATACTCGGCTATTGTCTTGGCTGCGCCGGGGCCTCCCGGCGCATTTGCATTCATACACGGAGAGCCGTCCATGTTCAGCCGATTGCGTGAAGACCTTGCCAGCGTCCGCGAGCGCGACCCCGCCGCGCGTTCGACCTGGGAGGTGCTGACGTGTTATCCCGGCGTGCACGCGCTCATCATGCACCGCTTCGCGCACTGGGCCTGGACGCATCGCCTGTACTGGCTCGGCCGTTTCATCAGCCACATCAGCCGCTTCCTGACCGGCATCGAGATCCATCCGGGCGCGGTCATCGGCCGCCGCGTGTTCATCGACCACGGCATGGGCGTCGTGATCGGCGAGACGGCGGTGGTCGGCGACGACTGCACGATCTACCAGGCCGTGACTCTGGGCGGCACCTCGCTGTACCGCGGCACCAAGCGTCACCCGACACTGGGCAGAGGCGTGGTCGTCGGGGCCGGCGCCAAGGTGCTGGGCGGCTTCGAGGTCGGCGATGGCGCCAAGATCGGCTCCAACGCGGTCGTCATCAAGCCGGTTCCGGCCGGCGCCACGGCCGTCGGCAACCCGGCGCGCATCCTCGACGCCGAGCGCAAGGAAGCGCGCGACGAGCGCGACGCGCAGCGCGAGAAGAAGGCCGAGGAGATCGGCTTCTCCGCCTACGGCGTCACGCGCGGCATGGACGATCCGCTGGCCAAGGCGCTGCACGCGCTGCTCGACCACACGGTCGAGAACGACCGCCGCTTCCAGCGCCTCGTCGAACGCCTGCAGAAGGCCGGCATCCAGATCGACGAGGCCATCGGGCCGGACGACGACTTCGACGCCAAGAGCGTGTCCAAGCTGGTGGATTGAGGGGTCGGGATAAGTTGACCGTTTTTGTCGGGAAACGTATAGTTGACCGAAAAGTTCGGGTATTTTCCCGACCGCTCCCCAGCACGAGGAACCATCATGAGACTGACCACCAAAGGCCGCTTCGCGGTGACCGCGATGATCGATCTGGCGTCGCGCGAGAGTGAAGGTCCCGTCACCCTGGCCGGCATCGCCGAGCGCCAGAAGATTTCCCTGTCGTACCTCGAGCAGCTGTTCGGCAAGCTTCGTCGCTACAAGCTCGTCACCAGCGTGCGCGGCCCGGGTGGCGGCTACCGCCTGGCCCGCGACATGGACGGCATCACGGTGGCCGACATCATTGTCGCCGTCGACGAGCCGCTCGACGCCACGCAGTGCGGCGGCAAGCAGAACTGCCACGACGCGCACCGCTGCATGACGCACGACCTGTGGACCAACCTGAACAAGCGCATGTACGAGTACCTCGACTCGGTGACGCTGTCGGCGCTGGTCAATCAGGAAATCAAGGCCGACCCCGACGTCAACGTCATCAAGGACGTGCGTCGCCGCGCGACCATCGCCGTGCGCGAGGCCGCCACGCTCTGAGACGCGCCATGTTCGCCCCGACCTACCTCGACTGGAACGCCACGACGCCGCTGCACCCGGCGGTGCGCGAGGCCATGCTGCCGTGGCTGGACGCGCGCTTCGGCAACGCATCGAGCCGGCACGAATACGGTCGTCAGGCGCGCGCGGCGATCGACACGGCCCGCGCGCAGGTCGCCGCGGCCGTCGGCGCCCACGCGACCGAGGTGGTGTTCACGAGCGGCGGTTCGGAAGCGAACAACCTGTTCATCAAGGGCGCGGCCGCCTGCATGAAGCCGGGCCTCGTCGCGGTCAGCGCGATCGAGCACCCCTGCGTGCGCGAGCCGGCCCGTCAGCTCGCCCGCGCCGGCTGGACGCTGCGCGAGATCGCGGTCGACGCCGCCGGCCGCATCGATCCGGATGACTGGGCCGCCGTGCTGCGCGCGCGTCCGTCCATCGTGTCGGTGATGCGCGCGAACAACGAGACCGGCGTGCTGCAGGACGTCGCCCGGCTGGCCGCCGAGGCGCGTGCCGCCGGCGCCTGGTTCCACACCGACGCGGTGCAGGCGCTGGGCAAGACGGTGCTCGACTTCCGCGCGCTGGGCGTGCACGGCATGACGCTGTCGGCACACAAGATCGGCGGCCCGCTGGGCGCCGGCGCGCTGGTACTCGACAAGCGCGTCGAACTCGCGCCGTTGATCGCCGGCGGCGGCCAGGAGCGCGGACTACGCTCGGGCACCGAGAACGTCGCCGCCATCGTCGGCTTCGGCGTGGCCTGCGAGCTGGCCTCAGCCCAGGTCGAACGCGAGGCGGTACGGCTGGCCGGGCTGCGCGAGCGGCTGGAGGCGGCCGTTGCGGGGCTGGGCGCGCGCATCTTCTCGACCGGGGCCGAGCGCCTGCCCAACACCTGCTTCTTCGCCATCGAGGGCATCGACGGCGAGACCCTGGTAGGCAAGCTCGACCGCGCCGGCTTCGCCTGCGCGAGCGGTTCGGCCTGCTCGAGCGCCAACCCCGAGCCGTCGCGCACGCTGACCGCGATGGGCGTGGCGCCGGAACTGGCCCGCAACGCCGTGCGCGTGAGCCTGGGCCGCGACACGACCGAGCAGGACGTCGAGCGCTTCGCCGCCGGTCTGGCCCGGCAGGTGCAGGAACTGAGAAACCTGACCGCGATGGCGGTCTGACACACGACAACACCCGATTCCACGGAGAAACACGATGCTGAAGTTCCCGATCTACCTCGACTACTCGGCCACCACGCCGGTCGATCCGCGCGTGGCGGAGAAGATGATTCCGTGGCTGACCGAGCATTTCGGCAACCCCGCGAGCCGTTCGCACCCGTTCGGCTGGGAAGCGGAAAAGGCCGTCGAGGACGCGCGCGAACAGGTCGCGGCGCTGGTCGGAGCCGACTCGCGCGAGATCATCTGGACCTCCGGCGCGACCGAATCGAACAACCTCGCCATCAAGGGCGCGGCGCAGTTCTACAAGGGCAAGGGCAAGCACATCATCACGGTCAAGACCGAGCACAAGGCCGTGCTCGACACCGTGCGCGAGCTCGAGCGCCTGGGCTTCGAGGCCACCTACCTCGACGTGCAGGAAAACGGCCTGCTCGACCTGGAGGTACTGAAGGCGGCCATCCGTCCGGACACCATCCTCGTCTCCGTGATGATGGTGAACAACGAGATCGGCGTCGTGCAGCCCATCGCCGAGATCGGCGAGATCTGCCGGGACAAGGGCATCGTGTTCCACGTCGACGCCGCCCAGGCCACCGGCAAGGTGGACATCAACCTCGCCGAGCTGAAGGTCGACCTGATGTCGTTCTCGGCCCACAAGACCTACGGGCCCAAGGGCATCGGCGCGCTGTTCGTCCGCCGCAAGCCGCGCGTGCGCCTCGAGGCGCAGATGCACGGCGGCGGCCACGAGCGCGGCCTGCGTTCGGGCACGCTCCCGACGCACCAGATCGTCGGCATGGGCGAGGCCTTCCGCATCGCACGCGAGGAGATGCACGCCGAGAACGCGCGCATCCGCGCGCTGCGTGACCGCCTGCTCGACGGCCTGAAGGACATGGAGGCCGTCTATGTGAACGGCGACCTCGAGCACCGCGTGCCGCACAACCTGAACATCTCCTTCGCCTACGTCGAAGGGGAGTCGCTGATCATGGCGATCAAGGACGTCGCCGTGTCGTCCGGCTCGGCCTGCACCTCGGCCAGCCTGGAGCCTTCCTACGTGCTGCGCGCGCTGGGCCGCGACGACGAACTGGCGCACAGCTCCATCCGATTCACGATCGGCCGTTTCACGACGGCCGAGGAGATCGATTACACCATCGACCTGCTCAAGAAGCGCATCGGCAAGCTGCGCGAACTGTCCCCGCTGTGGGAGATGGTGCAGGAGGGGATCGACCTCAATACCGTACAATGGGCGGCCCACTGAGCGCCGACCGGAACCTCAAGGAGAGCAACAATGGCATACAGTGACAAACTGCTGGACCACTACGAAAACCCGCGCAACGTCGGATCCTTCCCGAAGGACGACGAGAACGTGGGCACCGGCATGGTCGGCGCTCCGGCCTGTGGCGACGTGATGAAGCTCCAGATCAAGGTCGGCGCCGACGGCGTCATCGAGGACGCCAAGTTCAAGACCTACGGCTGCGGCTCGGCCATCGCGTCGAGTTCGCTGGTCACCGAGTGGATCAAGGGCAAGACCGTCGATCAGGCACTTGAGATCAAGAACACGCAGATCGCCGAGGAACTGGCGCTGCCGCCGGTGAAGATCCACTGCTCGATCCTCGCCGAGGACGCCATCAAGGCGGCCGTGGCCGACTACAAGAAGAAGCACCAGGCCTGAGCGCGGAGAGGCACGACATGGGCGTCACCCTGACCGAGAAGGCCGCGATGCACGTCGCCAACTACCTCGCCAAGCGGGGCAAGGGCGTCGGCATCCGGCTGGGCGTGCGCACCAGTGGATGTTCCGGGATGGCCTACAAGCTCGAGTTCGTCGACGAGCAGCAGCCCGAGGATCTCGTGTTCGAGAGCCACGGCGTGCGCGTCGTCGTCGATCCCAAGAGCCTGCCGTACATCGACGGCACCGAGCTGGACTACGTGCGCGAAGGTCTCAACGAAGGCTTCAAGTTCAACAACCCCAACGTCAAGGATTCCTGCGGTTGTGGCGAAAGCTTCAACGTCTGATCGCCGATGAGTGCTGACCTGCAGCAGGATTTCTTCGCACTGTTCGGACTTCCGCGCCGCTTCCGGATCGAGGAGGCGGCGCTCGAGGCGGCGTACCACGACCTGCACGCGCGCGTTCACCCCGACCGTCACGCCCATCTGCCCGACGCCGACCGCCGGCGCGCGATGCAGTGGGCCACGCGCGTGAACGAGGCCTTCCGCACGCTCAAGCAGCCGCTCTCCCGCGCGCGCTACCTGGTGGAACTGGCCGGCGTGGAAGCCGGCTTCGAGAACAACACCGCGATGTCGCCCGAGTTCCTGATGGAACAGATGGAATGGCGCGAGGCCGTCGAGGAGGCCGAGTCGGCCGCCGACGCCACCGCGCTGGAGCACCTGCACCAGCGGCTGCGCAACCACACGCGCGAACTGCTCGGCCAGCTCGAGCGCCAGATCGACGCCGAGCACGCCTGGAACGACGCCGCGGACACCGTGCGCCGCCTGATGTTCATGGAGCGGCTGCGACACCAAATCGACGACGCCCTCGAGGCGCTGGACAACTGATGGCATTACTGCAGATCGCCGAGCCGGGCCAGTCGGCCGAGCCGCACAAGCACCGGCTCGCCGCCGGCATCGACCTCGGTACCACCAATTCGATCGTCGCCACCGTGCGCAGCGGCGTCACCGAGTGCCTGCCCGACGAGCAGGGCCGCACGCTGCTGCCCTCGGTGGTGCGCTACCGCGCCGACGGCGGCGTGGACGTCGGTCACGAGGCCGCCGCGGCCGCCGCGAACGACCCGCGCAACACCATCGTCTCGGTCAAACGCTTCATGGGGCGCGGGCTGGCCGACATCACCCATCATGGCAGCCTGCCCTACGAGTTCGTCGAGGGCGAGGGCATGGTGCGCATCCGCACCGTGCAGGGCGTCAAGAGCCCGGTCGAGGTGTCGAGCGAGATCCTCGCCGCGCTGGCACGCCGCGCCGAGGCCACGCTGGGCGGCCCGCTGACCGGTGTCGTCATCACGGTGCCGGCGTATTTCGACGACGCCCAGCGCCAGGCCACCAAGGACGCTGCCCGTCTGGCCGGCCTGAACGTGCTGCGCCTGCTCAACGAACCGACCGCGGCAGCGGTGGCCTACGGCCTCGATAACGCATCGGAAGGCGTCTACGCCGTGTATGACCTCGGCGGCGGCACCTTCGACATCTCCATCCTGAAGCTCTCGCGCGGCATCTTCGAGGTGCTCGCCACGAACGGCGACAGCGCGCTGGGCGGCGACGACTTCGACCACCGCCTCGTCGAGTGGGCCTGCGAGAGCGCCGGCGTGCGCCCGGGCAGCGAGCGCGACATGCGCGTGCTGTTCGACGCCGCGCGCGCGGCCAAGGAGGCGCTGACCGACACCGAGACGGCCAGCCTGCGCGCCACGCTGTCCTCGGGCGACGACCTCGACGTCGAAGTCTCGCGCGCGACCTTCGAGCGCATCACGGCCGACCTCGTGCGCAAGACGCTGGCGCCGGTGCGCAAGGCGCTGCGCGACGCGGACCTCTCGCCGGAGGACGTCAAGGGCGTCGTCATGGTCGGCGGCGCCACGCGCATGCCGCAGATCCAGCGTGCCGTGGCCGAGTTCTTCGGCCGCGCGCCGCTCAACGATCTGGACCCGGACCGCGTCGTCGCCATCGGTGCCGCGATCCAGGCCAACGTGCTGGCCGGCAACCGCGCCGAGGGCGACGACTGGCTGCTGCTCGACGTGATCCCGCTTTCGCTGGGCATCGAGACCATGGGCGGACTGGTCGAGCGCATCGTGCCGCGCAACTCGACGCTGCCGATCGCCCGGGCGCAGGAGTTCACCACCTTCAAGGACGGCCAGACCGCCATGGCCATCCACGTAGTGCAAGGCGAGCGCGAGCTCGTCGCCGACTGCCGTTCGCTCGCGCGCTTCGAGCTGCGCGGCATCCCGCCGATGGCGGCCGGCGCGGCGCGCATCCGCGTGACCTTCCAGGTCGACGCCGACGGCCTGCTGTCGGTGTCGGCGCAGGAACTGTCCTCGGGTGTCGAGGCGAGCATCGTCGTCAAGCCGTCCTACGGCCTGTCCGACGACGAGATCGCCGAGATGCTGCGCGCCGGCATGGAACACGCCGGAGAGGACATGCTGGCCCGCGCGCTGCGCGAGCAGATCGTCGAGGCCGAGCGCGTCATCGAGGCCACGCAGCACGCACTGTGGGTGGACGGCGGGCTGCTGTCGCCCGAGGAGCGCCAGACCATCGACGCCGCCATCGCCGAGCTGCAGGCGCTGTGCGCTGGCACGGACCACCGTGCCATCAAGGCCGGCATCGAACACCTGACGCGCGCCACGGACGGTTTTGCCGCGCGTCGCATGGACCAGAGCATCCGGTCGGCACTCGCCGGCCGCAACGTCAACGAGATCGTCCCATGACCCAGATCATCGTCCTGCCGCACGTCGAGCTTTGCCCGGACGGCGCCGTCATCGAGGCCGAGCCCGGCACCAGCATCTGCGACAGCCTGCTCGCCAACGACATCGACATCGAGCACGCGTGCGAGAAGTCCTGCGCGTGCACGACCTGCCACGTCATCGTGCGCGAGGGCTTCGACTCGCTCAACGAAGCCACCGAGGAAGAGGAAGACCTGCTCGACAAGGCCTGGGGCCTGGAGCCGCAGTCGCGCCTGTCGTGCCAGGCCCAGGTGGGGGAGACCCCGCTCGTGATCGAGATTCCGCGCTACACGATCAACATGGCCCGGGAGCATCACTGATGAAGTGGACCGACGTACAGGAAATCGCCATCCAGCTCGCCGACCGTCACCCCGACGTCGACCCGATGAAGGTCAATTTCGTGGACCTGATGAACTGGGTCATCGAGCTGCCCGAATTCGACGACGATCCCAAGCGCTGCGGCGAGCGCATCCTCGAAGGCATCCAGCAGGCCTGGATCGACGAGGTCGCCTGAGCGGCCCTCAGCGCGCCAGCGCGATCCACAGCAGCGACAGGCCGGAACACAGCATCAGTGCGTCGAGCAGCCGCTGGAACACGGGTTCGCTCAGGTGCAGCATGACGGCCTTGCCGACGAAGGTTCCGAGCATCAGCGAGCTGCCCACCAGCGCCCCCTTGAACACGACCGCCCACGGCAGCGCGTCCAGGCTGCCGAAGGTCGTCAGCTTGCTCAGGTACAGGAACAGCGAGCCGGCGGCCTCGGTCGCGATGAAGGCTCCCTTGCTGAGACCGTAGGCCGTGAAGGCCGGCACGCTCAGCGGCCCCGTCGACAGCACCAGTCCGGTCAGGTAGCCGATCACGGCGCCGGCCAGCCCGAGCTGCCACAGGCTCAGCCGGAAACGGCGCGCCCGCATCCGGTGACGCAGCGGGATCATCACCAGGAAGAATCCTCCCAGCGCCGCGTTGATCAGGCTTTCCGGCAGCGAGAGCAGGGTGCGCGCGCCGAGCGCCGCCCCGGGGATGCCGCCCAGCGAGTAGACGGCGCAGGCCTTCCAGTCCACGACCCGCCACCACGCGAGGATGCGTGCGACGTTGGCCATGACGGCCGCGATGGCCATGATCGGTACGGCCGCGACCGGACCGAAGAAGAAGGCCAGCACCGGCAACAGGATGATCGACGAACCCGTGCCGATCACGCCGCTGATGACGCCGGCGAAGGTCCCGACCACGAAGACGAGGAGATAGGCGCTCATCCGGCAGGGTGATGGAGTGCCGGGACGGGCGTGCGGAGAGGAAGAACGGAACGGGGCGCTCGCGCCATGTTCCGCTTCGCTTACAGATCC
>Ga0207868_1001202_pt1 | contig 19708 bp, 19 predicted proteins | sample Passage237B_FD_187370 | JGI IMG/M metagenome (GOLD analysis project Ga0207868, IMG submission 187370) | Cellulose adapted compost microbial communities from Newby Island Compost Facility, Milpitas, CA, USA - Passage2 37B (SPAdes) (version 3) ... | reverse complement strand
CATCCGCCAGGCGATCTTGCGGATGAGGTATTCCTTGTGGCGCGTCCGGCAAGGCTGGCCGTGGAGTTGGGCGTATTGCTCGGCCAGTTCGCTGGTGGTCATGCGGTGGAGGGTGTCGATCTGGGCTTCGATTCCGGTCAAAGTGTGGCTCCTTATACAGGTGGTTCATCGAGACGCGTGGCCGTTCACACGCGGGTCAACGAGACACACTGAGCCTCAGCTTGGCCGGGACATCAAGGCCAGTTGGCGGAAGTGGGGAAGTTCCCCCGCCCCCGGAAGTGATGCTCCCTGGGATCGATGCCTTCGACGCGGTGGCCATCCTGGCTTGTTGGACATGGCGCACCAGGCCCGTGGCCAGGAGACGGGCGACCTCTTGGCGGCGCTCCTCGACGGTCATGGTGTCAGGGTGGGATGTAGTGATCATCAGCATGGCTCCATAAGGTGCGTGGAAAAACTCGGCCCCTATGGGTTACCTATGCAGTTTGGAGGCGGGTTGTCCGCGAAATGGAAGATTTTTTTGAACAGGGTGGTGAGCAGAGGGCAAGCCGGATCGGAAGCCACATGAGCAATTGGCTATCGCGTGTGGGAATTGGCTAATAATCGGCTACCAGGTAAGGCTGGTGGACGCCTGATCACTTTCAAAGGAACAACGACGCCTCCACGCGGAAATGCTCGGTCAGCTTCCGCAGATGGTCGGCGGTCAGCTTTCGCTCGCCATTGAGAATCTTCGATCCCATGCTCGCGTGCATGCCCAGCAGGTGCGCCAGGTCGCTGCCGGTCATGCCATTGGCTTCCAGCAGGTGCTTGAGCGAATCGATCCCGCTGATGTCGGCGATGTCGATGGCGTGGTGATGGGATTCGTAAACCTCGACAAGCTGCGTGAGCGTTTCAAGATAGACCGCCTGTCCCCGGGTCAGCTTCGTCATGGCCATGAGCCGATCAATCACCTCAATGGTGTTCTCCAACTGGACGTCGTCGGCGATGGCTTGAGGCGGCATCATCCGAACCAGGTCCTCGAAACGGCCGGGCAGTTTGTCCTGATCGTGGCGGAGCTTGCTCATGGTGTCAGTCCTTCCATTGGCCCTTGTCGTACTGGGCATGCGTCAACACCGCACGGATGTTGATCAACTGATAGTCGTACCGGACGCGGGCGATCAGGCGGTACTTGTTGCCGCCGATGTTGAACACCGTCAACGTTTCGCCACGGCTGTTGGTCACGCCATCGGCCGTGGGCAGGTCGGCTCGAAGCTCCTGAAGATTGCGCCATCGCGCGTGAAGGGCCAGCTTGTACCATTGCCTCAACGGCGGCTGAGCATCTGAATGCCCGGACCAGAACGCACGCAACAATCTGATGCTGATCACCCGCATCATGACATTTTGTCCATCCAACCCTTCAAGGTCAAGTCGGATGAGACAAAATGTCTAAAATCGACACACGAACCACCGCGCCAACATAGTGAGCCAAACCGGGAGGTCAGCTTCACCCAGGCGGAGACAACCATCCCATAACCCTGGCGGGCAGCGACGTGAGACAAGGCAGAGACTTTGGGCGAGAAACACCAAAAGGGTTGCACCGGCGCGGCATCGCGGTTATCGCCGTGAGACCATCAGAGACACGCAAGCCTGGCGCAAGCATCTCTAAACTATTGGCCAAACTTGCGTAAAAAACAAAGCCGCCGACATCGTGCAATGTCGGCGGCTTCCGTGAACCGTGGGGCCAATCCGGGTTGGATTTGACCTTTAAGTAGCGGGGGTAGGATTTGAACCTACGACCTCCGGGTTATGAGCCCGACGAGCTACCAGGCTGCTCTACCCCGCAATCTTGTAGAGAAGAGAATATAGCCGATCCTCAGGCAGATAGCAAATCGACTCATCCATCTGATAGTGCACCTGCCTGCCAGGCGATCAGATGGCGGGCGTCAGGCCGGGCTGAAGAACGGGGCCGGCCGTGTCCGGGGTGATGATCGTGGACGGCTTCGCCTGTCGCTGGCGGGCGATGGTCTGGCGGGAGATTTTGTCCTGCAGGCGCATGAAGCTTTCGATGAGGGCTTCGGGGCGTGGGGGGCAGCCCGGGACGTAGACGTCGACGGGGACGACCATGTCCACGCCCTTGACCACGTGGTAGCCATATTTGAAGTACGGGCCGCCGCCGACGGTGCATGCGCCCATGGCGATGACGTACTTGGGGTCGGGCATCTGGTTGTAAAGCCTGCGGACGCGGGAAGCCATTTTGTAGGTGACGGTTCCTGAGACAATCATCAGATCGGCCTGGCGGGGGGTGGCGCGGAAAGCGCCGGCGCCGAAGCGGTCGATGTCGTAACGGGCCGCGCCGAAGGCCATCATTTCAATGGCGCAGCAGGCCAGGCCGAAGGTCATCGGCCAGAGGCTGTTCTTGCGGGCGGTGTTGATGGCCCAGTCAAGGCTGGTGATCAGCAGGCCTTCTTCAAAACGATTTTCGATCCAGCTCATGCCATGGTCCTTCGATGCAGGCAGTTCATTCGGCTCCAAGATTGTAGGAACAGCAGGGCGTGTATTCCAATCAGACAGGACCAAGGCGTGGGAAAGTGATACCATTTTCACCTGATGTCCCACATCAACGACTTACTGGAAACCCGTTCTGTCGCTCATGGCTCGGCGGCCAAGGTCAGGCTTGATGTGGCCTGTCTGCGACTGCTGCTGCTGGGTATCGCCACGCTTGGCGTCGTGTTCGCCTACGGGCTGCCTCGACTGGGTGACATGACCCTGCCTGGCGGGCGGGTGATCGAAAACGGGTGGGTGTATGTGACCCGGGCCGGGCAGATCATTCTGCTGGGGATCTATATCTATGACATCTGGATTGGCAGCAGGCGTGGTCGGCGGGCGATGGAAGATGAAAAGCCCGACAAGATTGACCTGACTTTTCACGTGGCCGCGGCTTTGAGCATGATCGCGGGGCTGCTTGGGTACGAACTGGGCTGGCATATCTTCGAAGGCATCATCGTTTGCCTGATGCTGGCGGCGTTGTGGCAGTTGAATGTGGTGTTGTCGCGCAGGCTAAGAAATCCCGGGCTGCTGCTGCCTCTGTCGTTCCTGGGGCTGATTGCTCTGGGCACGCCGCTATTGAAACTGCCTCTGGCGATTCAGCCCGGTGCGCCGGCGCTGTCATGGATGGATGCACTGTTCACGGCCACCAGCGCGGTGTGTGTGACGGGCCTGGTCGTGCGTGATACCGCTTCGCAGTTTACGCCTTTTGGTCAGACGGTGATCTGCGTGCTGGTTCAGCTTGGCGGGCTGGGCATGATCATCTTTGGTTCGATGCTGGCAGTGCTGCTGGGGTCACGGCCTTCACTGCGCGAGAATATGTCACTGAGCCAGATGCTGGACAATCAGCCTTTGAAGAGCGTGACGCAGTTTGTCCGCTTTATCGTGCTGGTGACGCTGGGGCTGGAGCTGATCGGGGCACTGGTGAGCTTCCCGATGTGGGAAGGCGATCTGACCTTCCGCCAGCGGCTGGGGATGAGTCTGTTCCACGCCGTGAACGCCTACTGTAATGCCGGCTTTGCGCTCTACCCCAACAGCCTGGAGAACTATCGCTATTCGCCGATTCCGCATCTGGTGGTCGGGCCGTTGATTGTGATGGGCGGGCTGGGTTTCCCGGTGCTCAACAACCTGTGGTCGATTGCCAGATCCCGGCTCCGCCGCATGCGTCGCAAGCCTGCTCGGTTCAAGGGCGAGCACGATGAGCCTTTGACGCTGGGCCGGTTGAATCTGCATACCAAGATTGTGCTGACCACTTCAGCCATTCTGTATCTGTATGGAACGGTGACGATTCTCGCCTCGCTGCTGATGCCTTATGTGTCCGACGCGGCGGGGCAGAATATCACGGCCAATCGTGTGGCTCCGCCCGCGCTGACGCTCGATCGCCTCGGGGGCATGGTGGCCGATGCCAGCTTCCTGTCGATCACCGCCCGCACTGCGGGCTACAACGCAATGCCCATGGAAGCCATCGGGCCAGGCGGGCATGTGGCGCTGATGACCCTCATGGTCGCTGGCGGCGCTCCCGGTGGTACGACGGGCGGGATCAAGGTCACCACGCTGGCGCTGATCATCCTCAGCGTGTGGGCGACGGTGCGCCAGCGCGATGAAACTCAGGCGTTCGGCCGACGCATCTACGACAGCTTCGTACGCAAGGCCACCGCACTGGCAGCGGCGCTGGCGCTGATGATCAGCATCAGCACCATGCTGCTGACCCTCACTGAGCCTTTCCCTTTTATCAAGATTCTTTTTGAAGTCGTCAGTGCGGCCAGCACCACCGGGCTGTCGCTGGGTATCACGGCCGATCTTTCCACGTTTGGCAAAGCGGTCATCCTGGTGACCATGTTCCTTGGCCGTGTGGGCCCGCTGGCACTGCTGGGAGCCCTGGTGTTCCATGGCCATCGTGGCAGGCCTTACAGGCTGCCTCACGAGGATGTGATGATCGGCTGATTCGTCTGGCCTGTGTGGCGGTTGCATTGTTCGGTATGGCGGTCAGCAGTAGGATAGAGATCACTTATGCGTCGATTCGCAGTCATCGGAATGGGACGATTCGGCTCCCGACTGGCCACCAACCTCGCGCAGGCCGGGCAGGAAGTCATCGGCATTGACCTTGAGCCTCGACTCATTGAGGAAATGCGCGACCGCGTCACGCTGGCCATCGCGCTCGATGCCACCGATGAACAGGCCCTGTTGATGCATGGCATTGATAAGGTCGACGTGGCCGTGGTGGGCATCGGGAACGACTTTGAATCCAGCGCCCTGGCCACGGTTCTTCTCAAGCAGATCGGTGTGCCCCGTGTGATCAGTCGTGCGATTACGCCGACAAGTGCACGTATTCTGGCCCGCATCGGGGCCGACGAAGTGGTCAACCCCGAAGACGAGGCAGCTGACCGCTGGTGCTCGCGCATGATCAGCCCGGAATTTCTCAGTCAGCATCAGGTGGGTGATGGCCACAGTCTGGTGGAGATCAAGGCCCCGGACAAGTGGGTGGGCAAGACGCTCACACAGTTGAACCTGCGTGCCCGCTTTGGTGTGCTGGTGGTGGCCATCAAGATCCGCCGGACGACTGCTGGCGCGCCCGACCGCATGGTGGTGGAACTGCCCGATCCTGGCCTGCCGCTTGAGAAAGATCAGGTGCTGGTGCTCTTCGGGCTGGAAGAAAATCTGGCCCAGCTGCCTCGCGACTGATCACCAATACAGACATGCCGGGGTTACAGCGAACTGATTTCTTTTTCATTTCCACAGGTATATCCGTCATGGCTCAAGAAGTGGTCTACGGCTCAATGGTTCACGAGAACCTGCTGCGTCGCGTGCGCGCATTTTCACAGATCAGAAAAGAGCGGATTGATGCAGTCCGCACGCGTGCGCAGGCACTGCGATACCGCGAGCAGGTGCGCAAGCTGCTTCGCCAGTGCTTCGGCGTGTTTCCAAAGCGGACACCGCTGACACCTCGCATCACAGGAGTGATTGAAAGGCCGACGTACACCATCGAGAAGGTGATGTTCCAGAGCCGGCCCGGCCTGTGGGTGACGGCCAATCTCTATCTGCCTCACAGCAGCGATGGCAAAAAAAAATTCCCAGCCGTGCTGGGCTCCTGCGGCCACGCTGGCGATGGCAAGGTCGCCGGGCCTTACCAGTCCTTTGGCAGAACGTTGGCCCATAACGGCTTCGTCTGTCTGATCTACGACCCCATCGGGCAGGGCGAGCGTCATCAGTATCTCGATCAGGGCAGCTATGGCGGACCGACGTGTGAACACCAGATGGCGGGCAATGCCATGTCACTGGTCGGCGACTTCTTTGGAACCTGGCGCGCGTGGGATGGTATCCGTGCGCTGGACTACCTGCTCTCACGGCCGGAAGTCGATCGCAAGCACGTGGGCATGACGGGCAACTCCGGTGGCGGAACGCTCACCACGTTTATCTCCATGCTCGATGATCGCATCACCATGACCGCGGCGTCCTGTCTGGGCAGTGACTATGCGACGAATCTGGAAAATGAGCTGCCCTGCGACAGCGAACAGAACCCGCCTGGTGTGATTTCGTCGGCGTTGAACTATGCGGACTTCTTCATCGCTCAGGCGCCACGTCCGACGATCATCCTCACGCAGAGCGAGGACTTTTTCGATATTCGCGGCCTGAAGCGCATTCACGCCGATACTCAAAAAATCTTCGGCCTGCTGGGAGAGAAGAACAACGCCCGCATCAAACTGGGGACGGGCCAGCATGGCTACTCGCCTGAGCTGCGTGAAGCGATGGTGCGCTTCTTCCGTGAAGTGGTGGGGTACAAGAAGGGCTACAGCGAGCCTGATCTGCCGCTGGAATCGTACGAGACGCTCAGCGTCACTCCGACCGGTCAGCTGAGCACGATGAACCTGCCCGGCCGCAAGCGTGTGCATGACTTCACTGCGGCGACCGCCAGGGAACTGGCCAGGACCCGCAAGCCCGTCGGGGACAAGCAGTGGGCATCGGTGCTGGGCAAGGCTCTGACGCTTCCGCCTCGCCCACGTGAGCCGCACTATCGTGTTCTGCGCAGCATTGTCGCCGATGCGAACTCGACACCCGCCAGGTTGCTGTCACGCTGGGGTGTGGAGACGGAGCAGGACATCATGGCCGTGCTCTATCTGCTGCCCTCGAATCTGCCTGGCTTCCGCGCCAGCATCACAGCGACAAAGGGCATGACGCTCTATCTGCCTCACACCTCGACGCAGGAAGATTTCGCAGCCGGCCTGATTGATCGCACCGGTGATGCGGATTTTGCCCTGGATGTGCGTGGCATCGGCGTGACGCAGTCGATCATTGGCACGCCCAGCGAGGAGTTCTTCGCCCGTTTCGGTGGTGACTTCCTGGCGGCGGTGCATCACCAGATGCTCGGCGAAAGCTATATCGGCCGACGTGTGCATGATGCCCTGGTGACACTGGACCTGCTGGCAGGCAAGGGCGGCAGCGACATTCACCTGACCGGCCGAGGCATCGGCGGCATCGTGGCAGCGTTTGCTGCTGTGCTTCACCCGGCCGTCACGAAGGTGACGCTGCGCAACATCCCTCGCTCATTCCATGAACTGACGCAGACACCGTGGCAGACCTGGCCACTGTCGTCCCTGCCCTGGGGCATTCTGAAAGTGACGGACCTGCCTGAGATGGTGCGCTACCTGAAGAAAGCGAAGAAAGTGCGCATCGTTGAACCCTGGGATGCACAGCGCCAGCCGGTGAAGAAGGGGAAGTGAGCCACGCGGTAGATGGTGATCTGACGCAGGGTTCCGCGGTCAGTCACAATCTTCATCGCATGCAATCTTCCCCATACGTCATGCCTGCGAAAGCAGGCATCCACAGATCTTGCCTGGTGCGAATGAATTGACGTGGAATAGCCTTAGCTGCCTTCGGGACATTTCACGGACAAACAAAAAACCGTCATGCTCACCAGGTGCATGACGGTTTTCTTTTACTCTTACCTTCGCATCAATTCCGATACAGCGTTTCAAGCTTGTAACGTCGGCGGAGGTATTCGATTTCCTGTCTGAGTTCGCGGGTGTCGCCCTGGCGGATCATCAGGTTGTAGAGGTGGTGGAGCTTCCAGAAAGCCCAGTCGCGGCTGATCTGCTGGTCGCCGATGGGGGCGTCGAACAGATCGCGTGTGAAGGTGAAGTCGAACGTCTGCTGCCCGTTGTGACCGATGAGCCTCATGGTGAAAGGCTTGCCCGGATTGTCGAAGCGGCCGAAGATTGAGAACGTCTCACCCTGATGGATATTGGGCAGGTCCACCGGGAACACTTCATCCACATTCAGCCCAAGGGTGGACAGGCGGATGTCCTTCATGATCGGGTAGCGCAGCCTGCTGATCAGGTCGCGCACGCTGATGGCGGTCTGCAGCGGCTCATCTACGTACACGCAGAAGCCCTTATTGCGATAAGCCAGGAACTCCAGCAGTGTGCGATTCTGAATGCGGCCGATGCCCACGCAGTAGATTGATGCGGCCAGATCGTTATCGCGGGTGATGAGGTTGATTAACTCACGCGTATCCATCACGCCGCGCGTCGGTCGGCCGTCGGAGATGAGTACCAGGCCATAGGTGCGATTCATCGCCACGTCGCGCACCAGCAGACGCGAAAGCGCCTGGTTCACATCGGTCATGCCGCCGCTCTGGGCGCTGGCGAGAAACGCTCGGGCTTTGGCGAGGTTTTCCTCGTTCACTGGCAGGATGCCATCATTACTGAGGATGGCCGGCTTGTCGGTGAAGTAGACAATGTTGAAACGGTCACCCGGGTTCAGACTTCCCAGACTGTCACGAACGCCACGCAGGGCGTTATCGACCCAGTCCTGCGAGACGCTGCCTGAGATGTCGATGAGGAAGACCAGGTCCTTGGGCATGGTCTGGAGCTTGCGCAGCGATCGCTTGGCGGTGATGTCAACGCGGAAGTAGCCCCGCTGCTCATCGCGGGTGGTACCCCAGCCGCCTTTAGGAAGGTAGCGCGTCACGACATATTCGAAGTCGTTATCCAGATGCTCGGGGATCGACAGCTGCGTGGCGGCCTGGGCGGTGATGGACGACAGATCAATCGGCCCGGGCAGGAGATTACCCGTCACCGGACGCTGCTCGGGCAGTTGAGGCTTGTCCGTGAGCACTGGTGCATTAAGGCTTGGCGGCTGTGGATTGGCCTGCACGCCCACGCGACCAACTTGAGCGAGCATCGACGCGGCCTGTCCGTGACCGGAGCCTTCGCCACCGGCGGGCAGATCGGATGCTTCGCCTGAACCGCCGGTCGCTGTTGGATTCGTTCCGCTCTGACCCACGAAGGGCGTGGGCAGGGGAATGTCCACCAGCATCTGCTGCTGAATTGACTGCGGCATCTGGACGGGCGGAGTGGTGGCGGTGAGCTCAAGCTCCGGGGAATCAGGCCTGTTGTCTTCAAATGGCCTGGGCTGAGCAGCCAGGTCAGGCTGATTCGTCTGCGACGCATGGGCCGAGGCCTGCGCGCCAAGCAGGGACAGGCTCAGGTCAGTCAGCGGGGACTGGGCATTGCGCTGCTGTGGATCAGGCAGATTGGAGCCTGCACGGGGAATCAGACTTTCGCCTGGCTCAAGGATGATGTCGCGAGGTGAGCGCTGGATGCGGAAAAACTGTGTCTCCTGCCCGATGAGTGTCGGATCGATATGACCCAGCGGCCTGTCGTAGAGCGTCCAGCCCAGCGCCAGATGCAGCGCCACGCTCAGCAGGATGACCACGAACATCACCAGTGATCGGCGATCGACTGCGGGGGGAATCGCCCCTGATTCCGCGGCGTCACCCTTGGGCGCAGGCGGCTCAACCGGAGGCAGCTGCGAACTCGCGGCGGTTTCTCCCGTGACGTTTTCAAAGGGCAGGCTGCCCGTGGAATCGCTTGGGGGCTGGCTGGGAGCAACGGCGGCTGGGGGGACCTTGGGGGAGTCCACAACATGCGGATGGCTGGGGCCGGCCGGGCTTGCGGGCTTGGGCGAAGCTGCGGACTTGGAAGAGGATCGCGGAGCACCTGCCAGGGGCACGCCACGGGGCAGCGGATCGCCCTGGCCACGATAACCCCGGCTGCCTGGCGGAGGCAGTGGCGCATCGGCCGGCCTGCTGTCCCCACCTGTTGGGGGAACGCTGGCATCATCGGGGCGCTGGGTCATGGCGTGGCCTCCAGCGTCTTGATGCGGTCTTCCACCATGGCTTTGAGGGCAGGATCAAGCTGCTGTTCCTGAAGCTTGTGCAGGAGGAACAGCGCATCGCCCAGCTGATGCTTCTGATAGATGTAGCCCTGAGCCTTGGCGAAGGAAGCGTAAGGGCTCTGCGGGAAACGCTGAGCCAGTTCGTTGAGTTCGTCCACGGCATCTTTCACCGAGTCGAGCTGCATTTCCACGTGGGCCAGCTGCAGATAGCCCTGCTCAGGCAAAGGCGAAAGCTCGGTGAAGCCATAGAGCAGCACCAGACGCTTGAGCAGCTTGCGGGCATCTTCGTACTGCTGCCTGCTGCCTGCGGTGTCGCCACTCTGCTGGCTGGCTTTAGCCTGATTGATGTGCATGTCGGCCATCTGCGTCAGCGCCTGCGCGGCGATGGCGGACTGCTCCGAATTGATGAGTCCCTGATATTCGTCCATCGCTTCGGCGTGGCTGCCTGCTTTGCGCAGGGCGCCCGCCAGTTCCAGCCTCGTGCGGCCGGGGTCTGCGTGAGGCAGGGCGATGGCTTCACGATAGGCCGCGATGGCAGCGGGCAGATCGCCCAACTGGTTCAGCGAGCGACCCGTCATGCGCAGCGCCCAGGCCCGCTGATCGGTGGCAGCATCTACCTGCCTGGAGACGATGGGCTTTAGGTAACGCATCGCTGCCTGCGGGTTCTGGCGGTCCAGCTCATAACGGGCGATCCAGAGCAGTTCACCGGCGGACAGTCCGCTGATGCCCGCGAGCTTCTCGAGCTGCTGAATGGTCTTGACGATCTCGGGCGTGTTGCGGACTTCACGCTGGCGGATGGAGATCAGCCTCAGCGCATTGATCTTCAAAGGCTGGCTTAGTTCCTCTCGGGCTGCTGCAGCCTGCAGATCAGCGATGGCAAGGTCAGGCTTCTGCAGTGCCATGCGCGTCAGCCCGCGGTAGTAATGCGTCTCAGCCGACAGCGGACCTTTCGGCGACTGCTCCAGCAGGGTGGAGAGTGTCTGGTCGGCCTGGGCCAGCGTGTTGAGCTTGATCTGCGCCAGCGCCAGACGATAGAGCATCTGCTCACGCTGGCTGGCAGGCAGATCCTTCATCGCCAGCATCTGCGAAGCGACTTTCGCGGCGCTTTCAAAGTGATTCTGACGGTATTCCAGGTCCACCAGTCGCAGACCAGCTTCGTGAATACTTGAAGGGGCGACAGTCGTAGTGCTGCCCGCCTTGCTCGTTGCGGCGAGAAATTCGGTGTAGTCGGCGGTGGCTTTGTCAATCTGATTGGCGGCTTCATACAGCTTGGCGCGAAGCAGCAAAGCCTGGGCATAATGAGGCTTGTTCGAGCCCTGCTTGATGAGGGCCGTCACGCGACGGATGCCCGATTCTGTATCGGCCCGCTTGGCATCCATCGACGCCAGCAGGAATTCGCCATCGACCGTCAGTGGCGATTTCGGATGCTTCTCACGCAGGCGGGCGATGGTCTGCTGGGCCTGTTCGTACTGGCCAAGCTCCACTTGGGAGTAGGCGAGCTTGTACATCGCTTTGTCTTCGACAGCAGAGCCGCTCGAGCCCATGACCAGCGCGTTAAACATGCCGGCGGCTTTGTCATGCTCGCCTGCTTCCTGATAGGCCGAGCCAGTGAGATACCACGCCACCACGCGATCGTCAGGCGTCATGGCCGTCTTGTACTGATCGAAGGCGGTGATGATCTGCGGGTACTGCTTCATGCCCAGCATGGCCCACATCGACCCCAGTGCCGATGCACTGACGTGAGGCGAGGTGGTGTACTGCGTCAGCACGATCTGGTAGTAGTCGATGGCCGCGGCGAACTGGCCTGCCTGGTATGCGAAGTCACCCGCAGTGCGGGCTGCTTCGGGGGACACTTCCGGATCGTTGGCGATGGCCGCGCCGCGCGCGGTGGCCAGAGCCTGGGCGATCTGTCCCTGCGATGCCTGGACGCGGGCCAGTTCCAGCATGGCTCGTGATCGCAGGGGCGATTCAATCTCCGCAGCCTGCTTGTACTGCGCGATGGCGGCAGGGATGTTGTTCGTCCCGCGATACGCCTGCCCACGCAGGAAGAACGCTGAGGCCCGCAGCGCAGGCTCCAGTGTGGCAGGATCAATCTTCTCCAGCGACTGCAGCGCGACATCAAACTGCTTGAGATCCGCAGCGACTTCACCCTTGAGCAGCAGCATGGCCGACACGGGAACCAGCGTTGGCGGCGGAGCCGTTTCGCTGAGCAGCTTATGAGCCTGGGTGAGCTCGCCGGCCTGCTTGGCCAGCAGGGCACGGAAATAGAGGGCATCGCCACGCTTTTCATCGCGAGGGAATCGGCCAAGGTATTCGTCGAACGCTTCGATGGCCAGCCTGTTGTCACCACGCTGCAGCAGGCGATACGCAAAGACGAACTGCTGATGCGCCGCTTCGCTGATGGCAGTAGTGGTGGTCGCCGGCTGAGCGGCCAGGGGTACGACAGGCAGGGACAGACAGGCTGTCGCAGTAACGATCACCAGGGGACGGAAAATTCCAGCGGGCATGCGAATTCCTCAGGGATGCGAAACAGCAGGGTCATCCTTCAGGCAGATCGTAGCGCCTCCAGGAAGCTGGGACTACCAGAAGCGTGACACGAGTCACTTCTTCGTCGGAGCAGACACTTCACCCGAAGGCCTGACGATAGCCTGGTAGATCGGGTGATCGCCCGCTTCACGGATCGTGGCGAACAGGGCCTGCACTTCAGGAGACTGTTCCTGACCCTGGGGGATGCGAACGATCGTCGAAGCCTGCGGGTACTGCTCCACGTGCCTGGCGATTGCTTCCTTGAAAGCGTCGAGTGCTTCATACGACTGGCCGAGCATGGCGATCTTGCCTTCATCGGTCAGCGTGACGATGCGCAGCATGCCCGTGGGGCCCTGGTCAGGCTGTGACCAGAGGGTGTTAGTCGATTCCGCCTTAGACGGCTTGCTGGAGCAGCCGGTGACTCCCAGTGACAGGGTCAGCAGCAGGCCGGCGGTGGTGAGCAGATACTTGTTCATCTGAAGACTCCTCGTGAAATTCAAGTTGAGGATTGGGGAAACCTCGGCCGATCACTGGCCGATCGGGAATTAAAGTTCCCCGGATTGTTTCGTGGTGGCGATGTACACATTTCGCAGGCCGGCCGAGTAGACCAGGTCCAGCACGCGGACCGCAGAGCCCGTCTGGCTGCTCTGATCGGCGCGGATCACAACAGCTTCATCGGGATACTCACTGGCCAGCTGGATGAGCACCTGCTTGAGCGCCTGAGGCTCATAGGCTTTGTCGCCCATATAGATGCGCCCCTCGGCGGTGAGGGTGATGACAATCTGCGTCTGCGATGCGGGCTGCGCTGAGCTGCTGGCGGAGGGGAGCGACACGCCGATCTGCGTGTCCTGATCGCGGAAAACCGACGCCGTCAGGAAGAAAACCAGCAGCAGAAACAGCACGTCAAGCATGCTGGTCAACGGCAGAGCCGGTGTCACCTTGTAACGGGCCGGATCGCTGAAGCTCATGCGCCACCTCGCTTGATGTGGTCAGCCACGGAGTGGACCACTTCTTCCGTATCGGCCAGCACACGCGTCACGCGGCTGCGCACCAGGCTGAAGAAACCCGTGGTGATGATGGCCACCGTCAGCCCGAAGAGCGTGGTGCTCATGGCCGCGCCGATGGCCTCGGCCAGCAGACGCGAGTTGATGCTCGCCGACTGCGAAGGCAGCACGTAGAACGCCTGAATCATGCCCGCGACCGTACCCAGCAGGCCCAGCATCGGGGCGATGTTGGCGATGTCTGCCAGATAGCTGATGCGGTTCCAGACAATGTCGGCGCGGCGACGGCCTTCGGAATCGATCATGTCGAGGATGACCGAGTGTTCCTTGCCTGCGTTCTCCACGCAGCGCTGAATGATGGTGGAGATGAACACCTTGTGATGCGTGCGACACAGCGCCGCAGCGTCGTCATAGCGGCGCTTGAGGATCATGTTCTTGATGTCATCTACCAGTGCACGCGGGGCAAGGGCGCTGGTCGTGATGGTGAGCATGAAATAGAGGAACATGCTCAGCGAGATGATGCTCAGCACCAGGATGCAGGTGTTGATGATCGGGCTGGTGTTGTAAAGTTCCGCCAGGTGAGGCAGGGCCCCGGTGTGCATGTCGATCGTGGGAGATGGGCTCTCCGGGCTCTGGGCGATGAGCAGATTGCTGCCAGCCAGAATAATCAGGCAGGCCGCCAGCATGCCGCCGAGTCGAGCATATCGCTTTCCATCGCGTGGGATCATGTTCACTTACTCCAGATGGTCCGGGTTTGCGGGGGGCGTCCGCATGTCAGGCTGAAAAAGAGACTGCGGGGTGTCAGGAGGACTGGCTTCGTATTGTAGAAGACCCATCCGGGCCTGCAAAGAAAGCTTTCCATGCTGAACCATTGTACACCCTCAGGTTCGCCATGAGGGCGCAGGGGATTATCGCTTTGCCTGTCCATGGCAGAGTCGACACTGCTGTAATCGTATGAAGAAGGTTTTTATTTCGTCAGATAGCGATGAAATGACTAACTCTGCGCAAGAAAAAAGCCTGGGCAGCAGCGCCCAGGCCAATTGTTTTTGAGGAATCGCAGTGTGATGGCTCAGCGGGCGGGGCGGCCGCCACCCGTGGAAGCACCACCGGTCTGACCCTGAGCGGCGCGAAGCCAGCCCGAGAGTTCCTGCTTGCGGGCCAGGTCGATGCGCTTGCGGTTCACATCGATCTTGTAGACCAGCAGCGTGGAGGTGGAGTTTTCCAGTACGAAGACCGATTCTTCGTTGGGACGGGTCTGAGCCGTCATCAGCGTGAGGTTGCCACGGTTGAGCACCATTTCGGCGTTGGCAGTGGGCAGAACCGAGCGGCTCTGCAGTTGAACCAGAACAAGCGCCGCCAGCACGAATGCCGAGGCGAGCAGGCTGTAGCAGGCGAAGTCAAAGCGTTTCATCGGAAGGCTCCAGTAGGCCAGCATCACTGGCCGGTGCGTGATCAAGTCAGGAATGTTGGGACACAGGCCTCAGCGGGCCAGGTCCTGCCCGATGCTGCGGGCACCCACCACTTCGACACTGTCGTTACGGCTGTCGTACTGGATGGCCAGCATCTGAGCCGTGCGCAGTTCCATGAGGTAGATCGTGCTGACGTTTTCACGCAGCGGAGACTTACCGGCGATCATCAGAAATTCCGGCCCGCCACCCAGACCCTGGGCCGTGGCCTGCGAGGGGGAGAGGCCGATGACTGCCAGCGCCGCCAGCAGCACAACATTCAAGACCACCAGCGCACTGAAAGATTTACGATTCATCACGCGGACTCCTTTTAGCTTGTCCCTGCATGCCACAGGCAGGCAGATGATGTCACTCAGGGTGAAGGCAGGTCAGTCCTGGTGCGTCCGTTTCGCGCTGAGGATGCTCAGGCCGATAATGGCCAGTGACACCACCACCGCCACGGCGTAGGACACCGTGGTGTTCTGAGCCGGAGCATTGGAGGGGGCCTCCTGCGCCATGGCCAGCGAGGCGAAAGTCAGCACCAGAGTCGTTACGGAAGCAAGGTGTTTTGACATGACTTCATCATAAGTTGCATCGCCAGATGTGTAAACGGTCTGACGCCTGCTTGTTTCAGGATCATCTGCCTGTGGTCTGAGTCTGTCCGCTGAAGAGACGCGGGAACGTCATGCGTACCTGCTTCTGTCGCTCGGGATTCACGCTGCGCGGAGCCATGAATTCATAGGCGTAGCGATGCGGGGTGATGGGGTGATTATCCGGCCCGGCCCAGATGCCAATGATGTTTCGGCGGGGGATGTCAGACCGGTTGGGCCCGCCCCCGTGGATGATGTTCACATGGAACAGCACCGCAGAGCCAGCAGGGCAGATCACAGGAACCCTGGGGTATCGGCTGGGCAGCTTGTCATCCGGGATGTCGCGGTCGTTATCCGTCACATCTTCATCAGCAATGTTGTGCGAGCCGGGCAGCACCACGGTGGCGCCGTTTTCAGCGGTCATGGGGTCCAGGCAGAGCATGGCGGTGATGAGATTAGGCGAAGTGTGCTGGAGATAAGGCAGATCGCGATGCCAGCGGAAAGCGCTGCTCACACGTGGAGCCTTGATGATGCACTTGTAGTTGTGGAATAGGAATTCGGTGGAATCGAAGATCACTTCCAGCACCTGCAGCAGGGGCTCGTAGCAGATCAGCTCGGCCAGCTCAGGGGCGAAGATTGGCAACTCCATGATGTTGCGCACGGCGACGCCGATGTCTTCCACCTTCGTGTCCGGATTGTAATGAGGCTGCTGGGCGAAATACTCGCGCTCCAGTTGAATATGCCTGCGCAGATGCCTGGGCAGATTCTCAGGATCGCGGGTGATGTTCTCGACAGCTTTGCGGAGGGTGGCCAGCGTGGCGGGGTCCACACAGTCTTCCACCACCAGGTAGCCATCACGGTTGTACTGTTCACGCCATTTTTCAGGTTCGTATCGCATGATTATTCCTTAGAAATCAAAGGCGATGGTTTAAAATCATCACGGTGGCATCATGCTATAGTGGCATATGGTGCGTGGATTTAGCAGTTCTGAAACAATAGTTACCAGAAATCATCATGGCCGAGAGGATTGTTTATCCGCCTGTGGGGGCCTGCGTGGTCCAGCGTGTGCTGCTGGTGGACTGTTATCAGCGGCCGTCTGGTCATGTGATTGATGCTGCATCGCTGCCCGGGCATCTGCTTCAGCTCACACTCACCGGCCTGACGGAGCATGACACCAATGGCAGGCAGTATCAGCTCAGGCCCGGTTCACTGATCTGGTTCCATGAAAACGAACACGTGCGTGGCCGGGTGATCAAAGGCCCGTGGAAGTTTCTGACCCTTAACTTCATCGCCCCTGGTCTGGGCCCGCCTCCCTTTGAAACCCGAGTGAAGCAGGTGGGCGCGTTTCAGAGGCAGGCGTTTGAGCAGATTCTCGAGCGATGGCGTGATGTCTCCCAGCTGCCTGCAGTGCGTGAAATGCGCGTACAGGCGGCGCTGCTGGAACTGCTGGCCAGCGTGTGGGGCACGCCGGGGCAGATGTTTCAGATGGATCCATCCTCGCAGCTGTGGTGGGAAATTGAGACCGCTTTCCGTACGGATATGTCCCGGCCGATGAGCCTGCAGATCATGTCCAGACAGTCAGGACGAAGCCAGGCGACTATCGCACGAAGCTGCATGGCTGCCGTTGGCTGCCCGCCGATGAAACGCATCAAAGCCATTCGCATGAGCATGGCTCATGGGCTGATTCAACGGTCCAGTCTGCTGATCAAGGAAATCGCCGCGCGGGTAGGGTATGAGCGCATTCACGAGTTTTCACGCGACTATCGCAAAGCTTTTGGTGTGTCACCCCGAGAGCAGAGGCTCAAGATCAGTGGTCCGAAGGCTTAAACGCTGCGTTGAACGCTTTGATCTGTGAGGGTGAGAAGGGCCGCATTAAGCTGTCCCGGAATGGTGGGCTTGCACACGTCGATGCGTTTGCGGGTATTCTAGCGGCGGGTTTGGTGGAAACCTTTTCAGGCGTACAGATAGTCAAGGACACGGGGACTCCATGTCGGCCATGATGGGTTTGAAAAATATTGAGTGGATCGGCGACGGCTTGTCCGGGTATCTGAAACTTCTGGATCAGACCCGACTGCCTGAAGAAGAGTTTTATATCGACTGCCGAGATGTTCAGGCCGTATGGGATGCGATCCAGCGGCTGGCAGTGCGAGGCGCCCCGGCCATCGGCATTGCAGCGGCTTACGCCTGCGTTCTGGGCGTTCAACAGGTCAAGCCTGGCCAGTCCACCACCAAACGTCTGCGGGAAGTGGCCGACCATCTGATTACCAGCCGACCGACAGCGGTGAATCTCGCCTGGGCCCTGGAGCGAATGAAGCGTGTCCAACCCTGCACGCCCGCGGAACTCCTGATTCACGCCAAAGCCATTCACGACGAAGACCGCGAGATGTGCAAAGCCATCGGGCGCAACGCACTGCCTCTGCTCGAACGCTGCGTGCGTGGAACCGTCGGCGGCGGTGGTGGGGTGCTGACCCACTGCAACGCTGGCGCTCTGGCTACAGGGGGCATTGGAACCGCCACTGCAGCGATGTACATGGCTCACGGCCGCGGTTTGCGATTCAGGGTATATGCGGATGAAACCCGCCCGCTACTGCAGGGCGCCAGGCTCACCGCGTGGGAACTGTCACGGGCCGGGATTGATGTCACGCTGCTCTGCGAAGGCATGGCCGCGCAGCTGATGCGTGAAGGAACTATCGACATGGTCATTGTCGGCGCGGATCGTATCGCCGCCAATGGTGACGCAGCCAACAAGATCGGAACCTACAGCCTGGCCGTGCTGGCTCGCCATCATGGCATTCCGTTCTACGTGGCAGCGCCCAGCTCAACGTTCGATTTCAGCATCGGTGATGGCAGCCTGATTCCCATCGAGCATCGCGGCTCGGATGAGATTACCAGCAGCTTCGGTCGGCGGACGGCTCCGCCTGGCATCAAGACCTACAACCCGTCGTTCGACGTTACGCCCAACGATCTGATCACTGCCATCGTCACGGAAAAAGGCCTGATTGAGCCGGTCAATACCCGCAGGGTACGCCGCATCCTCAAGGGCCTGGCACCGGGGATGAAAGATCCCGACGAAGAAGCAGGGCAGCGTGAAGCGTGATGCTGTCTGGCACGATGAAGACACAAAAAAACTCAGGCCGCGAAGCCTGAGTTTTTTAAATTGATGTTTGGAGGACTGATCGCAGGGATCAGAGCTTGGTGGGGTTGGGAGCGTCGCCGTAGACTTCCTTGGGGTCAAAGACCTTAGTGTCTTCGGTGAAGGTCAGGACCGGGCCCTTGGCGGCGAAGGCTTCGCCGGTGGGGACTTCGCGGTAGAAGCAGGACTTGTAGCCCACGTGGCAGGAAGCGCCGTTGCCCTGCACTTCGACACGCATCCACACGCAGTCCTGGTCGTCGTCGATCAGCAGCTGCTTGACCTTTTGAACCAGGCCCGAGCTTTCACCCTTACGCCAGAGCTTCTGGCGGGAACGGCTCCAGTAGTGCGCTTCGCCGGTTTCGATGGTGCGCGTCAGCGCGGTGGCGTTCATGTAGGCATGCATCAGGAGCAGGCCTGAATGGTATTCCGTGGTGACAACAGGGATCAGGCCATGTTCATCGAACTTCGGGGCCAGTTCATGGCCTTCTTCGACCTGTTCAACGGAAGTGCGAGCGGAGAAAATCGATTGGTTGTCTGCCATGGTTTATCCTTCACCGGCGTGGCGCATGCACCGTGCATGCCAAGCAGCGCATTATAGTCAATTTCGCGTTGCAGGTGATTGGAGGGTTCAATTTTTAAGTCAGTTTTGGCCTAAATCCTGATGTTTCAGAAGCATATCGCGTCCTTTGGGGTGTAAGCTGCCGGGGCAGGCCCGAAAAAAGTTCTATTCTGGCAGGGCTAAAAAAGGCTTGGTGGGATTGAGCGGACTGGCTAAGATGCGTAATGTCCCTTACGCAATCGGATCAGCCGAGCGAAGGGCCTGAACACCTGCGTTGTTACGAAAAACTGGGTTCGGGGGTTGCGTGGAGCGAGGCATGGTAACAGACATTCATTCGCGTACAGGCGGCCGACGTGAGTGGCTGCCCCAATCAACTCTGTTGTACGAAGATGAATACATCTGGCTGGCAATTCTTTCAGCAATCGACGTTGTTCTCACTTACTTCTATCTGCAGTTCGGCGGACAATTGATTTCGCCCTTCGTTGATGCTGTGCTCAACGAAGCGGGACTCTATGGCCTGCTGGTGATCAAGCTGCTGAGCGTGGCCATTGTGGTGATGGGTTGTGAAACGCTGGGCCACCGTCGGTCGGCGCTTGGCCGCAAGGTGATCACGATTGTGAACCTCTTGGCCGTGGTCGCGGTCACGCATGTGGTATATGCGATGGCGCTGCACTACTGGTTCTTCATGTCGTGAGAAAGATTCAATCCGCATTCAGGAAAGGGCGAGCTGAAAGGCTCGCCCTTTTTTATTGGGGGGG
>Ga0207868_1001201_pt1 | contig 19719 bp, 20 predicted proteins | sample Passage237B_FD_187370 | JGI IMG/M metagenome (GOLD analysis project Ga0207868, IMG submission 187370) | Cellulose adapted compost microbial communities from Newby Island Compost Facility, Milpitas, CA, USA - Passage2 37B (SPAdes) (version 3) ... | reverse complement strand
GAAGCGGACGGTCGCGGCGAGCCGCGAGCCACCGCCAAGTTCGGCGAGATAGGTGCCGGCAAGTACGCCGACCGGGGTCGCGACGCCGATGCCGAGCATGCTGAGCACGAGGCTGCCGAGCATGGCATTGGCCAGCCCGCCGCCCGCACTGCCTGGGCCGGGCGTGGGCGCGATGAACAGCGCTGTCGAGAACCCGCGCACGCCCTCGATCGCCACCATCAGCAGGATCCAGCCAAGCACGACCACGCCGAGCGCCGTTGCCGCCAGGCAGGCGAACTTCATCACCCTGTCCGCGACACGCCTGCGGCGGACGAGCGAAGGCGGGGCGGCCCGGATTGACATGGCGGTGTCGAGTGTTGCTTCCATCGCGCTACCTCACCGCCACGCGCGCGATCAAGAGACGCGCCAGCACGAGAATGACGAAGGTGATGACGAACAGGATGCAGCCCAGCGCGAGCAGCGCGTTGAGGTGCAGGCCGTCCGCCTCGTTGAACTCGTTGGCGAGCCGCGAGGCGATGGTGGAGCCCGGTTCGAACAGAGACGGCGACAGCCGGTTCGCATTGCCGATGACGAAGGTCACGGCCATCGTCTCGCCAAGCGCGCGCCCCAGCCCCAGCATGGCGGCGCCGACGAGGCTGGCGCCGGCCTGCGGGACGAGCACGTGGCGCACGACCTCCCATGTCGTGCAGCCGATGCCAAAGGCGCTCTCGCGCAGCGCCGTCGGGATCTGGTCGAGCATGTCGCGCGCGACCGAGGCAATCAGCGGCACGATCATGATGCCGAGGATGATGCCGGCGGTGAGGACGCCGACGCCCGACGGCACGCGCGCATGCAGGATCGTGCCGATGATCGGCATGCCCTCGACGAGCTCCGAGACCGGCATCTGGACATGGCGCGCGAAGAGCGGCGCGAAGGCGAACAAGCCCCACATGCCATAGATGATGCTCGGCACGGCCGCGAGCAGCTCGATCGCGGTCGCCAGCGGACGCTTCAACGCAGAGGGGGCTAGCTGCGTCAGGAACACTGCGATGGCGAGGCTGACCGGCAGCGCGATGACGAGCGCGATCAGCGCCGAGGAGAACGTGCCGACGATCGCCACCAGCGCGCCGAACCTCTCGCGGCCGATGTCCCAGTCGGCCGAGACGACGAAGCCTGAACCGAACGCGCGGAACACCGGCCAGCCGCCCCAGAGCATCGCTGCCAGGATGCCCGCCAGCGCGACCAGCACCAGCAGCGCCGAGGCGAGGCTCGCCAGGCGAAAGAACCGGTCGCCGTCGATGACTCGACGGCGACCGGCGGGATGCGACGCGATCATTGCGCTCACATGCCGTAGACGGACTTGCCGGCGGGATCGACGACGTTCCTCCACTCCGTCCGGATCTCGCCTACCACCGGGTCGGGAAGCGGTACGTAGTCGAGCTCCGTCGCAAGCGCATCGCCCTTCTCGTAGGCCCAGTCGAAGAACTCGAGCACTTCGGCGGCGCGCGCCGGGTCGTCAGGGTTCGCCGGCACGAGGATGAAGGTGGCCGCCGTGATCGGCCACGCATCCGCGCCCGGCTGGTTGGTGAGCGATATGCCGAATCCGGGCGCCGCGCGCCAGTCGGCGCTCGCGCCGGCGGCCTGGAAGGAGGCGAGCTCCGGCAACGGATAGTTGCCTGCCGCGTTGCGGATGAGCACCACAGGCAGGCCGGCCTGCCTGGCGTAGGCATATTCGACATAACCGATCGAGTTCGGCACCTGCTTGACGGTCGCGGCCACGCCCTCGTTGCCCTTGCCGCCCTGGCCGACCGGCCAGCTGATCGTCTTGTTCGCGCCGTAGGCGCTCTTCCAGTCCTCTGACGCTTCGGACAGATAGGCCGTGAAGATGCTGGTCGTGCCTGAGGAATCGGAACGGTAGACCGGCACGACCGTTGCGTCAGGCAGCGCGACACCGGCGTTGAGTTCGGCGATCCGCGGATCGTTCCACTTCTGGATTCTGCCCATGAAGATGTCGGCCAGCACGTCGCCGGTCAGGCGCAGTGCCCCGCTTTCGAGGCCGTCCACGTTCACGACGGGGACGACGCCGCCCATCACCGACGGGAACTGCACGAGGCCGGACCTTTCGAGCTCTTCGGCCGAAAGCGGGGCGTCGGTGGCGCCGAAATCGACGGTGCGCGCCTCGATCTGCTTTATGCCGCCACCCGAGCCGATCGACTGGTAGTTCAGGCCGACGCCGGTCTGCTGCCGATAGGCCTCGGCCCACTTGGTGTAGACCGGGAACGGGAAGGTGGCGCCGGCGCCGGTGATGTCGATGGCGAACGCGGGCGCGCACACGCCGGCAAGCCCGATGCCGGCCGCGACTGCACAAGAAAGAATTCGCATGAAACGCCTCCTGTTTCGCTGGTCCGGGCCGCGCCCGATGCGTCGGCTCCGTGGACAGGGGCGCCTATAGGACGCTTCGATGACAGGTGGATGACAGCTCAGGGGTCGGCATGCGCAGGCAGGGAGATCCGGAACAGCGCCCCCTTTCGCGGCTCGCTGTCGATCGACAGTTGCCCGCGATGGCGGTTGACGATGTGCTTGACGATGGCGAGGCCGAGGCCGGTGCCGCCCTTGTCGCGGCTTTCGGCGACGTCGATCCGGTAGAAGCGCTCGGTGAGGCGCGGCAGGTGCTCAGGTGCGATGCCCGGTCCATAGTCCCGCACGGACAGTTCGATCCGGTCGCCGCCGGTAGCGAGCGCGACATCGACGCGGCCGCCGCTGCCGCCATATTTCACGGCGTTCTCGACGAGGTTCTCGACGAGGCGCAGCAGTTCGTCGCGGTCGCCGAGAACGAAGGCCGGCCCTGCCGGCGCCTCGAACGCGATCTCGACGCCACGATCCCGTGCACGGGGGGCCAGCGTGTCGACCATCTCGGTAACGACCGAACCCAACTCCACCGGCGTGCCTGGCGCGACATGCGCACGCAGCTCGATGCGCGACAGGGAAAGCAGGTTGTCAACCAACCGGGACATGCGCCAGGCCTGATCCTTCATGATCGCAAGAAACCGCTCGCGGGCCTTTGCATCGTCACGCGCCGGTCCCTGCAGCGTCTCGATGAACCCGGTGAGGGAAGCGAGCGGCGTCCGGAGCTCGTGACTGACGTTCGCCACGAAATCCGCCCGCATCTGCTCCACCCGGCGCGCCGTCGTGAGATCGCGGAAGAAGAGCATGAGCCCCAGCATCTCCCCTTCCCCGGGCAACGCCGTGACCTGAACGTCGAAGGCGCGCTCGACGGGTGCGCGGATCCTGTATTCCACGTGCGCAGTCTCGCCCGGGCGCAGCGCGCCGAGATCGTTCAGGATTTCGGGAGCGCGCAGTCCATAGGAAAGGGGGCGTTCGAGCTGCAACGTCGGCAGCAGCTCCCGCGCGGCTGCATTCGCTTCAAGCACGAAGCCGTCCGGTCCGACGAAAATGACGGGATCGGGAATGTGTGAAAGAAGCGCCCGTGCGGCGGCCAGCCGTCGCTGCAGTTCCTCGGCGTCTTGCGCGCTCATGGGTTTCCGGCGTGTTGACCTGACCCCGCCGCAGTAGCATTTGCGGAGGGCCGTGCGAAGGCAACCGGCTCACAACCGGTCAGCCGGGCGCCGTCTTCCGCGCCGGCGCGCAGCCTGGGGGCCGTCGACGATGACCACCGTGCTTCTGGCGCAGGCGTGGCGCAGCTTCACCACCGGCTTGCATCCCGGCGAGCGGGTGAAGGCGCGTGCCTTCTCGATATCCGGAAACTCGATGACTGCCAGACGGCTGGGCGTCCGGACTTGCGGTCAGCGCACCTGGTCGAGCAGGCGCTTGCACTCGAGGAGATCGAACAGCGTCTCCTGCAGCAGGGCGCGATTGTCGCGAGACAGACGCCCGTCGCCCGGCTGAACCGGGCCCTCCTCTTCGCCGCGGCCGATACCGAAGAAACGCCGGCTGGGCTTTACCTTTGGCTGGCCGACGAGCATCTCGTCCTCGGAGCCGCGCTGGTTCGTTGCGGCTGCTGCCTCGGCCTCCGCCTGCTTGCGCTGGGCGATCGCCTCGACGGCCGCCAGGTCGCCGCTGCCGATGGCGATGACGAACTGGACGCCATTTTCCTTGAGCAGTTTCTGCACGCCCTTGATGGTGTAGCCCTGGTCGTAGAGCATGAAGCGGATGCCCTTGATCAGCTCGACATCCTGCGGGCGATAGTAGCGGCGGCCGCCGCCCCGCTTCATCGGCTTGATCTGGCTGAACCGCGTTTCCCAGAACCGCAGAACGTGCTGCGGCAGGTTCAGGTCTTCGGCGACTTCGCTGATCGTGCGAAACGCGTCGGGGCTCTTGTCCACGCAACCGCTCCCAAACGATTCGCTTCGTATTCCAGACCCTTGCGAGGCGATATTCAAGTGCTCGTTGCGATTTCCCGCTGAAAAAGCAGGGTATGACAGCGGTTCAGGGCCGTTCCTCGAGCCACATCTCCCTGGCCGCCGCAGCTCGGCACAGCGCGGGAGCTACTTCTTCGCGCCCTTCTGCTTCATCGCCTGGTGGGCGGCGAGAATGCGCTGCTTGAGCACATTGGATGCCTTGAAGGTCATGACCCGGCGCGGCAGGATCGGCACCTCCTCGCCGGTCTTGGGATTGCGGCCGATGCGCTGCTTCTTGGAGCGTATCTGGAAGGTCGCGAAGGAGGAGAGCTTGACGGTCTCGCCGCGTACGATCGCACCGCAAATCTCGTCGATCACCATCTCGACGAGTTGAGCGGATTCGGTGCGCGACAACCCTACCTTGCGGTAGACGGCCTCTGCGAGGTCGGCGCGCGTGATCGTCTTTCCCCCCATTACGCCGGTCCAACCATTCGAAAAATTGCTAAACTCTATCAATTGCTGGACGTTAGGAAATTGGCCGGGGCAGGTCAAGGACTTGAGCCGGGCGCGGTTGAACGATCCGCGGACGGCCGGGCAATTGGTGAACGGAAGCCTACCAGCGAACCAGGACGGCGCCCCAGGTGAAGCCGCCGCCCATCGCCTCCAGCAGAACGAGGTCGCCCTGCTTGATGCGGCCGTCGGAGACGGCCTCTGCCAGCGCCAGCGGCACCGAGGCGGCAGAGGTGTTGCCGTGACGATCGACGGTGATGACCACCCTTTCCTCCGGAATGCCGAGCTTCCTGGCCGACGCGTCGATGATGCGCTTGTTGGCCTGGTGCGGCACGAACCAGTCGATGTCGCCAGCGGTAATGCCGGCCTGGGCGAACACGTCCTCGATGACGTCCGTGATCATGGCGACCGCGTGCTTGAAGACCTCGCGGCCTTCCATGCGCAGATGCCCGACAGTGCCGGTCGTCGACGGGCCGCCGTCAACGTAGAGCTTGTCGCGATGGGTGCCGTCGGAGCGCAGGCTCGAGGCGAGCACTCCGCGGTCGGCAATGGTCCCGTCACCCTCCTGCGCTTCGAGAACCACGGCGCCGGCGCCGTCGCCGAACAGCACACAGGTGGTCCGGTCGGTCCAGTCGAGGATGCGCGAGAAGGTTTCAGAGCCGATCACCAGCATGCGGCGAGCCTTGCCGCAGCGAATGTGCAGGTCGGCCGTCGCAAGCGCATAGACGAAGCCGGAGCACACCGCCTGCATGTCGAAGGCATAACCGTGGCGCATGCCGAGCCTTTGCTGGATGTCGACCGCGGTAGCCGGAAAGGTGTTATTGGGCGTCGAGGTCGCCAGCACGATCACGTCGATGTCGTCGGGCGTGAGGCCAGCTCCGGCGAGGGCGGCGCGTGCGGCCGCCTCGCCCAGCGAGGCGGTGGTGTCGTCGTCGGTGGCGATACGGCGCTCGCGAATGCCGGTGCGCTGCACGATCCACTCGTCCGAGGTATCGACGATGCCTTCGAAATCGGAATTCTTCATCACGCGGGGCGGCAGGGCCGAGCCTACGCCCCGAACGACGGATCGTATCATTCCACGTTTCCTATCGATTTGCGGCCGCAGCAATGGCCTCGGACTCAACGGCCGGCAATGCGGCATGGAAGCGCTGGAGCTCGGAGCGGATCGTGTCTAGCAGCTTGCGCCGCACCATGTCGTAGCCCAGCTCGACGGCAGCGGCAAAGCCCTCATGATCTGTGCCGCCGTGACTTTTCACCACAACCCCGTTGAGGCCGAGGAAGACGCCGCCATTGGCCCTGCGCACATCGAGTTTCTCGCGCAGGCTCTGGAAGGCGCCTCGGGCGAAGAGATAGCCAATGCGTGCCATCAGCGTGCGGCTCATCGCGCCGCGCAGGTATTCGGCGATCTGACGGGCCGTTCCCTCGGCCGTCTTCAACGCGATGTTGCCGGCAAAGCCCTCGGTCACGACGACATCGACGGTGCCCTTGGCGATATCGTCGCCCTCGACGAAGCCGGCATAGTCCATCGACGGGAGTGCTGCGAGACGCAACATGCGTCCGGCTTCCTTCACCTGCTCCTGGCCCTTGATTTCCTCGACGCCGACGTTGAGCAGGCCGACCTTCGGCCGGTCGAGCTGGAAGACCGCATGCGCCATGGCCGAGCCCAGAATCGCGAAATCCACCAGCTGGTGGGCATCGGCGCCGATGGTCGCGCCTACGTCGAGCACGACGCATTCGCCCCGCATGGTCGGCCAAAGCGCCGCGATCGCCGGACGTTCGATGGCGTGCATGGTGCGCAGGCAGAACTTGGCCATCGCCATCAGCGCGCCGGTGTTTCCGGCCGAGACGCAGACATCGGCCTCGCCGTTCTTGACCGCCTCGATCGCCTTCCACATCGAGGATTTCCACCGGCCCTGGCGCAAGGCCTGGCTCGGCTTGTCGTCCATCCGGACCGCGACCTCGCAGTGGTGGAATTCGCTGGCGGCCTCGAGCCTCGGATACTTTGCCAGCACCGGCTCGACTGCATCCGCGCGCCCGTAGATCAGGAATCGGATCTCGGGACGCCGCTCGGCAACCTTGTCCAGGCCGGCGAGCACGACCGCGGGGCCGTGATCCCCGCCCATGGCGTCAATGGAGATGCGTATCACCGCTGAGTTCGTCCCATCAGGTAGGCGGACGGGCCTGCGCCCCGAAAGTGCGGCGAAAATACCGGTTTTGAGCCGGGGCACAACCGCCAAATCGCGCCCCGAACCAACGATCAGGTTCTGCGAACAAGGCCCTGCAACTTCTCATAGAGAGGACCACGCGCCTCCCCGGTTTCGCCTGCGCCGACCTCGGGCAGGGACGCGCCTTCCTTGCGCGGGTACGGATCGATCGCCAGAACGAAAAACTCCTCGGCGAGCGCACCCACGTCGACCGAATCGCCGGAAAACGTTTCGGGCATGTCGGGCCCGTCCGCCTCGATCACCAGCTCGCCATGCCCTGCCCAGTCCGGATTCGCGAGATTCGATCCCTCGGGCACGAGAATCGCGTCGACGATTTCGTCGATGTCGGCCTTGAGCGGCTCGAGCGTGACAACGCAGGTCTGCGTGATCGCGGCCCTGACGTTGCCGGTGATGCGCACGCCGTCGCCCTTCCACGGCGCGAGCTTCAGGTCGAAACGGAAGCTTTCGACCGAAGCGAGGTCGTGGTCGTCCGCGAGCGCCTGCCGTTGCTTGTCGTCGGCTTCCAGCCAGACCGGCAGGCCGCTCCGCGCAAGGTGCGAGACGTTGACCGGGTAGGAGACCGGGCTCGGGGAAAGCGTCCTCTTCACGCTGCTGCCTCCTGCCTTGCCGCATCGGCCGCCGAGGGGAAGACCGCCTCGCCGCGGCAGATGGCTGCCGTCGCCTGTGCGGCGAGCGCGTCGCGCACGCGCATGACGTAGCGCGCCAACTCTCCCGATTCTGGCCATTGCGCCGCATCCGGCCTGATATTGCGGGCGAGCGCGGCGGCAAGCGCGGGAGCGTCGTGGGCATCCAGTGCGGCCTCGTAGGCCGCGGCGCGGCCATAATACATGCGCGCCAGCTTCTTCATGCGCTTGGGCACGCCGAGATCGCCGATGCCGAGCTCGCGGATGGAGTGCTCGACCTCCTTGAAGAACTCGTCGGTGAGCTGCTGGGCGATGTCGCGTGACGCGCCCGCCTCCCCTCGCAGCCGGTGGAGCAGGAGGAACATGTGGAGCGAAATCATCTCGAAGCGGCCGATCGGCGTGTCCGGCACCTGCCACTCGGCATAAGGGATCGGCTGCCGCGCCGCCGCCACGATTGTTTCGTAGAGCGCATCGACGGCCTGCCGGCCAGGCCGGCTTGCGAAACCGAAGAGGCGTTTGAGCATTGCGGGGCGGACTCCGTTCTGGTTTCGAGATTGGTGCGGCCCGGTTGCATCCCCGGCAAAGCTGGTTTACCGCTTTTCGCCGCCAGGGGAAACCGAGGCGCCCGCCGGCAATCAGTGGGACATGGGGCAAGGTGAAAGTGTTGCTGCAGTCTTCCGATTTCAATAGGCGGACCCGTTCGACCGCACGCGCAATGGCGCTTACGACAGCTGCCGCCCTGCTTCTGGCAGGGTGCAACGCGGCGAGCACGCTGACTCCCAGCGAAACGTTCATCCAGGGTTACGTCATCGACCAGCAGACGCTGGACCAGGTGCCGGTCGGCTCCAGCCGCGAGCAGGTCCTGCTGGCGCTGGGTTCACCTTCCACGACGGCGACGTTCGACAACGAAGTCTTCTACTACATATCGCAGACGCGCAGGCGCTCGGCGGCCTTCGCCAAGGCACGCATCGTCGATCAGCGCGTGCTCGCCGTCTATTTCGGCGATGACGGCCGGGTCGAAAACATTGCCAATTACGGCCTGAAGGACGGCAAGGTGTTCGACTTCATCTCGCGCACCACACCGACGGGCGGCAAAGACCAGAACTTCCTGATGCAGCTCATCAGCGGCATCGGCCGGGGCGGCTCGCTGCCCAGGCTTCCCGGGTCCTGACGCATAGGCCGACGCGGACCGCAGGTCGCGCCTCACGGGTACGGACAGAAACAAGAAAAGGCCCCGCGGGATCGCTCCCCCGGGGCCTTTTTTGTCGTCCGCATCAGCGACTTCTAATAAGCCTTCAGTCCAGCTATCATGCCTGCCGCAAGGGAAGGTCCACAAGGCATCAGCCGCGAAAAGGAGGGCGGATCCCATGGACTGGTACTACGAAGCCTCGAAATTTCTTCATATCGCGTTTGCCATCGGCTGGCTGGGCGGCGGTCTCGCCCTGGTCATGCTCGGCGGCAAGGCGTCCCAGACAAAGGACGGCGAGGAATTTGTCCGGGTAATCCGCGACATGCTCTATCTGGCGGAGCGGCTATTCATTCCCGCCGCATTGCTCGCGCTCGTCTTTGGCGTGCTCGCTGCCTGGCTGGCGGGCTTTTACTGGCAGGCGTGGATCGTCATCGGACTGATCGGATTCGCGGTGACTTTCACGCTCGGTATCGCCGTGATGAAACCTTCCGGCGAGAATCTGGTGGCTCAGGCCGACAAGGAAGGCGCCAGCGCCGACGTCCTGCGGCAGTGCGCGCGCATACTGCGCATCGCCCGGTTCGATTACGTGATGCTGTTCACGGTGGCCTTCAACATGGTGTTCAAACCCGACTGGGCCGATTGGGCCCTGATTGCAGGGATGGCCGCGGTCGTTGCCGCGGGCGCCATCGTGTTCCTGGCCATGCCGGGGGAAAGGCGGGCCGCGACGGCCTGACTACACTACGTGAAAAGGCCCCGCAGGATCGCTCCCGCGGGGCCTCCGTTTCGCGGCCTGCCGCTCAGTGCGCCAGCACGGCGAGCAGCAGAAGCGCCATGATGTTGGTGATCTTGATCGCCGGGTTCACCGCCGGACCGGCCGTATCCTTGTAGGGATCGCCGACCGTGTCGCCGGTGACCGAGGCCTTGTGCGCCTCCGAGCCCTTGACGTGCTTGACGCCGTCCTTGTCGGTGAAGCCGTCCTCGAAGCTCTTCTTGGCGTTGTCCCAGGCGCCGCCGCCCGAGGTCATCGAGATGGCGACGAACAGGCCGTTGACAATCACGCCAAGCAGCGAGGCGCCGAGCGCGGCGAAGGCCGAGGCGCGGGAGCCCGAGATCAACAGCACGCCGAAGTAGACGACCAGCGGCGCCAGCACCGGCAGCAGCGACGGCACGATCATCTCGCGGATGGCCGCGCGGGTCAGCATGTCGACGGCACGGGCGTAGTCGGGGCGCTCCTTGCCTTCCATGATGCCCGGCTTCTCGCGGAACTGCCTGCGCACTTCCTCCACGACCGCGCCGCCGGCGCGGCCGACTGCCGTCATCGCGATACCGCCGAAGAGGTAGGGGATGAGGCCGCCGAAGATCAGGCCCGCCACCACGTAGGGGTTGGAGAGCGAGAAGGAGACGTCGCCCATGTCGGCGAAGTACGGGAACTGGGCGCTGTTGGCGGCGAAATATTCCAGATCGTAGGAGTATGCCGCGAACAGGACCAGCGCGCCGAGGCCCGCCGAGCCGATGGCGTAGCCCTTGGTGACCGCCTTCGTCGTGTTGCCGACCGCATCGAGCGCGTCGGTCGACTTGCGCACTTCACCCGGCAGGCCGGACATCTCGGCAATGCCGCCGGCATTGTCGGTAACCGGGCCGAAGGCGTCGAGCGCAACGATCATGCCGGCCAGGCCGAGCATGGTCGTGACCGCGATGGCCGTGCCGTAGAGGCCGCCAAGCTGATAGGTGGCGATGATGCCTGCGACGATGACGATCGCGGGAAGCGCGGTCGCCTCGAGCGAGACGGCGAGGCCCTGGATGACGTTGGTGCCGTGGCCGGTGACCGAGGCCTGCGCGATCGAGTTGACCGGGCGCTTGTTGGTTCCGGTGTAGTACTCGGTGATGACCACGATCAGACCGGTCACGATGAGGCCGATCAGGCCGCAGATGAACAGGTTGGTGCCGTTCAGCACCTCGCCGCTGGCCTGCGTGACGTCGCCCCAACCGATGGTCAGCGAGGTCGCGGCGCCGACGCCGACGATCGTCAGCAGGCCGGTTACCACGAGGCCCTTGTAGAGAGCGCCCATGATCGAGCCGTTGGCGCCAAGACGGACGAAGAAGGTGCCGACGATCGAGGTGATGATGCAGGTGCCGCAGATGGCGAGCGGGTAGAGCATCACCTGGGAGAGCACCTCAGTGCCGGCAAAGAAGATCGCACCGAGCACCATCGTGGCGACGACCGTCACCGCGTAGGTCTCGAACAGGTCGGCAGCCATACCCGCGCAGTCGCCGACATTGTCGCCGACGTTATCGGCAATGGTGGCCGGGTTGCGCGGATCATCCTCGGGAATGCCCGCTTCGACCTTGCCGACGAGGTCGCCGCCCACGTCGGCACCCTTGGTGAAGATGCCGCCCCCGAGACGGGCGAAGATCGAGATCAAGGACGCGCCGAAGCCGAGCGCGACGAGGGCGTCGATCACCGTGCGGTCAGCCGGCGCGTAGCCGAGCGGACCGGTCAGCACCCAGTAGTAGACGGACACGCCGAGCAGGGCGAGACCCGCCACCAGCATGCCGGTGATGGCGCCGGACTTGAAGGCAATGTCGAGGCCCGCCGCGAGGCTGCCGGAAGCGGCCTGGGCGGTGCGCACGTTGGCGCGGACCGAAACGTGCATGCCGATGAAGCCGGCGGCGCCGGACAGCACCGCACCAATCAGGAAGCCGATCGCCGCCACGCCCGACAGCAGCCACCAGGCGAGCAGGAACACGACGATGCCGACGATCGCGATCGTGGTGTACTGACGGGTGAGATAGGCCTGCGCACCCTCGCGGATGGCGCCAGCGATTTCCTGCATGCGCGCATTGCCCTGATCGGCCGCGAGGACCGACTGCGTCGCCCAAATGGCGTACAGGACAGAAAGCAGGCCGCAGGCGATGACGACGTAAAGCATGGTCATTGCCAGATTTTCCCTTGAAGTTCGGTCCGCAAGAACCCCTCCGGCGGACACCAGGCTCAGGAAGTGCCACAAAATGCGGCAGCTTCCCTTTCGCGGCGGCTTATGCGCAAGCGGGTCGGCAACGTCAAGGTTTGGTTAGGCTTTTGCCCCGGAATCGACAGATTGCCGCGGCAGCGCCGATTTGAGACGACCAAACGCGTGCATGCAGGGCGCACTCCCTCCCCCGACACCCGCCCCTTGACCGGCGTCAGGCCAGTTCGGGGTCGGACTGGTTGACGAAGATCAGGACCGCCAGGATCGTCATGTAGAACTTGAAGGCGGCGTCCTGGCCGTTCCAGGTGTCCGACTGCCACATGGCGAACCATTCGCCGCCAATGACCATGAAGCCCACATACCAGACGAGAAAGCCCATCGTGGCAGCGACGACGACGCCCGACTTCGCCTGGTTGAAGGCAGCGGCCGAGCCGTGGCGGGCGCTCCACAGGCGCCACGAAGCGACCAGGAACAGGATGCAGGTCAGCCCCTCCCCCACGATGATCAACCAGTAGCCGAGATGCCAGACGAACGGGCTGGTGATCGACCGATACATCAGCGCGTTGCCCGGAAAGGTCGTGTCCATGCTCAGCACGTGCTGGACGAAGGCGAAGTTCGATCCGTAGTCGGTGATGTTGCCGAAGGTCACCAGAAATGCGAATGCCGCAAGGCTGAGACACATGATGATCTTGGAAAGGCGCAGTGCCATGGCGAGACCTCCTCGTTCGCCAGCCGCCGGCGACGGCGGATATGCCGCTGGCCGCACTCCCGAGGCGACGAACGCCGGCGCCGCCATCCGACTCACGGCATCGGCGGAACGGTACGCCAGAGCGAATGGGCTGGAAACAGCGCTCGCAGCGGTTCGCCTGGGCGAGGCGGTCGCAACGGGAGACGTCGTGACGATCGAGGCCACGAACGGGCATCACGAATTCTCCGTGATACGGCGACAGTGGGTCGTCGCGGCGGACGCGACGCGCCTGGTGCTGACGCTGGATCATCCCCCGCGACGGGGCGCGTGACGCGCCCGCCAGCTATTGCGTGTCAGCCGATCGCGGGTCGCCTCAGGTGCGCAGTGCCAGCGCGCCAAGCGCGAGCAGGCAGACGGCCGTCACCGGCAGCACGATCCAGTTGATCATCTCCCAGCCCCAGCTGTTGTAGACCTGCCCTGCCATGAGCGATCCAAACGCGACGGACGAAAACAGCACGAAGTCGTGGAACCCCTGAACCTTGCCCTTCTCCGAAGGACGGTAACTCTCGGCGACGATCGCGGTGGCGCCGATGAAGCCGAAGTTCCAGCCCAGACCGAGCAGAACAAGCGCGGTCCAGAACTGCCAGAGCTGGATGCCGGAGAGCGCCACGAGCGCACAGCCGGCCAACAGCACGAGGCCGACCGCCACGATCGTCTCCTTGCCGAAACGGGCGATCAGCCTGCCGGTGAAGAAGCTGGGCGCGAACATCGCCATGACATGCCAGGAAATGCCGAGGGTCGCCTCGTCGGTGGTGAAGCCGCAGCCGACCATGGCGAGCGGCGCGCCCGTCATGACGAAGCTCATCAGCGCGTAGCTGCCGACGGCACAAAGCAGCGCGACGGCGAAGCGCGGCTCGAACACGATTTCACCAAGCGCACGGGCCGGGCCCGTGTCGCCGACCTTGGCCTGCGGCCTATCCCTGTGCAAGCGCAGGAAAGACAGCACGACGCCGCCGACGATCGCGATGCCGATGACGGCAGCGAAGGACCCGGCGAACATCACCGGAGCCAGCGCCTCGCGCGTGAAGATGACGATCTGCGGCCCAAGCACCGCCGTGACGACGCCGCCGGCGAGCACCCAGGAGATGGCACGCGCCTTGAATTCAGGCGGCGCGTTGTCGGCAGCGGCGAAGCGGAACTGCTGCACGAACGAGCCGCCCATGCCGATGACCAGAAGGCCGATCGCGAAAAGCCAGAAGTTGGACCAGTAGAGCGCAGCGACCGCGATGGCGCCGCCAAGGCCTGTGAAAAAGGTGCCGCTCATGAAGCCGTTGCGCTGGCCGATCACCCGGATGATCGCCGCGGCGGGGATTGCGCCGGCCGCCACGCCGACGTTGAAGGCGGTGATCGGCGCCGTCGCCAGCGACTTGTCGGCGGCGAGGAGATAGTAGCCGGCAAGGCCCCCGAGCGATATGGCGATCGGCGCGGCCGAGCCGATGATCGCCTGCGCGGTGGCCAGGATGAAGGCGGTCCTGCGCGCCTCGCGGTCCAGCGTGGCCGTCATGAAGGCCCCCTGCCCTTACCCTCGCCGCGCATGCGTCTGGCCACGCGATCAAGCACGGCGTTGACCAGCTTCGGCTCGTCTTCCTCGTAGAACGCCTTGGCGATGTCCACATATTCGGACACGGCAACCGCCACGGGCACGTCCCTGCGGTGGGTCAACTCGTAGACGCCCGCCCGCAGGATCGCGCGCAGCGTGGTGTCGAGGCGCGAGAGGGGCCAGTCCCCGGGCAAGGCTTCGCGAATGACCGGATCGATCACCTTCTGGTGCTCGACAACGCCCGACAGGATGGCGCGAAACCATTGTGGATCGGCCTCACGGTAGTGCTGGCCGTCGAGTTCCTTGCCCAGCCGGAATGCCTCGTATTCGGCCGCCGTCTCCAGCACGCCGCTGCCGGACAGATCCATCTGGTACAGCGCCTGGACGGCTGCGAGGCGGGCCGCACCCCGCTTGTTGGCAACGCGCCATTTCGGCTCGCTCTGGCCGGGATCGGACAAGGTCACGCTCCGAGCTTCTTTCGCAGTGCAATCATGGTCAGAGCGGCGCGCGCGGCAAACCCGCCCTTGTCGCCTTCGCTGCTGCGGGCGCGCGCCCAGGCCTGCTCTTCGTTCTCGACGGTCAGGATGCCGTTGCCGATCGCCACCGATTCCTCGACGGCCAGGTCCATCAGGGCGCGGCTCGACTCGTTGGCGACGATCTCGAAGTGGTAGGTTTCGCCACGGATGACGCAGCCCAGGGCGACGAAGCCGTCATAGTCGGTTCCGCCTCGCTCGCCGCCGTCGAGCGCGAAGGCGATCGCGGCCGGGATTTCCAGCGCGCCGGGTACGGTCACAACATCGTAGGTCGCACCGGCCTCGTCCAGCGCCGCCCTGGCGCCGTCGAGCAACGCGTCGGAAAGATCGTCGTAGAAGCGGGCCTCGACAATCAGCAGATGAGCCTTCTGCGGGCGGACGGCCGCCCGACCGTGCCTGGAAGTACCAGCCATTGGGGTCTCCGGAAAAGCCCGGTCACTTAAGCCCAACGGACAAAAGGCGCAAGCTCCGGCTGCTGCGCCAGGAACGCTCCTCGCGGGCCTAGTCGCGACCGCCGGCGCCCGAATGCCGTTCGGCTTCGAGCAGGCGGGCCGCGTAGCGGGCCATCGTATCCACCTCGAGATTGACGCGGTCGCCGGGCCCGCGGTCCGCCCAGGTGGTGACCTGCAGCGAGTGCTGGATCAGCAGGACGTCGAAGCGCGTACCCGAAACCTTGTTCACCGTCAGCGAGGTGCCGTCGAGCGCGACCGATCCCTTCGGCGCGATGAATCTGGCCAGATCGACCGGCGCCTCGAGCGTGAAGCGCATGGCCTCGCCCTCGTCCTCGCGCGCCACGATCGTCGCCGTGCCATCGACATGGCCCGAGACGATGTGGCCGCCAAGCTCGTCGCCGATCTTCAGGGCGCGCTCCAGGTTGATCCGCGTGCCGAGCTTCCAGTCGCGCACGGTGGTGAGCCGCAGCGCCTCCTCCCAGGCCTCGACCTCGAACCAGCGTGCGTTCGATCCCGACTCGGGAAGCGCGACGACCGTGAGGCAGACGCCGGCGCAGGCGATCGAAGCGCCGATGGCGATGGCGGCCGGATCGTAGGCGGTTTCGATGCGCAGACGAATGCCCTCGGCAAGAGGGCGGACATCGCTGACGGTGCCGATGTCGGTGACGATGCCTGTGAACATCAGCGCTCCCTCGACCATTCCTCGAAAAGGTCGTCACCGTAGCGGGCCTCGCGGCGTAGCGCGAAGCCTTCCGGGATCGCGCCCCGTCGCACGGGTGCGGCGATGCCGTCAGCGCCGATTGCGCCCGGGCCCGTGAACAGCGCGATCCGATCGACTAGCCCCTCCTCCAGAAACTCGCGCGCCGTCTCGGCCCCGCCCTCGACAATCAGCGTGGAGATGCCGCGGGCGGCAAGGTCCTCCAGCAGCTCAGGAAGAGCGACCCGGCCGTCGAAGGATTCGGCTGCAAGGAACTCCACGCCCAGATCCGCAAGCACCCTGCGCCTGTCCTGCACTGCGTCGTTCGATGCCGCAAGCAGCACGGGCACCTGCCGCGCCGATTGCACCAGCTTCGCAGCCGGCGGAAGGCGGGCCTCGCGGTCAAGCACAATGCGGGCAGGCGAGCGCCGCTCCAATCCTGGCAGGCGGCAGGTCAATTCGGGGTCGTCGGAAAGCGCGGTGCCGACCCCGATCAGGATGGCGTCGTTCTCGGCGCGCATCAGATGCACCTGGGCGCGCGAAACGGGGCCGGTGACGGCGACCTGCCCCTCTCCCTTCCTGCCGATCATGCCGTCGGCCGAAACGGCAAGCTTCAAAGTCACTTGCGGGCGCTTCTTCACGGAGCGAGTCAGGTATCCGGCCATCAGGTCCGCGGCTTCGTCGGCCAGCACATTCTCGATGACCTCGATGCCGGCGGCGCGCAGCAGCGCGTAGCCCTTGCCCGAGACGCGAGGGTCCGGATCGCTCGCAGCGCCCACGACACGCGCCACGCCGGCCGCAATCAGCGCCTCCGCGCAGGGCGGCGTGCGGCCGTGGTGGGCGCATGGCTCCAGCGTCACATAGGCGGTGGCGCCGCGGGCGAGTTCCCCCGCCTCGGCAAGTGCCTGCGGCTCGGCATGCGGGCGGCCGCCAAGCGCCGTGACCGCTGTGCCCACGATGTATGGCCCTGCGCCGTCATCCCGTACGATGAGGGTTGCAACGGACGGGTTTGTCGCCGTCAGGCCGAGATGTTTTCGAGACAGGCGGATGGCGGCCGCCATGAAGCGGCGATCGAGCGCAGCGTCGGAGGGCGCGGGCATGGCTCAGCCGGCCTCTTCCTCGCCCTTGAGCTCGCCGAGCAGTTCGTGGAAATCCCGCGCCTCGCGGAAGTTGCGGTAGACCGAGGCGAAGCGAACGTAGGCCACGTCATCCAGCGATTTCAGCGCCTCCATGACGAGCTCGCCGATCCGGTCCGAGGGAATTTCCGTCTCCCCGGAGCTCTCGAGCTGGCGCACGATGCCGGTCACGGCGCGCTCGACCCGCTCGGGGTCGACATTGCGCTTGCGCAGCGCGATGTCGAACGAACGCATCAGCTTGTCGCGATCGAACGGCACCTTGCGGCCGCTCTTCTTGACCACCATGAGGTCGCGTAGCTGCACCCGCTCAAAGGTGGTGAAGCGGCCGCCGCAATCAGGGCAGACGCGGCGCCTGCGGATCGCCGCGCCGTCCTCGGCCGGACGCGAGTCCTTCACCTGCGTGTCGAGCGATTGGCAATAGGGGCAGCGCATAGGGTCCTAGTTCAAGTGCGGCGCGATCAGGCTATCCCAAATACGGATAGAGCGGGAAGCGGTCCGTCAGCACCTGCACCTTCTTCTTCACCGCCGCCTCGACCGCCGCGTTGCCCTCGTCCGAATTCGCCACCTTGAGGCCGTCCAGCACCTCTGCGATCAGCTTGCCGATCTCGCGGAATTCGGCCTGGCCGAAGCCACGGGTGGTGCCGGCAGGGGTGCCGAGCCGGATGCCCGAGGTGACGAACGGCTTTTCCGGGTCGTACGGGATGCCGTTCTTGTTGCAGGTGATGTTGGCGCGGCCGAGCGCCGCCTCGGCGCGCTTGCCGGTTGCGTTCTTGGGCCGCAAGTCCACCAGCATGAGATGGTTGTCGGTGCCGCCGGAGACGATGTCGAGCCCGGTCTCCTGGAGGCTGGCCGCAAGCGCCTTGGCATTGGCAACGACGGCAGCCGCATACGACTTGAAGGAAGGCTGCAGCGCTTCGCCCAGCGCCACGGCCTTTGCCGCAATCACGTGCATCAGCGGTCCGCCCTGAAGGCCCGGAAACACCGCCGAGTTGATCTTCTTCGCGATCTCCTCGTCGTTCATCAGGATCATGCCGCCCCGGGGGCCGCGCAGCGACTTGTGCGTGGTGGTCGTCACCACATGCGCGTGCGGCAATGGCGACGGATGCACGCCGCCCGCGACGAGGCCGGCGATGTGGGCCATGTCCACCATCAGCCAGGCGCCGACCGCATCCGCGATCTCGCGAAACCGCTTCCAGTCCCAGATGCGCGAATAGGCAGTGCCGCCGGCCAGAATCAGCCTGGGCTTGTGCTGGTGCGCCAGACGCTCGATCTCGTCCATGTCGAGCAAATGGTCGTCGCGGCGCACGCCGTAGGAGACGACGTTGAACCACTTGCCCGACATGTTGACCGGCGAGCCGTGCGTGAGGTGGCCGCCCGAATTCAGGTCGAGCCCCATGAAGGTATCGCCCGGCTTGAGAAGCGCGAGGAACACGGCCTGGTTCATCTGCGAACCGGAGTTGGGCTGAACGTTGGCGAAATTGCAGGAGAAAAGCTTCTTCGCCCGCTCGATCGCCAGTTCCTCGGCGATGTCGACGAACTGGCAGCCGCCGTAATAGCGCTTGCCGGGATAACCCTCGGCATACTTGTTCGTCATGACCGAGCCCTGCGCCTCCAGGACGGCGCGGCTCACGATGTTCTCCGAGGCAATCAGCTCGATTTCGTGGCGCTGGCGACCGAGTTCGGACCGGATCGCGCCGAAAATCTCGGGATCTGCTTCCTCCAGCGGAGCGGTGAAAAAAGTGTCGGCCTGCGCCGGATCGGCGGTCGCTGTAGCCATTGTGGGTCAACCCTTCGTGATGTGGGAGGGGCGTGCGAGCGGGCGCTTACCACGCTTGTGGGCTTCGCGCCAAGCATACGACGAAGCGAAATCGCCGGTTTGCGCCGCGGAAAACCGGGTCGCCCTGGGGAAACGCTCCCGAATCCGCGCCCATTGCTCTCGTAGAGATGTCGAGCCTGCCCGCGGACGTATCATGGTCACGAGGGTGTTCCAAAACACCCGGAATTCGGTCTATATGCCCGGCTCAAGGGCCAGCGACGCATGGCCCGACATAACGAACGGGAGACTCCAATGTTTAGCAAATCGACGTTCGCGGCGGCCTTGCTTGCCGCGACGATGCTCAGCGGCGCGGCAAGTGCGAAGACCTTCGTGTATTGCTCCGAAGGCTCGCCGGAAGGTTTCGACCCCGGCCTCTACACGGCCGGCACCACCTTCGATGCCGCCGCTCACACGATCTACAACCGGCTGCTGGAGTTCAAGCCGGGCACGACCGAGACGGAGCCCGGGCTCGCCGAGAGCTGGGAAATCTCGGATGACGGCCTCCACTACACCTTCAAGCTGCGGCAGGGCGTCAAGTTCCAGACGACCGACTTCTTCACGCCGACCCGCGACCTCAACGCGGACGACGTGATCTTCTCCTTCGAGCGTCAGCTCAAGGCCGACCATCCGTGGCACCAGTATGTCGCCGGCGCGGCATGGGAATACTTCAACGGCATGGGCTTCCCGGAGCTGATCGATTCGATCGAAAAGGTCGACGACATGACCGTTCGCTTCAACCTGAAGCGTCCGGAAGCGCCGTTCCTGGCAAACGTCGCGATGCCCTTCGCGTCGATCATTTCGAAGGAATACGCGGACAAGCTCGATGCCGACGGCAACAAGCAGATGCTGAACCAGCAGCCGCTCGGCACCGGCCCGTTCGAGTTCGTCGCCTATCAGACCGATGCCGTGATCCGCTATCGCGCCCATGAGGACTACTGGCGGGG
>Ga0207868_1001199_pt1 | contig 19757 bp, 14 predicted proteins | sample Passage237B_FD_187370 | JGI IMG/M metagenome (GOLD analysis project Ga0207868, IMG submission 187370) | Cellulose adapted compost microbial communities from Newby Island Compost Facility, Milpitas, CA, USA - Passage2 37B (SPAdes) (version 3) ... | reverse complement strand
TGGCGAGAAGACCTGCGCGCTGATTTCCCGCGCCAAGGCCACCGAGCTGCTCGGCACGATGCTGGGCGGCTTCAACATCAAGCCGCTGATCGAGCTGCTGGCCGACGCCGAGGTCGGCGCCGTCGCGGCCGAGGGGTTGAAGAAGACCCTGCTGATGTTCGACTACTTCCACGACGTCAGGGAGCTGGCCGAGCAGGGCAACGCCAATGCCCGCGCCGTCATGCAGTCGTGGGCCGACGCGGAGTGGTTCACGAGCCGTCCCGAGGTGCCGGCCTCGATGAAGATCACGGTGTTCAAGGTCTCCGGCGAGACCAACACCGATGACCTTTCGCCTGCGCCGGACGCGTGGTCGCGCCCCGACATCCCGCTGCATGCGCTGGCCATGCTGAAGAACCCGCGTCCCGGCATCGAGCCGGAGGAGCCGGGCGTGCGCGGCCCGGTCAAGTTCCTGCAGGACCTGCGCGCGCGCGGCAATGTCGTGGCCTACGTTGGCGACGTGGTCGGCACGGGTTCGTCGCGCAAGTCGGCGACCAACTCGGTGCTGTGGTTCACGGGCGAGGATATTCCCTTCGTGCCGAACAAGCGTTTCGGCGGCGTGTGCCTGGGCGGGAAGATCGCGCCGATCTTCTTCAACACGATGGAGGACGCGGGTGCGCTGCCGATCGAGATCGACGTCAGCCAGATGGAGATGGGCGACGAGATCGAGCTGCGCGTCGATCATGCCACGGCCGAGGTGACGGCCTTCAAGAACGGCCAGCAGATCGCGCAGAGCACGCTCAAGACGCCGGTGATCCTCGACGAGGTGCGCGCCGGCGGCCGCATCCCGCTGATCATCGGCCGCGGCCTGACCGCGCGTGCCCGCGAGGCGCTGGGCCTGCCGCCGTCCACGCTGTTCCGCCTGCCGCAGGCTCCGGTCGACACCGGCAAGGGCTTCACGCTGGCGCAGAAGATGGTCGGTCGTGCCTGCGGCCTGCCGGAAGGCCAGGGTATCCGTCCGGGCACGTACTGCGAGCCGCGCATGACCACGGTCGGCTCGCAGGACACCACCGGCCCGATGACGCGCGATGAGCTCAAGGATCTGGCCTGCCTCGGCTTCTCGGCCGATCTCGTGATGCAGTCCTTCTGCCATACGGCGGCGTATCCCAAGCTCGTCGACGTGCGCATGCACCGCGAGCTGCCGGGCTTCATCACGACGCGCGGCGGCGTGTCGCTCAAGCCCGGTGACGGCGTGATCCATTCGTGGCTCAACCGTATGCTGCTGCCCGACACCGTCGGCACCGGCGGCGACTCGCACACCCGTTTCCCGATCGGGATCTCGTTCCCGGCGGGCTCCGGTCTGGTGGCCTTTGCCGCGGCCACGGGCGTGATGCCGCTCGACATGCCGGAATCAGTGCTGGTGCGCTTCAAGGGCCAGATGCAGCCGGGGGTGACGCTGCGCGACCTGGTCAATGCGATTCCCTACTACGCGATCCAGCAGGGCCTGCTGACGGTCGAGAAGAAGGGCAAGAAGAACGTCTTCTCGGGTCGCATCCTCGAGATCGAGGGGCTGCCGCACCTGAAGGTCGAACAGGCCTTCGAGCTGTCCGACGCATCGGCCGAGCGCTCGGCCGCCGGCTGCACGGTGCATCTGGACAAGGCGCCGATCATCGAATACATGCGCTCCAATATCACGCTGATGAAGTGGATGATTGCCAACGGCTACGAGGACCGTCGTACGCTGGCACGCCGCATCAAGGCGATGGAGGCGTGGATCGCGGACCCGCAGCTGCTCAAGGCCGATCCGGACGCAGAGTATGCCGCCGTGATCGAGATCGACCTGGCCGAGATTACCGAGCCGCTGGTCGCGTGCCCGAACGATCCGGACGACATCAAGAAGCTGTCCGAGGTCGCCGGTGACAAGATCGACGAAGTCTTCATCGGCTCGTGCATGACCAACATCGGCCACTTCCGCGCCGCCGGCAAGGTTCTCGACGGCAAGAGCGATATCCCGACCCGCCTGTGGATCGCGCCGCCGACCAAGATGGACGCGATGATCCTGAACGAGGAAGGCTACTACGGCGTGCTGGGCCGCTCCGGCGCCCGCATGGAGATGCCGGGCTGCTCCCTGTGCATGGGCAACCAGGCGCAGATCCGCAAGGGCAGCACGGCGATGTCGACCTCCACGCGCAACTTCCCGAACCGCCTGGGTATCGACACCCGGGTGTATCTGGGATCGGCCGAGCTGGCCGCCGTGTGCGCGCTGCTGGGCCGCATCCCGACGCCGGAGGAGTACCTGCAGCAGGTCAACGTGGTCAACGAGAAGGCCGCCGACATCTACCGCTACATGAACTTCGACCAGATCGCCGAGTTCCGCGAGCTGGCCGACACGGTGGAAGTCTGAGCAGGGCCGTTCGCCGCATGAGACGAGGGGCGCCCGAGGGCGCCCCTCGTGTTTTCAGCTGAAGAAGAATTCGATGGCGCGCGGGTTGTCCACGCGGCTGCGGCCGAGCGAGATCCAGCCCGAGCCGTGCAGCACGACGTCCTCGCGCGAGAGCACGAATTCCGGTGTGCCGCCGATGGTGACGTAGGTGCCGTTGCTGCTCTGGTCCGAGAGCACGAACTTGTCGCCGCGCAGGGCGATCTCGGCGTGGTGGCGCGAGGCGCGCTGGTCCTCGACCTGCAGGTCCGAGGTGCTGCCGCGGCCGATGCGCAGCACCGGCTTCCAGTGGTTGATGACGGTCCAGCCCTGGTTGTACCGCAGCCGCAGTTCCAGCGTCTCCTGCATCGCGGTGTCGATGCCCAGCAGGCTGGTTGTCTCGCCGCCGCTGTCGCAACGCAGTTCGTACAGCTCCACCGGGTGGTTGGCGCCGCGCAGCACGCGTGCCGGCACGGCGGTGAGACGGTCGCGCCAGCTGCCGTCCATGGCGTCGTAGCTGGCGGCGGTGGTCAGCGCGCGGCCGGCCGTGGCGATGGAGGCGATGCGGGCGGCGAGATTGACCGTCTCACCGAAGACGTCGGTGCCGCTCTTGAGCAGCGGTCCGGTGTGGAAGCCGATGCGCACGCCCACCGTCAGGTCCGACAGCGAGATGCAGCCGCGCAGCGCGGCGTGGATGGCGACCGAGGAGTCGGCCGCGGCGTCCGGGCCGCCGAACACGGCCATCAGCCCGTCGCCGGTGTACTTGACGACACGCCCGCCACGTTCGAGCACGGCCGAGCTCGCGTGGGTCAGGCAGGTCGTGACCACGGAGAAGGCCTTGCGGTCTCCGTGCTGCTCGTACAGGCGCGTACTGTTCACCACGTCGAGAAACAGTACCGTGTTCTCGTCGGAGTGGTTCGTCGGGCTGTTCATGACTGCATTGTAAAGCAAGCCCGCGGCACGCCAAGCGCGGCGTTCAGGCGAAGAAGCGGCGGCGCGCCTCGTCGTCGATGCCCATGCCGGTGGCATGGGCGCGGGCGAGCAGTTCCCAGTAGTAGCGGTACGAGGCGCGGTCGTGCAGCTTGCCCTCGTGCTGGATCGGGCCCCAGTCGGCGTCCTGCGCCGCGAGCAGGATCTGCGCGGCCATCTGTGCCTCGGAGTAGTCCGGCCGCATCGCGTCGACGATGGGCAGGATCTGGTTGGGGTGGATGCTCCACATGCGCAGGAAGCCGAACTCGTTGCGCGCGCGCAGCGCGTCGTTGCGGATCAGCTCCAGGTCGTGCAGCTCGGTCGTGACGTTGTGCGAGGGGACGACGCCGTGCGCCAGCGCGGCGGCGACCATCTCGCACTTGGCGCGCACGACGATGGGGTGCGTGAACTGGCCCGGGCTGACCATGGCCGAGCCGGGCAGGGCACCGTGATGGGCCGAGACGAAGTCCATGATGCCGAAGTCCACCGACTCCACGCCGTCGAGCGCGGCGATCTGCCAGATCTCGCGCAGCGCGCCGTGGGTCTCGATCAGCACATGCACGGGGATGGGGCGGTCGACGCCGTGGTCGGACTCGATGCGGCGCAGCGTCTCGATCTGGATGCGCACGTCGGCCGCGGAGCGCGCCTTGGGCAGCGTGATGAAGGCCAGCCGGCGGCCGGCGCCCTTGACCAGGATGTCCAGATCCTGCGCCCACAGCGGATGCGTGATGTCGTGGATGCGCGCGCCGACACGGCCGAAACGGTTGTCGGCGCCGGCGGCCAGCTCGGCCGCCATGCGGGCGTGCTCGGCCTCGGCGCCGGCGCGCGCGCCGTCCTCGCAGTCGAAGGTCACGTCGAACAGCGGCCCGAAGTCCGCCTGCAGCGCCAGCGCCTTGCGCATCAGCTTCTCCGAGCCGGCGTAGTGGTCGACGGCGGGCAGGATGGGGAAGGGCTTTTCGGCGTCGAACAGCACTTCGGTCGGGTGTTGGGCGGTGGTCATGCAGGATCTCCTTCGTGCTTCAGGGGCATTCTCGCCCGGATCGCGGACAAAAAAAACGCACGGCGCGCCGTGCGTTTTCGGGTCGGTGGGCGCCGGATCAGAGCAGGTCCTTGACGCCTTCGCGTTCCTCCAGCAACTCGTCGAGCGTGCGCTGGATGCGTTCCTTCGAGAACTCGTCGAACTCGAGACCCTTCACGACCTCGTACTCGCCGTTCCGGGTGATGCACGGCATGCCGAAGACGATGCCTTCGGGGATGCCGTAGCTGCCGTCGGACGGCACGCCCATGGTCACCCATTCGCCGTTCGATCCCAGCCACCAGTCACGGACGTGGTCGATGGCGGCGTTGGCGGCCGAGGCGGCCGACGACAGGCCGCGCGCCTCGATGATGGCGGCGCCGCGCTTGCCGACGGTCGGCAGGAAGACGTCGCGGTTCCAGGCCTCGTCGTTGATGAGGTCCTTGACCTTGTCGCCGTTCGACGTGACCAGACGGTAGTCGGCGTACATCGTGGGCGAGTGGTTGCCCCACACGACCAGGTTCTTCAGGCTGGAGACCTCACGGCCGCTCTTGGCGGCGAGCTGAGACAGCGCGCGGTTGTGGTCCAGGCGCAGCATGGCGGTGAAGTTCTTCGCCGGGACGCGGCCGTACTTCTCGGCCGTCTTCATGGCGATGTAGGCGTTGGTGTTGCACGGGTTGCCGACCACCAGCACCTTGCAGTCCGGCGAGGCGTGCTGGCCGATGGCCGCGCCCTGCACGGTGAAGATCTTGGCGTTCTCCGCCAACAGGTCCTTGCGCTCCATGCCGGGGCCGCGCGGACGGGCGCCGACCAGCAGGGCGACCTGGGCGTCCTTGAAGGCGACGTTGGGGTCATCGGAGGCGGTCATGCCGGCGAGCAGCGGGAAGGCGCAGTCCTCGAGCTCCATCATCACGCCGGCGAGAGCCTTCTGCGCCTGCGGCAGGTCGAGCAGTTGCAGGATGACGGGCTGGTCCTTGCCGAGCATCTCGCCGCTGGCGATGCGGAAAAGCAGGCTGTAGCCGATCTGGCCGGCGGCACCGGTGACGGCGACGCGAACGGGGGATTTGCTCATAGGAATGCTCCCTCAAAACATACGTTTATATAATGGGCGCCACGCACGGCGTACCGCTCAAGGCTGTCCGGCGGGCGCCGGGCCGGCAATGCCCCCGGGCACGCTTCGTCCGGTGCTGGAATCCGTCCGGCCGGGCGCGGGAATGTTATCGGGGGCGCTTCGATAAGTCAAAACGACGAAAATCATATCTTATGTCTTATATAAGACAAGAGTTGATGGATAGACGTCGGAAAATTTTTGTGATTGAATGCGCCGATGGCACAGGAATCGCCCACCTTCAGTCCGCTGTACCGCCAGATCAAGGACCTGATGATCCAGGCCCTCGAGGCTGGTGAGTGGCGGCCTGGTCAGCTCATCCCCAGCGAACAGGATCTCGCGCTGCGCTTCGGCGTGTCGCAGGGGACCGTGCGCAAGGCGGTCGACGAGCTGGCGGCCGAGAACCTGCTCACCCGCCGGCAGGGCAAGGGGACCTTTGTCGCCTCGCACCAGGATCCGCGCTCGCTGTTCCGCTTCCTGCGGCTGGTGCCCGCGGACGGCCCGATCGGCCATCCCGAGAGTCTGCCTCTTGAATGCTGGCGTGCCAAGGCCGGCGTCGAGGCCGCGCGCATGCTCGGCCTCAGGCAGGGCGACCCCATCATCATCGTGCGCCGCCTGCTGCGCTTCGGCGGCAAGCCCGTGGTGATCGACGAAATCTATCTGCCAGGGGAACAGTTCCAGGGCCTGACCCTCGAACTGCTGCAGTCCTGGAAGAGCTCCCTCTACAGTCTCTTCGAGAACCGCTTCGGCGTGCGCATGATCCGCGCGCGCGAGAGCATCCGCGCGGTGGCGGCCGACCGTTCGGCGGCCGAGGCGCTGAAGGTGCCGGAGGGCAAGCCGTTGCTGTCGGTCGAGCGCATCACCTATACCTACGGCGACAAGCCCGTGGAGTGGCGACGCGGCCTGTATCTGACGGACGAGCACTATTACCTGAACGAACTGAACTGAGCAGAACCGAATCACGGCCGCCCGGCGGTCATTGCAACACGCGGCCTCTGGCCGCAGAACGGGAGATGTGACGTCATGTCGGAGACAACGGTGCGCAAGCGCCCAAAGCATCTGGCACTGCACCAGATCAGGCAGCCGATACCGGCCATCGTGTCGATCCTGCACCGCATCAGCGGGGCGGGTCTGTTCCTGATGCTGCCCCTGCTGCTGTGGCTGTTCGACCGCAGCCTCGGCTCGGCAACCGCCTATGACGCCTACCGCGAGGTCGTCGCGCATCCGCTGGTCAAGCTGGTGCTGTTCGGCCTGCTGTGGGCGTACCTCCACCACTTCTGTGCGGGCATCCGCTTCCTGCTGCTCGACCTGCACGTCGGCACCGACCTGCAGGCCGGCCGCCGCAGCGCCTGGGCCGTACTGGTCGTCAGCCTGGCACTGACCTTCGTGATCGGGGTGGCACTATGGTGAAACGCATCATCGTCGGCGCGCACTACGGCCTGCGGGACTGGATCGCCCAGCGCGCCACCGGCGTCTACATGGCGCTGTATACCGTGCTGTTCGGCGTCCGCGTGCTGATGCTGCCGGACTACAGCCATGCCTCGTGGCAGGCGCTGTTCTCGGGCGGCTGCATGGCTTTCGCCACCTTCCTGTTCTTCCTGTCGCTGTTCTACCACGCGTGGATCGGCGTGCGGGACATCTTCATGGACTACATCAAGCCCACCGGGCTGCGGCTCGCGCTGCACCTGATCGTGGCGTTCCTGCTCGTCGGCTACGCCGGCTGGGCGGCTCAGATTCTCTGGAGGCTCGCGGCGTGAACATCGTGAAGCACACTTTCGACGCGGTCATCGTCGGCGCCGGCGGCGCCGGGCTGCGGGCCGCCCTGCAACTGGCCGAGTCGGGCCTGAAGACCGCGGTGCTGACCAAGGTCTTCCCGACCCGTTCGCATACCGTCGCGGCCCAGGGCGGGGTGGCGGCCTCGCTGGGCAACTCCACCGAGGACAACTGGCACTGGCACATGTACGACACCGTGAAAGGGTCGGACTGGCTGGGCGACCAGGACGCCATCGAGTTCATGTGCCGTCGCGCCAACGAGGTCGTCGTCGAGCTCGAGCACTACGGCATGCCGTTCGACCGTCTCGACAACGGCAAGATCTACCAGCGTCCGTTCGGCGGCCACTCGCAGAACTACGGCCAGACGCCGGTCTCGCGTTCGTGCGCGGCGGCCGACCGCACCGGCCACGCGATGCTGCACGCGCTGTACCAGCGCAACGTGCGCGCCAACACGCACTTCTATGTCGAGTGGATGGCGCTGGACCTGATCCGCGACGCCTTCGGCAACGTGCTGGGCGTGACCGCGCTGGAGCTCGAGACCGGCGAGGTCGCGATCTTCCACAGCCGCGCGACGATCTTCGCCACCGGCGGGGCCGGGCGCATCTTCCACAGCTCGACCAACGCCTTCATCAACACCGGTGACGGCTGCGGCATGGCGGCGCGTGCCGGCATCCCGCTCGAGGACATGGAGTTCTGGCAGTTCCACCCGACCGGCGTGGCCGGGGCCGGCGTGCTCATCACCGAGGGCGTGCGCGGCGAGGGCGGCATCCTGCGGAACAGCAGCGGCGAGCGCTTCATGGAGCGCTACGCGCCCAACCTCAAGGATCTGGCCTCGCGTGACGTCGTCTCGCGCGCGATGACGACCGAGATCAACGAGGGGCGCGGCTGCGGGCCGGACAAGGACTACGTGCTGCTCGACATCACGCACCTGGCGCCGGAAACCATCATGAAGCGCCTGCCGGGCATCCGCGAGATCGCGATCCGCTTCGCCGGCGTCGACCCGATCCGCGAGCCGATCCCCGTGGTGCCGACCTGCCACTACCAGATGGGCGGCATCCCGACCAACTTCAAGGGCCAGGTGGTCGTGCCGCGCAACGACGACCACTCCGTCGTGGTGCCCGGCTTCTACGCCGCCGGCGAGTGTGCCTGCGCCTCGGTGCACGGTGCCAACCGTCTCGGCACCAACTCGCTGCTTGACCTGCTGGTGTTCGGCAAGTCGGCCGGCGAGACCGTGGTCGAGGACATCGAGGCCGGCAACCTGCCGCTGCGCCCGCTGCCGTCCGACGCCTCCGAGCGCTCGATGGCACGCCTGACGCGGCTCGACAACCAGAAGGACGGCGAGAACGTCTACGAGGTCGGTCAGGACATGCGCCGCACGATGCAGAAGCACGCCGGCGTGTTCCGCTTCGCCGACCTGCTGGCCGAGGGCGTCGAGCGCATTCGCGAGATCAGCGAGCGCGTGCGCCACACCGAGATCAAGGACAAGTCCAAGGTCTGGAACACGGCCCGCATGGAGGCGCTGGAGCTGGACAACCTGATCGAGGTCGCGCGCGCGACCATCGTCTCGGCCGAGGCCCGCAAGGAATCGCGCGGCGCCCACGTGCGCGACGACGCGCCGGATACGCCGGAATTCCCGAACGGCCGCAATGACCAGGAATGGCTCAAGCACACGCTCTGGTACAGCGACGGCGACCGGCTCGAGTACAAGCCGGTGAACCTCAAGCCGCTGAACGAAGACACCAAGCCGATCGCGCTCGCCAAGCGCATCTACTGAGCTGCCGGAGATCGAAATGAGTACCCGCGAGATCCACTTCAAGATCTACCGCTACGACCCCGACCGCGACGACAAGCCGTGGATGCAGGACATCTCCGTCGAGCTCGAGCCGTCGGACAAGAAGCTGCTCGACGCGCTGGTGCGGCTGAAGGCCAAGGACGACTCGCTGTCGTTCCGCCGCTCGTGCCGCGAGGGCGTGTGCGGCTCCGACGCGATGAACATCAACGGCAAGAACGGTCTGGCGTGCATGACCGACATCGCCGACCTCAAGCAGCCGGTGGTGCTGCGTCCGCTGCCCGGCCTGCCGGTGATCCGCGACCTGATCGTGGACATGACGCAGTTCTTCAAGCAGTACCACTCGATCAAGCCGTACCTGATCAACAACGACCCGGCGCCCGAGCGCGAGCGGCTGCAGTCGCCCGAGGACCGCGAGGAGCTCAACGGCCTGTACGAGTGCATCCTGTGCGCCTGCTGCTCGACCTCGTGCCCGTCGTTCTGGTGGAACCCGGACAAGTACGTCGGCCCGGCCGGCCTGCTCAACGCCTACCGTTTCCTGGCCGACACGCGTGACCAGGCGACCAGCGAGCGCCTCGACAACCTCGAGGACCCGTACCGCCTGTTCCGCTGCCACTCGATCATGAACTGCGTCGACGTCTGTCCCAAGGGGCTGAACCCGATGCGGGCGATCGGGAAGATCAAGGACATGATGGTGCAGCGCACCGTATGAACGCCGTCGCCGCCGATCCGCGCGAGGACGCGCTCCAGGCCCGCAGAGGGCGCGTACGCTGGCACTGCCGCCGCGCGCTGCTGGAGCTCGACCTTGTTCTGGAGCGCTTTGTTGAGCGACACTTGGAGGTTTTCGACACCGCGCAACTGGCGGACCTGGAGGATCTCCTAAGCTGCGAGGACCATGAGCTCTGGGCCATGGTCAATGGCAGCAAGGAGTGCTCCGTGGAGCGCTGGAGGGAGATCGTGGCGCTGCTGCGGCAGTGCTGAGGGAGCCTCCGACGTTCGCCGCACCCACAACAACGATTCAAGCAAGCTGAGGGAAAGACAATGAGCAACGAACGCATCGCAACCCTGACCGTGGACGGGAAGTCCTACGAGTTCCCGGTCCTGTCGGGCACGCACGGCAACGATGTCATCGACATCCGCACGCTGGGCGGCAAGACCGGGCTGTTCACGTACGACTCCGGTTTCCTGTCCACGGCGAGCTGCAAGTCGTCGATCACCTACATCGACGGCGACAAGGGTGAGTTGCTCTATCGTGGCTATCCCATCGAGCAGCTGGCCGAGAAGTGCAGCTTCCTCGAGGTCGCTTACCTGCTGCGCAAGGGCGAGCTGCCCAACGCGACGCAGAAGGAAGAGTTCGAGCGCGCGATCAAGAATCACTCGATGCTGCACGACCAGCTGATGCGCTTCTACAACGGCTTCCGCCGCGACGCGCACCCGATGGCCATCATGGTCGGCATCGTTGGCGCGCTGTCGGCCTTCTACCACGAGGCGATGGACTTCTCGGACGAGGAGCACCGCACGATGTCGGTGTACCGCCTGATCGCGAAGCTGCCGACCATCGTCGCGATGGCCTACAAGTACAACACCGGCCAGCAGTTCATGTTCCCGCGCAACGACCTGAACTACGCCGAGAACTTCATGCACATGATGTTCGCGACGCCGTGCGAGGAGTACAAGCCGAACCCGGTGCTGGCGCACGCGCTGGACGTGATCTTCACGCTGCACGCCGATCACGAGCAGAACGCCTCGACCTCCACCGTGCGTCTGGCCGGCTCGTCGGGCGCCAACCCGTTCGCCTGCATCTCGGCCGGCATCGCCTGCCTGTGGGGCCCGGCGCATGGCGGCGCCAACGAGGCCTGCCTGAACATGCTCGAGGAGATCGGCGACGTCTCGCGCGTGGGTGAGTACATCAAGCGCGCCAAGGACAAGGACGACCCGTTCCGCCTGATGGGCTTCGGCCACCGCGTCTACAAGAACTACGATCCGCGCGCCAAGCTGATGCGCAAGATCTGCTACGACGTGCTCGGCGAGCTGGGTCTGGAGAACGACCGTCTGTTCAAGCTCGCGATGGAGCTCGAGCGCATCGCGCTGGAGGACGAGTTCTTCGTCGAGCGCAAGCTCTATCCGAACGTGGATTTCTATTCCGGCATCGTCCAGAAGGCGATCGGCATTCCCACCTCGATGTTCACCTGCGTGTTCGCGCTCGCGCGCACCGTGGGCTGGATCACGCAGTGGGAAGAGATGATCACCGATCCGGAATACAAGATCGGCCGTCCGCGTCAGCTGTACATCGGTGCAGCCCGCCGCGACGTGCCCGACCTGTCGCAGCGATGAGCGCCAGGTCCAAGGAGCAGGACGCTTCCTGCCGGTCCTGACGCAGGGCGGGACGGCCGGTGGTCCGGTCGTCCCGTTTTCACATCGGGGGGCGGGGGTGGGCCTGAAATTCGTGAAGCAGCCAGCGAGCAGGTGATCACAATGATGCAAGAGCGCAGATCGACGTCCTATCTCTTCGGGAGCAACGCTCCGTTCGTCGAGGAGCTGTACGAATCCTATCTGGCCGATCCGGCCTCGGTATCGGACAGCTGGCGCGAGTATTTCGACAGGCTCCAGGCCCAGGCGGGCGCGGCCGTACGTGACGTCGCCCACAGCCCGGTGGTCGAGGCCTTCGCCCAACTGGCCAAGAAGCCGCGCATGCGCACGGTTTCGGCCGGCGACGACGACAAGCTGCAGGTCAAGGCGCTGCAGCTCATCAACGCCTACCGCTTCCTCGGCAACCGCTGGGCCAACCTCGATCCGCTCAAGCGCACCGAGCGTCCCGAGGTGCCCGAGCTCGAGCCGTCGTACTACGGCTTCACCGAGGCCGACCTGAACCGCACCTTCAACGTTGGTTCCTTCCACGGTTTCGACACCCAGCACGCCACGCTGCGCGAGATCCTTGAGGCCATCCGTCAGACCTACTGCGGCTCGATCGGCAGCGAGTACATGTACATCTCGGACATCCAGCAGAAACGCTGGATCCAGGCCCGTCTCGAGAGCATCCGCGGCACGCCGCGCTTCGACGTCGAGACCAAGCGCCGTGTCCTGCGCCACGTCACCGCCGCCGAGACGCTGGAGCGCTACCTGCACACCAAGTACGTCGGCCAGAAGCGCTTCTCGCTCGAGGGCGGCGAGTCGATGATCGTCGCGATGGAAGAGATCGTGCGCACGGCCGGCAGCCTCGGCACGCAGGAGATCGTCATCGGCATGGCCCACCGCGGCCGTCTCAACGTGCTCGTCAACGTGCTCGGCAAGTCGCCGTCCATGCTGTTCTCGGAATTCGAGGGCAAGGCCGCGTCCGACCTGTCCTCGGGCGACGTGAAGTACCACATGGGCTTCTCCAGCGACGTCATGACGCCGGGGGGCCCGGTGCACCTGTCGCTCGCCTTCAACCCCTCGCACCTCGAGATCATCAACCCGGTGGTCGCCGGCTCGGTGTACGCGCGCCAGTTCCGGCGCGGCGACGCCGAGAAGAAGCAGGTGCTCGGCGTGCTCATCCACGGTGACGCCGCCGTCGCGGGGCAGGGCGTCAACCAGGAGATGCTCAATTTCTCGCAGACGCGCGGTTACGGCACGGGCGGCACCGTGCACATCGTCGTGAACAACCAGATCGGCTTCACGACCTCCGACCCGCGCGACATCCGCTCGTCGCTGTACTGCACCGACATCTTCAAGATGGTCGAGGCGCCGATCTTCCACGTGAACGGCGACGACCCCGAGGCCGTCGCGCTGGTCACGCGCCTGGCGGTGGAGTTCCGCAACGAATTCAAGAAGGATGTGGTCATCGACCTGGTCTGCTTCCGCAAGCTCGGCCACAACGAGCAGGACGAGCCGATGGTCACGCAGCCGCTGATGTACCGCCGCATCGCGCAGCATCCGGGCACGCGCCAGATCTACGCCGACCGCCTCGTCGCCGAGGGCTCGATCGCGCCCGACGAACCGGACCGCTTCATCCGCGAGTACCGCGAGCACCTGGACCGTGGCGAGCTGCTCTCCAACCCGGTGCTGTCCGGCCACAACAACAAGTACGGCGTGGACTGGACCCCGTTCATCGGCCAGCCCTACACCGACGAGGCCGACACGGCCATCCCGCTGGCCGAGGCCAAACGGCTGGCCGAGCGCCTGACCGCCGTGCCCGAGGGCTTCACGCTGCACCCGCGCGTCGAGAAGATCATCAACGACCGCGCCGCGATGGGCCGTGGCGAGCTGCCGCTCGACTGGGGCATGGGCGAGAACCTCGCCTACGCGTCGCTGCTCGCGCAGGGCTTCGGCGTGCGCATCTCGGGCGAGGACGTCGGCCGCGGCACCTTCTTCCACCGCCATGCGGTCATGCACGACCAGAAGCGCGAACGCTGGGACGACGGCACCTGGATCCCGCTCGCCAACATCCGCGAGGGTCAGGCCCCCGTGCAGATCTTCGACTCCGTGCTGTCGGAAGAGGGCGTGCTGGCCTTCGAATACGGCTATGCCACGGCCGAGCCCAACCAGCTCGTCGTGTGGGAGGCGCAGTTCGGCGACTTCGTCAACGGCGCCCAGGTCGTGCTCGACCAGTTCATCAGCTCGGGTGAGGCCAAGTGGGGCCGTCTGTGCGGGCTTACGCTGATGCTGCCGCACGGCTACGAAGGCCAGGGGCCGGAGCACTCCTCCGCACGCCTGGAGCGTTTCATGAACATGGCCGCCGAGACCAACTGGCAGGTCTGCGTGCCGACCACGCCGGCGCAGATCTTCCACCTGCTGCGCCGGCAGATGCTGCGCAAGGTCCGCAAGCCGCTGGTCATCATCACGCCGAAGTCGCTGCTGCGCCACAAGGAGGCCACATCCAGCCTCGAAGATCTGGCCAACGGCCACTTCCGCACCGTCATCGGCGAGACCGAGGCGCTCGATCCGAAGAAGGTCAAGCGCATTGTCTTGTGCCAGGGAAAGATCTACTACGAACTGCTGGCCTATCGTCGCGAGCACGGCATCACCGACACCGCGCTGGTCCGCATCGAGCAGCTCTATCCGTTCCCGGCCGAGAAGCTCACCGAGACGCTGGCGCAGTTCCCGAAGGCCAAGGAGTTCATCTGGTGCCAGGAGGAGCCGCGCAACCAGGGTGCGTGGTACTGGCTGGCCTCGCGCCAGCACCTGGCCAACGTGCTCGGCGCCGACCGCAAGCTGCTGCTCGTCTCGCGCCCGGGCGCCGCGTCGCCGGCGGTGGGCTACTACGCCAAGCACAACCTGCAGCAGAAGACGATCATCGAAAACGCTTTCGGTCCCATCAAGGACTGATCCAGCCCCATCGGTAAACAGAACAGGCAACCGGGAGAACGCTCCATGCTGATCGAAGTGAAAGTGCCGCAACTGTCCGAATCGGTGTCCGAAGCGACGCTGGTGAAGTGGCACAAGAAGGAAGGCGAGGCCGTCTCGCGTGACGAGAACCTCATCGACATCGAGACCGACAAGGTCGTGCTCGAGACCCCGGCGCCGGCCGATGGCGTGATCGTCAAGATCTTCAAGGCCGACGGGGACACCGTGACCTCGGGTGAGCTGATCGCCCAGATCGACACCGAAGCCAAGGGCGTGGCCAAGTCCGCTCCGGCGGCGGCCGCTCCGGCCGCCAAGCCGGAGGCCCGTCCGGCTCCGGCCGCCGCCGCGGCCAGCCCGGCCGCGCGCAAGATCCTCGAGGAGAAGGGCATCGCCGCCGACGAGGTCGCCGGTTCCGGGCGTGGTGGCCGCGTGACCAAGGAAGACGCCGTGGCCGCCTCGCGTCCGGCTGCCGCGCCCGCCGCGTCGGGTGCCCGCAGCATCGAGCGCGACGCCGCAGACCGCCCCGAGGAGCGCGTGCCGATGACGCGCCTGCGCGCCCGCATCGCCGAGCGCCTGATCCAGTCGAAGAACGAGAACGCCATCCTGACGACCTTCAACGAGGTCAACATGGCGCCCGTCATCGAGCTGCGCAAGAAGTACGGCGAGCGCTTCGAGAAGACGCACGGCGTGCGCCTGGGCTTCATGGGCTTCTTCGTCAAGGCCGTCGTGGCCGCGCTGAAGAAGTACCCCATCGTCAACGCCTCGGTGGACGGCAACGACATCATCTACCACGGCTACGTTGACGTCGGCATCGCCGTGGGCAGCCCGCGCGGGCTGGTCGTGCCGATCATCCGTGACGCGGACCTGCTCTCGCTGGCCGACATCGAGAAGAAGATCGCCGAGTTCGGGGCCAAGGCCAAGGACGGCAAGCTCACCATCGAGGAGCTGACCGGCGGCACGTTCTCGATCTCCAACGGCGGCGTGTTCGGCTCGATGCTGTCGACGCCGATCATCAACCCGCCGCAGTCGGCCATCCTCGGCATCCACGCCACCAAGGACCGCCCGGTGGTCGAGAACGGCCAGATCGTGATCCGTCCGATCAACTATCTCGCCCTGTCCTACGACCACCGCATCATCGACGGTCGCGAGGCCGTGCTGACCCTGGTCGCGATCAAGGAAGCGCTGGAAGACCCCGCGCGCCTGATCCTCGACCTGTAACCGCGTCCGCGAGGCCGCGACGGGCCACCCCCGTCGCGGCCCGCACACCGCACTCGACGGAGACGAACACCAATGTCCACCCGTGAATTCGACGTACTCGTGATCGGCGGTGGGCCGGGCGGATACGTCGCGGCCATCCGCGCCGCCCAGCTCGGCTACAAGACCGCCTGCTGCGAATCCAACCCCTATGCCGATCCCAAGGGCGAACCGCGCCTGGGCGGCACCTGCCTGAACGTCGGCTGCATCCCGTCCAAGGCGCTGCTGCACACCTCGCACCTGTTCGAGGAAGCCAGCCACGGCTTCGCCGAGCAGGGCATCGTCGTCGCCAAGCCGAAGATCGACGTCGCGCAGATGATGAAGCGCAAGAACGGCATCGTCGACCAGCTCACCGGCGGCATCAAGGGACTGTTCCGCAAGAACAAGGTCACCTTCGTCGCCGGCCACGGCCGCTTCATCGGCCGCGAGGGCGAGCGCTGGCGCGTGGCCGTCGGCGACGAGGAAGTGCTGGCCACCCACGTCATCGTCGCCACCGGATCGCGTCCGCGCCACCTGCCGGGCATCGAGGTCGACAACACCGTCGTCTGCGACAACGTCGGCGCGCTCGACATGGACGCCGTGCCCAGGAAGCTCGCCGTCATCGGCGCCGGCGTCATCGGTCTGGAGATGGGCTCCGTGTGGCGCCGCCTCGGCGCCGAGGTGACCGTGCTCGAGGCGCTGCCGGACTTCCTCGGCGCGGCCGACGCCGACGTGTCCAAGGAGGCGCTCAAGATCTTCACCAAGCAGGGGCTCGACATCCAGCTCGGCTGCACGATCGGCGAGGTCAAGAAGACCCGCGGCGGCGTCACCATCGACTACACCGACAAGGCCGGCAACGCCCACAAGCTCGCTGCCGACCGTCTCATCGTGTCCGTGGGCCGCGTGCCCAACACCGACGGGCTGGACGCCGACCGGGTCGGTCTGAAGGTCGACGCGCGCGGCTTCATCGAGGTCGATGCGCACTGCGCCACCAACCTGCCCGGCGTGTGGGCCGTGGGCGACGTCGTGCGAGGCCCGATGCTCGCGCACAAGGCGATGGAAGAGGGCGTCATGGTCGCCGAGCTCATCAACGGGCAGGCCGGTCACTGCGACTTCAACACCATCCCGTGGGTCATCTACACCAGCCCCGAGATCGCGTGGGTCGGCCGTACCGAGCAGCAACTCAAGGCCGACGGCGTCGCCTACCGCGCCGGCAAGATCCCGTTCGCGTTCAACGGCCGCGCCATGGGCATGGCCGCGCCGGAAGGCTTCGTGAAGATCCTCGCCGACGCCGTTACCGACCGCATCCTCGGCGTGCACATCATCGGCGCCGGCGCCTCGGAGCTGATCGCCGAGGCCGTGGTGGCGATGGAGTTCGCCGGCGCGGCCGAGGACCTCGCCCGCATCTGCCACGCCCACCCGACCATGTCGGAGGTCGTGCACGAGGCCGCGCTCGCCGTCGACAAGCGGCCGCTGCACTTCTGAGGCGCATCGCGCCGTCCGTTGCTCCACACGCGCGGCGGGTCATCCGCCCGCCGCGCGTTTCCGGCGCCCCGCACGCGCCGACCGAAGCCGTCCGACTCCATGCCCGAATCCGTTTCCGGCCACATCGCCGCCGCGTACCGCGCCGCGCTCGCCGAGCGCGGTTTTTCCGCCGACCCCTCGCAGCAGGCCGCCGTCGGGCGCCTGCAACGCCTGGCCGATGAACTCGCCGCGCCCGCGGGTGGCTTTCTCGCCCGCCTGTTCGGCAAGACCACGCCGGCGCCGCGCAGCGTGTACCTGTGGGGCGGGGTGGGGCGCGGCAAGAGCTTCGTCATGGACTGCTTCTTCGAGGCCGTGCCCGAGCCCCGGAAGCGCCGCGTGCATTTTCACGCCTTCATGCAGGAGGTGCAGAACGACCTGCGCCGCCTCAACCACGCGCCGGATCCCCTCGCCAGGGTCGTCGAGCGTATCGCCAGCGAGGCGCGGCTCTTCTGCTTCGATGAATTCCACGTCTCCGACATCGCCGACGCGATGATCCTCGGCCGGCTGCTCGAACTGCTGCTCGACGCCGGCGTGGTCTTCGTCATGACCTCCAACTACCCGCCCGACGGTCTGTATCCGAACGGCCTGCAGCGCCAGCGCTTCATCCCCACCATCGAGCTGATGAAGCGGCGCTTCGACGTGCTGGAGGTCGATTCCGGCACCGACTACCGCCTGCGTGCCCTCGAGGACATGCAGACCTGGATCGTCCCCGACGACGCCGCGGCCGAGGCCCGCCTCGCCGACGACTTCCTGCGCCTCGCGCAGCAGCCCGCGCAGGCCGGCGAGATCGAGGTGCTCGAACGCACGCTGCCCGTGCGCGGCCGCGCCTCCGGCGTCATCTGGTTCGACTTCGCCACGCTGTGCGATGGCCCGCGCTCGCAGAACGATTATCTGGAAATCGCCCGCGAGCACCATACCCTCATCCTGTCCTCCGTCCCCCGTCTGGGCCCCGCCGAGGCCTCCGCCGCCCGGCGCCTCACCTGGCTCATCGACGTCCTCTACGACTGCCGCGTCAATCTCGTCGTCAGCGCCGCCGTCGAAGCCCACGAGGTCTATGTCGAGGGCCAGAACGCCCACGAATTCACCCGCACGGTCAGCCGTCTCATCGAGATGCGCAGTCGGGAGTACCTCGCGGAAGCGCATCGGGCGTAGCTACGCTGCGTCCCTGCCGCAGTGGCTTGGTGTTCCGGAGTCGGATCCACAGGCCTCGACCGGCCTGGGCTCGCCCCGGCGGTCGACCTGCTTTCTTGGCAAGCCGTCGAGTGTTTTGGCCGTGCGGTGCAAGGGCCCGCGGTTATTGCGCCCTACGATACGGGCGCTTGCTACCATTACGGCTTTCCCGCATCCCATCCCCCCTCATGACCGACCTCACCCACGCCTTCTCGCCAGACGGGCCGCTCGCGCGCGCGATTCCGGGGTTCCGGGCGCGGCCGCAGCAGGTGGAGATGGCGCAGCGGATCGAGGAGGCGCTGAAGAGCTACGGCGTGCTGGTGGCCGAGGCGGGGACGGGGACGGGCAAGACCTTTGCCTATCTGGTGCCGGCGCTGCTGGCGGGCGGCAAGGTCATCGTCTCCACGGGTACCAAGACGCTGCAGGATCAGCTCTTCAAGCGTGACCTGCCGACGGTGCGCGACGCGCTGAAGGTGCCGGTGCGCATGGCGCTGCTGAAGGGGCGGGCGAACTACGTGTGTCCGTACCACCTGGAGCGCAATGCGAAGGACGGACGCTTCCAGACCACGCAGGACGCGGCGGACCTGCGCAGGATCGTGCGTTTCGCGCAGATCACCCGCACCGGCGACAAGGCCGAATGCACGGACGTGCGCGAGGATTCGCCGGCGTGGCTGGCGGCGACCTCGACGCGCGACAACTGCCTGGGGCAGGAATGCCCGAACGTGAAGGAATGCTTCGTGATGGCGGCGCGGCGCGAGGCCATGGAGGCGGACGTGGTGGTGGTCAATCACCACCTGTTCTTCGCCGACGTGATGCTGCGCGACGTGGGTATGGGCGAGCTGCTGCCGTCGTGCAACGCCGTGATCTTTGACGAGGCGCACCAGCTTCCGGAGACGGCCAGCCTGTTCTTCGGCGAAAGCGTGTCCACGGCGCAGATGCTGGAGCTGGCGCGCGACACCCGCACCGAGACACTGGCCGCCGCGCCGGACTGCCGCGACCTGATCGACGCCACGCGCGCGCTGGAGAAGGGCGCGCGCGACCTGCGGCTGGCCTTTGGCGCGGAGCCGATGCGCATGGCCTACGGCGTGGCGGCCGCGCGCGAGGGCTTCGACGAGGCCGTGAAGGGCGCGGAAGACGCGCTGGTCGCCTTCGAGACGGTGCTGGAGACGCAGGCCGAGCGTTCCGAGGGGCTGGCCAACTGCCTGCGCCGCACGCAGGAGATGCGCGAACGCCTGGCGCGCTGGCGCGGGCCCGAGGACGCCGAGATGGTGCGCTGGGTCGAGGTGTTCTCGCAGTCGGTCGCGCTCAACGCCACGCCACTGCACGTGGCGGGGGTGTTCAAGCGCCAGCTCGAGGGCCAGCTGCGGGCGTGGATCTTCACCTCGGCCACGCTGGCGGTGGGCAACGACTTCTCGCACTACTGCAACGAGATGGGCCTGTCGTGGCTGGAGAAGCCGCC
>Ga0207868_1001196_pt1 | contig 19787 bp, 15 predicted proteins | sample Passage237B_FD_187370 | JGI IMG/M metagenome (GOLD analysis project Ga0207868, IMG submission 187370) | Cellulose adapted compost microbial communities from Newby Island Compost Facility, Milpitas, CA, USA - Passage2 37B (SPAdes) (version 3) ... | reverse complement strand
GTTGACAAGGGAACTGAGGGGGGCCATTTGCTTTTCCACTTCGTCAAACAAACGGATGATTTCTTCCTCCCTTGAGACATCCGCCTGAAAAATCCGCGCGTAACCGCCCGTCGCATTGATCCGATCGGCCAGATTCTGGGCTGCCTCCCGGTTACGGTGATAGTTGATGGCCACCGCATATCCGTTCTCCGCCGCCAGTAAGGCCGTAGCAGCACCAATACCTCTGCTGGCGCCGGTTATAAGCATCGTCTTCATGATAGCAAATTGATTTTTTCTTTAATCCGGACCAGCTCACCCAGAAGCCGGATGCCTGTAATTTCATTTTCGAGAGGGTGCCCCTGAGCCAACCTTACCAGCTCAAAATTCAGGGAATCAATTTCGGTTGGCCTGCCGCTTCGGATATCCTGCAAGGTAGAGATCGGCTGTCCGTCAGACGCACGGCTGATCGACAGCAATCCTTCTTCCACCTCCTCCAGGCTCAGTTTTACCCCTGCCCTTTCCGCAATTAACAGACTGCTCTTGATCAAGCTTCGGGCCAGGGCCAGGGCTTCAGGCTCGCGGTGAAATACGCCGTTATCGACGTCCAGCAACGGACAAACCGAATTGAACACCACATTGATGAGGGTCTTTTTCCACGCTACTCGCTGTATATCCCGCTCCACCTGAAACTGAAAGTCCGGCGTATGGAGCTGTTGCACGATCTCATGTAGCTGCTCTTCGTTTCCCCGGCATAGTCCTATGGCGGAAGGCTTTACCGGACGGTATCTGACCACCCCGTCGGATTTCAGCTGGCTCGTATTGAACAGTACACACCGATAGACCGACGGTAGACCCGCTTCCAGAAAAGGCTTTTCAACACCCAATCCGTTCTGCATGACCACCACAGGTCCGTTTTTAAGCTTTTCCTTCAGCTGGGCAGCCACTTCCCTGTTGGCAAACGACTTGCTGGTTACTACGACAGTACCTTCCAGATTTTGCTCATGGTCTATGCCCGATACGCGAATCGTCTGGCTAATCAACTTTCCCTCAGGAAGCTCCACCGTCACGGTTTCGGAGGAAAGAACAGCCTGGCGATCCCTTCCCCGAATGACGGAAACCTGCCGTCCCTGCTGCTTCAGAAAAACCGCCAGCGCCTTGCCAATGGCTCCGAATCCCAGGATATAGACAGATGAATTTTGCATAATCAAAATGAACAGAGAAATAAAAAAACGGGAATATGACGAAAGCAAAGCCTACACGAAATGACACCAGCCGAACTTATCCGCTATCGCACCTTTCCGGATACCGTCCAGCTCACGGCTCAGGCGGAACATGCGGGCATCTGGTTCGTGATAGGGAAAATACTCTACCCCCTCGATACCGATCGACCGGATGGGTGAGATCACGGCAGCCGTTCCACAACCGAATATTTCGATCTGCTCCCGGGCGCTGAAAGCCTCCGCAATTTCGGTTATGGAAATTGGCCTTTCCTCCGCTTCCATACCCTGATCCCGGGCGATGTGCAGGAGGGAATCCCGCGTCACTCCGTCCAATATCGAATCCCCGGCCAGAGGAGTAATCAGTTTATTGCTCCTGATCAGCATTATGTTCATCATGCCGGCTTCCTCAAGGTAGGTATGCGTCTTCGCATCGGTCCAGATCACCTGGTCATAACCTTCTTCCCTCGCCTTCTGGGTGGGATAAAAGGCTGCGCCGTAATTGCCGCCGCATTTGGCATAGCCGGTACCCCCCGGAGCAGCACGGGTGTAACGGGTCTCCACCTTGACCTTCACCGGTTTATCGAAATAACTCGACATGGGTGTACAAACGACGGCGAAAATGTATTCGTCGGAAATCTTCACGCCCAGACGCGGCTCTGTGGCGATGACAAAAGGCCGGATATAGAGGCTGATCCCATCTTTGTCCGACAGCCAGTCCTGATCGATTCTCACCAACGACTCCAGTGCATTGTAAAACAAGTCCCTGTCCACCAGCGGCATACAAAGTCGGTCGAGCGACTTGTTGAACCGGTTAAAATGCTTTTCCATGCGGAAAATCTGAATGCGGCCGTCCTGCTGGCGAAAGGCTTTCATCCCCTCAAATACCGTCTGCCCGTAGTGGAGACACAGCGCGAGCGGGCTCAGTGTAAATGGCTGAAACTTTTCAATCCGGGGATCCTGCCAGGTTCCGTCACGGAACTCGGCGATGAAAATGTGATCGGTAGGCTGTTTACCAAATTCGATCCTATCGAAGTCGAACCGCTCCAGGGCCGAACTCCGAGGTTCTTTTTCAAGGGTTTTCATGGGTATGTTGATTAAATGATTTGGCTTTTGGGCGGTGTGTCAATGACCTCCTTCCGCTGTTTCCGGAAAGGCGTAATGCGCTCTCACCCGGACAATCTTTGAGTCTTCGTTCAGCTCCATGTATTCCGCGGAATAGGAATTGTTGATGCTCCTGTAAAAAAGCACGACCGAATCATAGCCCCGGAGTTCGTGGTAGAATTCGAATTTCAGATCCGGATAGGTCTGCAGGCCACGGGCAAAATATTCCCTTAGCACCGCCTTTTCGGTGATTCGGCCTTCCTCACTGATACCGAGCTTTTTGACCAAGGGAGAAACGAAATCGAGTTTATCGGCATAGTGATCCATAATGTGGTCGAGGTCATGGGTGTTCCAGGCTTCAAGCCATTCCTGGGTAAATTCACTGGGCATGGTTTTAAGAGTTTGGTTGACAATTATTTTTCATAGTTTTTCAATAATCCAAAACTAATAGTCAGATACTCATTATCAACCGGTTACAAATAATTAATTATGCAAATCAAGAAAAATTCTGCCCATAAAAACAGTTACAATTTTGACATTTTCATAGGGTACAGTTTTATTTGTCCCCCATGAAAGACGTCCTTTACCATCGAATTGCCCTAACCTTTGAAGAGCAGATCCGCAGCGGGACGCTGAAAAAAGGTCAGAAAATGCCTTCGCTGAGGCTGGTTCACAAAGAACACGGCGTGAGCCTGAATACGGTGCTACAGGCTTACTACGAACTGGAAGCCAAGGGACTCATCGTATCCCGGCCGAAATCGGGCTACTATGTAAGCTTCAGTCTGCCCGGCCTTTCCATTCCTTCCGTAAGCCAACCTGTTTGGCAGTGCCCTTCTGAATCTGTGGAATCCCTGGTTTCCAGGGTCTATGCTTCGCTGAATGCAGAGGGAATTACCCGGTTTTCCCTGGGAGTGCCCGACAATCAGCTGCTACCCATTGCCCGATTGAATAAGGCAATGCTGGAAGCCATGCGGAATCTGAAGGGGAGCGGTACCGAGTATGAGGATATACAGGGAAACCGCAAATTAAGGGAAGCAGTAGCCCGCATGACCTATGCCTGGAACGGGAAGCTGACAGGTGAGGATATCGTTACAACCTCGGGTACCATGGGTGCCTTGTCTTTCGCTTTACAGAGCGTGGTGGAAAAAGGTGACACGGTGGCGGTGGAAAGTCCGGTATACTTTGGCATCCTGCAACTGGCGCGGAGTCTTGGACTGCAAGTAATTGAACTCCCTACCCATCCGCTCACGGGGATCGATCCGGATGCACTCCGCCGGGTACTGCCCCAAATCGACGCCTGCATACTGGTGGGCAACTTTAACAATCCGCTGGGCAGCTGTATGCCCGACGAACATAAAAGGGAGATCGTACACATGCTTTCGGAGCGGGGCATACCGCTGATAGAAGACGATATTTACGGGGATCTTTACTTTGGCAGCTCCCGACCCCGCCCCTGCAAGTATTACGATACGGAAAACCTGGTGCTTTGGTGCGGCTCCGTATCCAAAACCCTGGCGCCCGGGTACCGGGTAGGCTGGATCGCCCCAGGAAAATACAAAGACAGCGTGATCCATCAGAAGCTGATCCATACGGTGTCTACTACTACACTTACCCAGGAAGCAGTAGCTGGCTTTCTGGAAAAAGGGCGTTACGAACACCACCTTCGGAAACTCAGGAACGAACTTCACGCCAATAGCCTTCACTTTTCCAGAGCGATTGAAGCGTATTTTCCGGAAGGAACCCGCATCAGCCGTCCTCAGGGTGGGTTTATGATGTGGGTAGAACTTCCGCGGGTCGACACGACGGAATTATATGATCAGGCCATTCGGAGAAACATCAGTATCGCACCCGGACGCATGTTTTCCCTGCAGAATCAGTTTGTCAACTGCATGCGGTTGAGCTTCGGCCAGCGCTGGTCCGACGAGGTGGAGGATCGGTTGCAGCTTCTGGGAAAAGTGGCAAAGAATTTGATGAGTTGATTACTAACATTAATTAAACGGATAAAAGTACTTCACCTTTGTGGCATTTTTTCCGTTTTAACTGATTTGGGAATTGATCCTAATTAACTCCTCCCGCAGCTCACGCTCCTTCAAGGCGAGAGGGAGTTTTGGTTTTGCTCCAAGCTTCCAGTTTTACCGTGATTGCGCTACTTTTCCTGGGGAGAGAGACGAGGTTAGGTATGAATACCGTAAAAGATTTTGAGCGTTAGCAGATTCACAGAGCTGCATTGCCCGAAAAATCCAATGCTCCTCTCCTGGATTGAGACGGGTCCGGAAAATACGGGATAAAGCGTATTTCTAGTGGAGCAACCTGGAAGAGTCATGGTCTACCAGGTAAGCGAAATGGGGTTAATGAGATTATGCAAGTCTTCAGGGACTACATTTGGGGATTATCTGGAAGCATGTCACCCCCTCCAGTTTTTTTGTCGTCCTGGTGTATTGTCGTTAGCTATCATCCTGTCACCTCTGAGGAGTTTAGGTAGGTGGGTGAATTTCTCATTGACTGACACATGATATTAGACGTGTGAATGGAAGCCGGCTGTTAATACTGTCCCCACTTTTATTACCTCTGTCCAAGTCAACGGGTGAGCCTTCCTCACGCGCGCGGGGACAAGCCCTCCCCTCCCCGGAAACAATTTACGCACTGCGAAAATATTTATCCAGCGTACACACGTTTACAAACGGATATATCCGGATGTATAAGCCTTTCAATAGCGAGTGCGACCTTGGAGGGGCGACTATCCGGATAGTTCCCGGCCAGTTCGTAAGTTCGGAAAGGGCTCAGTGTCCGTTTTTTGTTTCAGTCCGATAGGACGTGCAGTGAAATAGGGACCAAGCGGATATCTAATGGAGATGCCCGGATTAATTATACCCACGTGGTAGGGGGAAAAAGGTACATGAGATAGGGATGACAAAAGAGTTTGATGGTGGACATATTTATCATCATGTCACCCCTGCGGGGTTGGGAAGATCGATGGAATACACATTTCTTCTATCATCATGTCACCCCTGCGGGGTTGGGAAGATCGATGGAATACACATTTCTTCTATCATCATGCCACCCCTGCGGGGTTGGGAAGGTCCATGGAATACACATTTCTTCTATCATCATGTCACCCCTACGGGGTTGGAAAGGTCGATGGAATACACATTTTTTCTAACATCATGCCACCCCTGAGGGGTTCAGAAAGAGCGGTAGAATTCGCATATCCCTTTCATCATGTCATTCATGCTGTGATAGGGTTAAAGTCCGAATGACCCGAGTATATTTCAACTCAAAAAGTTCAGGAAAGGAATGTAAAATATGAAAGGCAAATCTTTTTGAAAGAATCAATCCCCTATTTCTGGATTAATCCAACACTGACCCCACCTTTTCGGTTTGATCCGTTTAATCCAACATCCTCCACAAGTTTTTTACATGATTCACTATGATCCTTACCCCAGGTTTTGGAAGAGATTTTTTCCTGCTGTAAAAAATGAAGCGCCCTAAACTTTCAGAATTGGATAAAAAAAAGATAGAGCCACTTCAAGTGAAATGGCTCTATTCTGACTATTCCTAAACCCTTAACCTTTTCTAACCTAAAAACTACTCTAAGCTAACTCTCTCTCCCCTCTTCCTTTCTTACACTATTTAGACTTAAAGTCTCAGACCTGGTCACTTAAAATTTTTAAATTTTTTCTTTTTACTTCGTGACTGATTATCTGATTGTTGTCATTTAATTGTTGATACAAATATCAAGACATTTTTACATATGTCAAAATTTTTTTTTCCGAATATTCGGATGGGTTTGCGTCCCTTTCCAACCCTATGTGCCCCAGTGCCTTTAAAAAGGCAATTTTTCATTTCGGAGGTGGCGACCCATCGTAAAATATAGTTCAAAATGAATTACAAATAATTGTATTATAAAAAGATAAAGCCACCTCACATGAGATGGCTTTATACTGACTATTCCTAAACCCTTAACCTTTTCTTAACCTAGTGACTTTACTTTTTTTTGGGAAGCTCTCTGCTAAACCCTTCTATTATTTGACGTAAAGTCCGCGTCCTGGTCACTCCTTTTTTCCTCTATTTAACTCCCTCAACCATTGACACGACAAAGGTAAGAACATTTTTTTAATTATCATGGTTTTGTTCAATTATTTTTTAAAAAATATTTTCGATCCATTTTAGTATGCAAGCATATCATCCTGTCAACTTAGTAGATTTCAGGCATATTATTCTGCATAATAAACATCAATCAAAATATAATTTTGAAATATTTAAAATATCATTTATTTAATTTTTTTAAAAAATCTGAACGTTTTTTGCGCCCCATTTTCCAAAAGAAGAAAAATTCAACTACCGGTTGAAGAAATTCATGGTTTGCTGCAGTCCGTGGAAGCAGAAGGACTTGACCATCTCTCCCGCCCGATCGAGTATCTCCGGCAACTGAGCCATTTCATCGGGACCAAATTCACCCAGGACGTAGTCGACCTGGCGGCCCCGGGGAAAGTTGTTACCGATACCAAAACGAAGTCGGCAATAATCCGTTCCACCGAGAACTTCCTGTACGCTCTTCAGGCCGTTATGCCCCCCATCCGATCCCTTGGGTTTGATGCGTAACGTGCCATAGGGGAGTTGCAGTTCGTCGACAACCACCAGCAGATTTTCCTTTGGCACGCCATAAGCTTTCAGATAGTAAGCAATGGCCTTACCGCTGAGGTTCATATAGGTGGTAGGTTTAATCAGATGGATAACCCTCCCTTTATATTTCCATTCGCTGGTGTAAGCCAGTTTTTCGAAGCTAAATTTGAAGTCTTCCTGGGCAGCCAGGCGGTCGAGAACCATAAACCCTACATTGTGCCTGGTCAGTGCATATTCCGGACCAATATTCCCCAATCCGGCGATCAGATATTTCATACTTTTGTGGCGTAAATAAATAAACCGGGTTAAATTGACTCCGAAATTCCAACTTTTATTTGAATGGCGCAAAAACGACTGATTCTGGAGAGCCCGTTGCTGGAGATAATGACAAGGAGGTTTTGTCAGCAACTGATTGAAAACCACCAGGATTTCAGCGAATCCGTAATTCTCGGACTCCAGCCCAGAGGCATACACTTCGCGGACCGCATCGCTGCCGAGCTTTCGCAGCTGATCGGCAAGGACGTCCCCCTCGGTTACCTCGATGCTACTTTCTTTCGGGATGACTTCCGCCGTCGGGAATCTCCGCTATTACCCAATAAGACACAGATACCTTTCCTGTTGGAGAATAAAAAAGTGATCCTGATCGACGACGTCATGGCTACCGGCCGCATGGTGCGGGCCGCGCTCGATGCCATGACCGCTTTCGGCCGTCCACGGCTCGTAGAACTGCTCGTGCTCATTGACCGGCGCTACAACCGCCATCTACCGATCGAGCCCGATTATGTAGGAATGAAGGTGAATACGACGGAAGGCCAACGGGTACAGGTTGAATGGAAGGAACAGGGATTTGATACGGACCGAATCTGGCTGGTCGGCTAGCCGCCCCTATTTTTACCTATATATATAAAGGTATGAATGCAGCCACAGGAAAATTACTTATCCTGGCCGGACTGGGTATTGCGGCCATAGGCTTACTGATTTACCTTGCTGGAGACAAACTCAACTGGTTCGGGCGTCTTCCGGGAGACATACGGGTTGAAAAGGAAAACTTCCGGCTCTATTTCCCCGTAACTTCCCTGATTCTGATTAGTTTGCTCTTGAACCTGCTGATTTTTTTGGTTCGGAAGTTTTGGAATTAGCCGAGGTATCCGACAGCGGAATTCCTGTTTCCGGATCGACATGGTAGGTCAGCTTGGAGATATAATAAACTTCTTTCTGGGACGTGGCAGGCGTGTTTTCAGGTCTCTGCTTCCCGAAAGTCATAAAATACCGGTCATACCAGGCCGCCAGCCCCGCATTTTCATGAAAGAAAAGGCTGCGGTCCTTTGACCTGAGTTCATGCTTGGTGCTTTCTACCACCACCTTTTCCCGCTTGATCACCTCGGTGTGAATGTTCCCTTCGTCGGGATATGCCAGTACCCAGTAGTCGCCAAACCTCGATAACTGCACCATCTGCTGCAGATCGTAGCTGACCAGGTTTTTGATCGCAAAACTGTTATCCCACATATACTTACCCTCCTTGTTAAAACCGCACACGATAGCGTGGGTATAGCGGAATCCGTCCTGCGTACGCATGCTCGACCGCATGAACGAATTCATATTCACCCCGCTGGCGTTGGTATAATTCCGGTAATTGGGATAGTACACTTCCGCTACCAGAATGATTTCGTCTTCAGTTTCAATCAGATCATGCAGGAGCAGCCGGTAGCGGAACCGGTTCTGTTTGCCCAAAGACTTCCTTTTCGATATCCGGGCTTCCATGCGGGCCTTGCGTTTGGGCCGCATGAAATTGAAAAAGTTCTGAAGTTCCGAAAATTCAATATACTCGAGCTTCTCAGGCTGGGTATCCACGATATGGGATATGTAAATCCCTTGGGAAAACGGCGTACAACCGATGGAATAATTTCCTATGAGATACGCGTCACTCTCGTTTAGCGGGACAATCTGCCCGGATATGATGGAATACTCCTCATCGGTCAGGGTAGTCGTCTTGATCAGTCTGCCCTCATAATTGTAGGTTTTAATCTGAAACAGGCATTGCCGTTTCCGGAAGGTATAGGTAATCACATTGATGAGACCGTCCGTTTCATTGATATCAACCCCGTTGAGTTCCGAGTTACGCTCATACAGACCGGGCAATACGCGGGTAGTTTTGTCAAAAAATGAAAATACGACAACCACGGGGCGGGCCCGGTAATACCCTGCCAGTATAGCCTTGCTTCCCATGACCTTGAAATGATGCAGGTCCATGCTCGCCAGCAGCTTACCTTCGTGGACGTCCTGATAACCGTTATCCAGGTTTAACTGAAGGAACAGAAACTTGTCAGTGTCGGGCTCGGCAAATACCCAGTAGGCATGGGTATCGTTCTGATAGGCCATGACCGGCACATAACGGGAATCGAGCCGGTAAGAGGCAGTCCAGATCGTCTTCAGATCCGTGTCCAGCCGCTGAAACACCCATTGCTCGTTTCTACCACTTAAGACGCCCGTCCGGAACAAAGCCAGGACGCCCTGATGGCCCAAGGGAAAAATTTCAAAGCTCTCATCGAAGGAAGATGTGGAGGAAAATTCTACATGACCTACCCTTTCGAGCTGGGCCTGTGAAAAAGGGGGAAAAAAGCAGGCGATCCAGATCAGAAGAAGGGTGCCTTTGCAACCGTTAATCCAGGACCGCGGCAAGTTTGCCGGTTTCCTCCAGTTCAAAACTTTATGCTGGTTAACGGTTATCATGGCTATTTCAATTCAGGCTAATAATCGCGGGTTGGTGAAAGATACAAAAAAAAGGAATTGGAAGGTCCCGCGCGTAACTGTTATTTAATATCCACGGTTTTTCAGCGAAGTCCGTTATTTTTGCTGTTACTAAAATGTTGAATCTCACTTATGCGTTTGGAGCAGTTAATCACCAAAGAAGTCGAAAAGGCTGTCGCGGCATGTTTTAACCTGGAAAACCAGGAGATATCCCTCCAGCCCACCCGCAAGGAATTTGAAGGTTTTTATACGTTCGTTACATTTCCCTTCACGAAAATTCTCCGAAAGTCACCCGATCAGATAGCCACCGAGCTGGGAGAATATCTGGTGGCAAACAGCGAACATATTTCTGCATTCAATGTCGTCAAGGGCTTTCTGAACCTCAGTATCTCCGACGATACCTGGACCAGGATCCTGACCGACATCCATCAGGATGCCGATTACGGTACCTATCCCTCTAATGGGCACAAAGTACTTATTGAATTCTCTTCCCCCAATACCAACAAGCCCCTGCACCTGGGTCACCTTCGAAATAACTTTCTAGGTGATTCGGTTTCCAGAATTCTGAGCGCTTATGGCAACGAAGTGATTAAGGTCTGTCTGGTAAACGACCGGGGTATCCATATCTGTAAATCCATGCTGGCCTACCGTGAGCTGGGTAACGGCGAAACTCCGGAAAGCAGCGGCCTGAAAGGGGACCATTTTGCAGGAAAGTATTATGTCGAATTCGACAAGGCCTACAAACAGCAGATCAAGGAACTCGTCGCAGCAGGACAAAGTGAAGAAGAGGCAGCTAAAAACGCCCCCTGGATCCAGGAAGCGCAGCAAATGCTGGTAGACTGGGAAAACGGCGATCCGGAAACCGTCGCACTCTGGAAAAAAATGAACCAGTGGGTATATGAGGGCTTCGATGCTACCTACGAGCATATCGGAATTTCCTTTGACAAAACCTACTACGAGTCGGATACCTATCTGTTGGGTAAGGATATTGTGGAAGAAGGTCTGGCCAAGGGGGTTTTCTACCGCAAAGAGGATGGTTCGGTATGGATCGACCTCACCGACGAAGGCCTGGACCAGAAACTGGTGCTCCGGGGAAATGGTACTTCGGTATACATTACCCAGGACATCGGCACCACGGAGCTGAAAAATCAGGAATATGGTACCGATCAGATGATCTGGGTGGTAGGGAATGAACAGGATTACCATTTTGAAGTCCTGTTTGCAATCCTGAAAAGATTAGGCCGCTCCTACGCCGAGGGTTGCTATCACCTGAGCTATGGTATGGTAGACCTGCCCACCGGTAAAATGAAATCCCGCGAAGGAACCGTGGTGGATGCCGATGATCTGGTAGCCCAGATGGAGGAGACAGCACGGATACGGACCACCGATCTGGGCAAAATTGAAGGTTTCAGCGAAGCAGAACTGGCTCAGCTCTACCGTATGCTGGCACTGGGAGCACTCAAATACTTCCTACTGAAGGTCGACCCCAAAAAACGGATGCTGTTTAACCCTGAAGAATCGATTGACTTCCAGGGAAATACCGGACCATTCGTGCAGTACACCCATGCCCGTATTCAGTCGATACTGCGCAGGGCAGCGGAAAGGAATATCCAGGGGACCATTCCCGGACCAGGCTATCAGCTGCATCCTGCTGAACGGGAAATCATCAATTTCCTCAGTCAGTATCCAGGCAAGGTGAAAGATGCTGCCCTGCAGTATGCGCCTTCCCTGATATCGAACTACGCGTACGAGTTGGCTAAAACCTATAATCAGTTCTATGCCGAAGTTTCCATCTTCTCAGACCCCGATCCGGCGGCCGTAGCCCTGCGTGTAGCGCTGTCGGAATGCGCAGCCAGAACCATTAAGCATGCATTTGCGTTGCTGGGTATAGAAGTGCCGGACAGAATGTAAGAGGAATCGGGAAATTAATTAAATTTATATTTTCTCATTTGCTGTCCTAAACAACCTGAACGATGGAATATTTAAAAATAGTTTTGATTATGCTCGGAAGCCTGATCAGCGGATTATTTGCTGACAAATCGGAGAAAAATGCCATAACGCCCAGCGACAAACCGAAGGGGTCGCTGTATGATTTCAAAATGGAACCGCTGGAAGGAGGTGAACCCATTTCGCTGTCCAAATTTAAGGGCAAGAAAGTGGTTATCCTCAATACAGCATCCAAATGCGGTTATACCAAACAGTATGCCGACTGGGAGGCATTTTATAAAAAACACGGTGACAAGGTGGTAGTTCTTGGATTTCCGGCCAACAATTTCGGTGGTCAGGAGCCTGGCACGAACGAAGAAATCGCCGAATTCTGCCAGAAGAATTATGGGGTAACCTTCCCGATGTTCTCCAAAATCGATGTGGTCGGAAAAGATCAGCATCCCCTTTACAAGTGGCTTTCCACCAAGGAACTGAACGGTTTTAATGACAAGGAGCCGACCTGGAATTTCTGCAAGTATGTCGTCAACGAGAAGGGGCAGCTCACTCACTTCTTTGCTTCCAAAATAAAGCCTGACGATCCGGATTTCCTGGCAGCTGTAGGGTTGAAATAAACGATTTCGGAATTCAAACCAAGTACATGAATCACTGGATTGCTGCAGCCCGCCTCAGAACGCTTCCACTGGCTTTGGCCAGCATTATCATGGGAGGATTTCTGGCCGCAGCGAAGGGCAGTTTTAGCTGGCCGGTCGGGCTGCTTAGCATTTTAACTACTTTACTCCTTCAGATCCTTTCGAACTTCGCCAATGATTACGGCGACACCGTCAATGGTAAGGATACGGATCTGAGGGAAGGTCCCAAACGTACCGTTCAGCAGGGCGTCATCACAGTCGCGCAGATGCGTCGGGCCATCGTTCTGTTTTCCATCTTATCGCTGATTTCGGGTTTGTCACTCTTATATGCCGCCCTGAAGGACGCGCCACTCAGTACTTTTCTGGGTTTTCTCGGCCTGGGTGTCCTGGCGATCATTGCAGCCATCACCTATACCGCAGGTAAGAAACCCTACGGATATGTGGGTCTGGGCGACCTGTCCGTATTCATCTTTTTTGGCTGGGTAGGTGTATTGGGTAGCTTTTACCTGCACACACTGGTATGGGATCCACTGCTGCTGCTCCCTGCCACGAGCTGCGGACTCTTTGCCGTAGCGGTTCTGAATGTGAACAATATCCGTGACATTGAGTCAGACCGGCTCACCGGTAAAAACTCGATCCCGGTACGCATAGGCCGAAAAAATGCCGTTACATACCACTGGATTATCCTAAGCGTAGCCATGATAGCCGCTATTGCCTATGCCTTGGTCACCCAAAGCTCAGCAGCCGGTTATCTGTTCCTGCTAAGCTTTCCGCTGATCTTCCGGAACGGCCTGGCGGTCAAAAACCTGATGAATCCCAGGGAACTGGACCCCTATCTGAAACAAATGGCCCTCTCAACGCTCCTTTTCGTGATACTGTTCGGTATCGGTACCATTTTATGACATTCTTTCACTGTTAAATAATTTATGACTGTTAGTTCACGCTATAGTGCAGCTCCCTCCCCCTGTTTTATCCTGGAAGAGTCTCTGTTGCGCAAAAATCTGGAATTGATCTCGAAGGTTCAGAACGAGTCCGGTGGACAGATCATTCTGGCGTTAAAGGGCTTTTCCATGTACAGTGCCTTTCCGATTGTGGGGGAGTATCTGCAGGGAGCAACGGCCAGCTCACTGAATGAGATCAGGTTGATCAATGATTACTTGGGCAGGAGGGCTCATACCTACATGCCTGCGTATCTCCCTTCTGAATTTGGGGAGGTACTCGAACGAAGCAGTCATATTACCTTCAATTCCCTCCAACAATGGGAACGGTTCAAAGAGCAGGTCAGTGACTACAACCGTAATCACCCTGAGGCCTCCGTTTCCTGCGGAATCCGGGTAAATCCTCAGTACTCGGAAGTTTCGGTGGATATGTATAATCCCTGCGTACCAGGCTCGCGTCTGGGAATCACCCGCAACCAGCTGGGCGACACTCTGCCTGAAGGCATCGAAGGGATTCATTTCCATACCCTGTGTGAAAACGATTCGACTACCCTTGAACGAACCCTGGAGGCTCTGGAAGCCCGGTTTGGCGACCTGCTTCATCAGGCCAAATGGCTGAATATGGGCGGAGGCCACCTGATGACCCGCGAAGGCTACAATATTCCCCTATTAATCGATCTGATCCGCAGCATCAGGGAGAAATATAATCTGCATGTGATACTGGAGCCCGGATCGGCCATTGCCTGGCAGACCGGAGTGCTGGTAACCACCGTACTGGATATCATCGACAGCCAGGGTATTCAGGTTGCCATTCTGGATACCTCCTTTGCTGCACACATGCCCGATACCCTGGAAATGCCCTACAAGCCCTATATCCGCGGAGCGCACCATGAACCTGTAGAAGGCTTGCCTACCTATCGGCTGGGGGGAATGACCTGTCTGGCGGGGGATTTTAAAGGGGATTATTCCTTTGACGAACCATTAAAGATCGGCGACCGGCTCGTGTTTGAGGACATGATGCATTACACCATGGTGAAAACAACCACTTTCAATGGGGTAAATCTTCCTTCCATTGGGATCATGGACACAAAAGACAATTTCCGACTGGTGAAATCCTACGGTTACGAAAGCTTCAAGGACCGGTTGTCCTAGTAAACAGGTTACGCTTTCTCAAACCCTGAGATAATTTCGCGGGAAGTCACGGAATACTGTCCAAACATTTCGAGCTGAAGAATAGCTCCGTTGGTTTGGGCGAGGGTAGCCTGACTTTCCGCCGATTCCATTCCCGTCGTACAGTCTCGTACAAGCAATACCTGATAGCCCCGTTTGGCCATTTCGATTGTGCCATAATCCCGGCTGAGTATACAGGCATTCGTGTTAAAGCCGGCAAAAAACAGGAACAGAATCCCTTTAGTCTTACAGTACTGATGCAGCTGTTCACCGGTTGCGATCACTATTTCCCCGGCGGTGGGTTCCACTTTTGGATGTATCCGAAGTGGCGGCAGAGCCTGTCTTTCCTTTTCCCGGGGTTCAACCGGCCGCCGGTACTGGCTGAATTCTCCCGATAAACTTCTGAAGGCACGGGGAGGCCAGTCATCCGTTTTGGACACAGTCCCCTCCGGGGTATTGATATAATTGGGATGAATACGGGCCGCCTCGGGAGCCGGGGCATGAATGATCTCCAGCCCCTGGAACCTGCAGGCTTTCATCAGGGGAAGCAGGTTTTCATCGATGATCCTTTCAGCCCTTTCTTCCGGTTCCCGGATGTAATGCCGTTGCCAAACATCCACCAGTACCAGGGCACATTGGGAGAGCGGTATCTTCCAGTCGAGGGTTGCGTAACCGGTATTCAATTCGGTCCACTCCTGCCCCTCATTCACATGCCAGCGGTAATACCGGGGTTTAACGTGTACAAAACCGGAATTCCGGGGCTCGCGCGACAAGCTGATGGATCCAGCCATGGCCAGCAGACTGCCGACGCCGTTGACTTTAATAAATTTTCTGCGGGTTAAATTAAGGGTCATGGTCTGTTAAAAAAACAATCCCCCGGAGGTTCAGTTATAGACCAGATCGAGCACCTTGGGAAACCAATAGGTGAAATGCTGGGGATTTTCTTTCAGTTCCTCCAAAAGCTCGTCACGGTCGATCCATTTATAGTCGGCCACCTCTTCGGGATCGGGGTTAACGGGTCCGTCATATAAACCGGTGAAAACATAGTCGATTTCATGCTCTGCGAGCTCTTCATCAAAGTCCACCTTATAATAGAATTTTCCGGCAAAATCGAGCCGGCTGTCGATGCGCATTTCCTCAAAAAGTCTTTTCCGTGCCGAATCCTCTATGGCTTCTCCGGGCTGCGGATGGCTGCAGCAAGAGTTTGACCATAGACCGGGTGAATGGTATTTGTCCCAGGCTCTCTGCTGAAGAAGTATCTCCCCTTTCGAATTGGTGATCCAGACAGAAAAGGCTCTGTGGAGCAATCCCTTGATATGTGCCTCCATTTTGGGGGCCGTTCCGGTGACCTGATCATTTTGGTCGACCAGAACAACTTCATTTCGCGTCTCCATAAAATCAGTTGATCCTATGACCAAAGACCATACATAATTAACAGAAGTTCCCGGGTTTCAGAAATCGTAGCCCAGCGTGAGGTAAGGAATGGGTTTCTTCACGATGGAGTTATCGACACCCCAGGCATAATCGAACTTCCCGTAAATACCGAAAATCATCGTACGTACACCCAGTCCGTAGCCCCAGATATAGGGATTGCGGAAGTTCACCACGGTTGCGCGGAACGGAAGACCGTTTCCGCCGATAATATCGGTATTCAGACTGTTCTCCTGGCTGAAGGGCCCCTTGCCCGTCCAGGCGGTCCCGATGTCGGTAAAGCCGGTAAACTGCAGGTTACGGAGGAAATTGGATGTAATGGGTCCGCGGTACAGGTATTTGACCAGCGGAATCCGAAGTTCGGCATTAGCCAGCATATAGGTCACTCCGCTCAGACGGTTTAACTGGAACCCACGCAGGTTGGTAGCAAACTCCGTAAAGAAGATGTCACGGTGATCCACATTTTCGGTGAAATCAACCGGCACCCTGGAGTTGACCCAGTTATCCATACCGCCCATCATGCTGTTCTTGGGTGAACGCCCCCCTGAGTGGCTTCCTGCGATACGAACCGCAAGGATCAGGTCCCTATGGATTTTCTGATAACGGCGGAAATCCAGGCTAACCCGATAGAAGCTTTCGGAGATATCGGAAAGTCCCAGGTGATTTTCGTAGCGGATCTTCAGCTTGTTGCCCTCGGTCATGTTAACCCCATATACTTCCGAATTATCGAACACCAGTTCTGTTTTGAATCCCAGATAATGCGAGGAGACAATCGGGGTCGACATAGCCGTCCGGATCAGATAGGTGGAGGTATAGGTGGGCGAAAAACTGAATCTGCTCGTCCGGGTAAAAGGATAGGCGGCAGTCAGTGTTAGCTGGTTAAAGCGATATTTCTGCGGACTGTTGGGTGTCACATACAGATTGCTGCGGTCATAACGGATGCCGTAGTCGATGCGGTATTTGTTCAGGTTATACTCCAGGAACAGGTCATAGGTTTTGAAGAATCCCTGACCCATACTCAGGAATCCGCCGGCTTTGATGACATTGTCCTCAAGCAGGTCGTTCATCGAAATCGACTGCCGGTAACCAAATCCACGGATGGCGTCCCATGCCCATTCCGATTTGGCGTCATTGGCGATAAACAGTCCTTTGTAAGGATAAGGTCCGTTCACGCTAATACTCTCACGGGTACGGATACGGGGAGTAGCTATCGGAACACGCCCGCCGGAAATCCGTCCGGTAGAACTGCTGCCGATGGTCTGAATTACGTCCTCATCAAAAATATAATTGTCTGTATCTACCTCTCCCGGTCTTAATTCGAGTGTTTTGGGTGCTGCGGCTACCTCTTCCTTTTTCTGCGGTACCGTATCCGCCTGCGCCGTCTGGGTATTTTCTGCAGAAACCGAACGGTTCAGCGATGTGCTCCCGGTGATTCCTTTTCGGAAGGCAGGGGTTTCGGAAATACTGGCAGGTGAAAAATTCTTGTGGTAAACCAAGCGGGCTTCACCTTTTTCCTGCCTGATATAGGCGAGTCCGCCGTTGCCGCCCTTGCTGATCACCGGATTTTTCAGTCCGTGAATAAAATTGGAATTCTGGGAAAGGGAGCGGTTACCATAATTGTAGCGGTAAAGATTGGTTACTCCCTTGATGTCCGAAAGAAAGTAAAGATCTGTTTCCGTGCTGTAAACAGGCAGATTGTAAGTGCCCAGCGAATCGATCAGTCTGGGTGCTTGGGGGCTCCTGGGTACGCCGCTGTGCTCAAAAATGCCCAGATTACTGCGAATGGCTTTGAAATCACCTTTCACCCTCAAACTGTCGGTAGGCCGGTTACTGGCAAAAACAACTTTGCGGTTCGAATTGCCTATGAACCGCGGCGACAGGTCATCAAACAGGTCACTGGTCAGTGGTACGACCGAGCCTCTGTTTACGTTGATGAGGTAAAGATCGTTTTGCCCGCCTTTGTCGGCACTCACCACAAGGGTAGTTCCATCTTTTGACACATCCATGTCCACGATATGGTCGAGGTTCCGGATGGTGGTACGACGGACAATGGTAGGTTTGCGGGTATCCAGTTTATCGTATACCAGAATCTGATGGCGGTTGTGACCGGGTATGAGAACGATCAGCTGATTGTCCTTGGCCCATCCTACCTGGGGAATACTGCCCCCCTTGGAAACGGAATTGGAAAGGATATTTCCCTGCCGTATTACCATCCTACGACCGGTCTCCGAATTGTAAGTACTTACGCGGAAATTTCGTTTATGCGGCTCACTGATCGCCAGCAGTTTGTTATCGTGGGATATGTCCACATTGGTCCCGACCTTCTGTTTTTCAAGACTTCCCAGTTTGTAGGTCCAGGAAGGTTCCGGGTTTTGGTAGGACGACTGTGCGGTCTGTACGATATTGGCATAATAATCCCGCCAGTTAGCGAGGAAACGGCCAAAGGACGGCACGCCCAGGGTACTGGTGATACTGGTCTGTTCGGTTCGGATAATGCGGGTAAGGTTGAGGATGTTGGAGATATTGTCCTTGCCGTATTCCTCCGCAATATAGTTCCAGATCGACTGGCCGATCAGCGCGGCGTCCTCCCCTTCGAGCAGGGATGGCCGGCGGATATTGCGGTTTTTGATGATATCCACCATGTACTGATTGAGCTCCGGTGACCAGCCATCCGCTACGTAGCGCGCAATTCCCGACATGAACCAGTTGGGCAGCGTCAGCAGAATGGAGCTCTGGAGAGCGTCCTTGAGGTTTCCTCCATAAAGCATGTCATATACGAACAGATGCGCGATCTGGTAAATCAGCTCCTTCCGGAAACTGATCTGGTCGCCGGTAAAGGCTACTTCCAGCCTCGACTGGGCCATGTCGATATCCTTTTCGCTCAGCTCATCGAAGGTAGCGATGCCGATATTGCTCTGCTCCAGTTCCTCGGGCGAGTTATACAGGAAAATCTTGATACGGTTGTAGGGGGTATAACCGAGAACGTCGGTGATCCGATCGAATTCTGTCTCTGCAAACTGGGCCGTAAGCCTGGCCAGATTATCCCCTCCCTGATAAAAGTACACTTCAAAATTGGAGGTCTGAAAAATCCGCCATTTGAAGTTGCGGTACTGAATACGGTTTTTACCGAATTTTTCATGCGTAGGATACCTCTGCCCGAATGCCTGCGGTACAAACAGAGCCAGTGCTGCAAGCAATATGAATATGCGTCTGAATCGTTCGGAATAACAGCTCATATGTAAGGTTTACAACTATCTAGGGTTGGAATATAACGAAAAATACTGCTCAATATTTACATCCGGGTACAATTCTTCGCCAAACAATAATAAATTGACCAGTTGCCTGGCAAAAAAAGGGGCCAGGGTCACCCCCTTGGTCCCAAGACCGTTCAGTACATAGACCCGGTCGTATTCCGGATGCCGTCCGGCAAAAGGTCGGCGGTCCTTCGAGGACGGCCTGATTCCAGCCTGCTGATGGATCACTTTGAAGGGCACCTTCAGCAATTTGCCCAGCTTTTCGGACAGGTATTCACGGCCGTCTTCAGTGATTTCCCAGTCGAGATCATGCCAGCTATAGGTGGCCCCCACCCTCACCAGGCCATTGGTAAGCGGCAGCAGGAATATGCCCTGGTTGACGATGGGCCTGACATCATAACCATCTATTAAACAATCAATTACCTGGCCTTTTACCGGGTTAAAGGGAAGCCAGTTGAACAACGGGTCCTTTTCGGCACCTACGCCCATACAATTGATCACGACCCTGAATTCCAGCCCTTTCCAGCGAACCCTATCCGGAAGAATTTCCAGATCACTTCCCGAGAAATGGGCAGACTGGTAGCATCCCGATTCCTGGAAGTAATTACGGCTTAATTCGAGGTATTGTGGCACTTCGATCCAGCCCGACTGCAGAACCGTCAGGCCATCCAGGGGAGCGTGAATATAGGGATTAGCGGGAAATGAAGTGGGTGCGGTGCTGACATAAGGCCTGTAGGAATCATCCTT
>Ga0207868_1001192_pt1 | contig 19826 bp, 22 predicted proteins | sample Passage237B_FD_187370 | JGI IMG/M metagenome (GOLD analysis project Ga0207868, IMG submission 187370) | Cellulose adapted compost microbial communities from Newby Island Compost Facility, Milpitas, CA, USA - Passage2 37B (SPAdes) (version 3) ... | reverse complement strand
TCGGCAAGGGCAGGCCGATGGAAGGTTTCGAACCGCGCGGCGCCGAGGAAGTGCGCCGCGCCGGCAACGCCTTCATCCTGATGCGCCAGCGCATCGAGCGGCAGATCGAACAACGCACCGCGATGCTGACCGGCATCAGCCACGACCTGCGCACGATCCTCACCCGCTTCAAGCTGCAGCTTGCACTGCGCGGCGCGAAGGCCGATGTCGCGGCGCTCAACCAGGACATCGACGACATGCAGTCGATGCTGGAGGGATATCTCGCCTTCGCCCGCGGCGAGGCGGAGGAGGACACCGGCGCTTTCGACCTCGACGACTATTTGGCCAAGCTGCGTGAGGACGCGCGGCTGCGCAAGCGCAAGCTCGCGATCGAACTGGAAGGCGAACCGCAACTGCACGTCAGGCCGAACGCCTTCCGGCGCCTGCTCACCAACCTGATCGATAACGCATTCCGCTACGCCAGGCACGTGAAGGTCACCGCACGTCATGTGCCCGGCGCGCTGACCGTCACCGTGGACGACGACGGCCCCGGCATACCGGAGGAGCGGCGGGAGGAAGTGTTCAAGCCATTCGTGCGCCTCGACACCGCCCGCAACCAGGATTCGACGGGGACCGGGCTGGGCCTTTCGATCGCCCGCGACATCGCCCGCAGCCACGGCGGCGACATCACGCTCGACGAAAGCCCGATGGGCGGCCTGCGCGCAGTCGTCAGGGTGCCGGCCTGAGCCGCGCGGCCTGCATCTAGAACAGCTTGCCGCCGTTCGGCACCGGCCGCTCGACTGCGGCCAGCACCACCGCGCCTTCCTCGTCCGGGAAGCCGAGGGTGAGCACCTCCGACATGAACTTGCCGATCTGGCGCGGCGGGAAATTGACGACCGCCATGACCTGTCGGCCGACCAGCGTGTCGGGCGAATAGTATTTCGTGATCTGAGCCGACGATTTCCTGACGCCGATAGCGGGTCCGAAGTCGATCCTGAGCTTGATCGCCGGCTTGCGTGCCTCTGGAAACGGCTCGGCCGCGACGATGGTGCCGACGCGGATGTCGACCTTGTCGAAATCCGCAAAGCTGATCTGCGGCCGCAGCTCTTCCGGACTGCTCATCGCTTCAGGCGTTGCCCTGCGTCTCGAACAGCACGTTCGAAAGCGCTTCGCGCGCCGACATTCCCGACCAGACGACGAACTGGAATGCCTGGAAATAGCACTCGCAGGCCTCCAGTGCGCTGTTGAGCAACACCTCGACTTGCTGGCTGGTCGGTTCCGCGCCGCCGGCCAGCAGCAGCGAATGGCGGAACATGATCGCGCCTTCCTGCTCCCACAGGTCGAAATGGCCGAACAGCATCTGCTCATTGATGACCGAAAGAAGCCGCATCACCTCGAGGGTACGGTTCTCGGGCACCTTGAGGTCGAAGGCGCAGGCGAGATGCAGCGCCTCGAAATCCTCCATCCAGGAAAACGAGACGTGGTAGTCGGTCCACGTGCCCGCGACCGAAATGCCGATCTCGTCCTCGGCGGTGCGTTCGAACGCCCAGTCATTGGTCTGCGCGACGTGCTCGATGACGTCCACGGGGTGCAAATCCCGGGCGATTTCGAGTTCGATGAGGCTCAAGGCAATGCTTCTCCGTCGTTCGGGCGCGCCTGTGGCGCGGAAACCCGCACTGGCCTACTGCTACTTCCGGGATTGCCCCGGCCTGGGAGGATGACACAGGAACCAATTCGGTCCACCGCCCCAACCGGCGAACCGCGTCACGAATCACGTAACAAATTCAGTCTATTGAACGTGGGTCCGGTGACCAGTCCCTTTTTCGGTCGGGCATGTGGATAGATGCAGGCGGCCGCGAACGATGCCTCCCGCAACCGACTCTGCCGAAAGCGCTTTTTGCCGATGGCCGGCTGTGGACAGGGCTCGAATTATTTTTTGCCGCGCGCCTTCGCCGCGCCACCCGCGGCACTTGCACCGCCCGCCCCTTCGGCGAGCCGGGCCTCCAGCGCCTCGATGCGGGCGGCAAGCCTTTCGTTCTCAGTCCTTGCCTTGACCGCCATTTCGCGCACGGCCTCGAATTCCTCGCGCTGCACGACGTCCATCGAGTTGAGGATGCGCTCAGCCTGAGCCCGGAATGCGGACTCGATCTCGCGCCGCACCCCCTGCGCGGCGCCCGCGGCATCGGTCATCAGCTTCGCAAATTCATCGAGAATGCGATTGGGTCCGGTGGTAGTCATGGCGCTTGCCCTCGCGTTCGGTGCAATTGACCTAGGCTCGGGGAGGCCTGATTGCAAGGCAGCGGGATGTCGGCACCCCAACGCCTTGACCTCGCCGTGCCGCGCGAGCATGGTCCGCGCGCCTTCGCTACGGGAGCGCCGATGGCCGAAAACCTCCTGCTCACCCTCGTCGCCCTGCCCTTCCCGGACATCGACCCGGTGATCGTTCGCATCGGTCCGGTCGCCATCCATTGGTATGGCGTCGGCTATGTCATCGGGATCCTGTTTGCCTGGTGGTACGCGCGGCGCATCGTCTCGACGCCGCGTCTGTGGGCAGGTGGCGTGCCGGCGATGCGGCCGGATGACATCGACGACTTCCTGCTTTGGGCTGCACTCGGCGTCGTGCTCGGCGGGCGGATCGGCTACGTGCTGTTCTACGACCTCGAGCGCTATCTGGAAGACCCCTCGGCCATCTTCGCCATCTGGGCCGGCGGCATGTCGTTTCATGGCGGCCTGCTCGGGGTGGTCATTGCAATGGGCGTGTTCGCATACCGGCGCAGTATCCATGTCTGGAGCCTGTTCGACACGATCGCCGCCGGCGTGCCCGTGGGACTCGGCGTCGTCCGGCTCGCCAACTTCATCAATTCCGAGCTGTGGGGCCGCGAAACCGACATGCCCTGGGGCGTCGTCTTTCCGAATGGTGGGCCGCTGCCGCGCCATCCCAGCCAGGTCTACGAGGCGTTGCTGGAGGGTCTCGTCCTCTTCTTCGTGCTGTGGGTGCTGGTCTGGAAGTTCGAGCGGCTGAAGACGCCGCGATTCGTCGGTGGCGCCTTCATAGCCGGCTACGGGCTGGCGCGGATTTTCGTCGAGTTCTTCCGCGTGCCCGACGCGCAGATCGGCTATCTGGCCGGCTCATGGCTGACCATGGGCATGGTACTGTCGCTGCCGATGGTGCTCGCCGGCGCATGGGCGATGGCAACCGCCCGGCCGGCCGCGCCGCAGACTGCGCGATGACAGTCCTGAAGGACAAGATCTCGCGCCAGATTTCCGCCGGCGGCCCGATCAGCATCGCCGACTACATGACGATCTGCCTGTTCGATCCCGAACATGGCTACTACACCACCCGCGAGCCGTTCGGCCCAGCCGGCGATTTCACCACGGCGCCGGAGGTGAGCCAGATGTTCGGCGAGCTCGTCGCCGTGTGGCTGGTTGAGGCCTGGCGCCAGGCCGGCAGCCCGGACGGCGCCGTGGTCGCCGAGATCGGCCCCGGTCGCGGTACCATGATAAAGGACATGGCGCGCACGATCACCCGCCTGGCTCCCGAGTTGGCGGCCAGCGGACGCTTCGCATTGATCGAGACGAGCCCGCGTCTGCGCGCGGTGCAGCGCGAAACCTTGCGCAACGCCGGGCTGGACTTCGCATGGCACGATTCGGTCGAGGGTTTGCCGGCAGGCCCGCTGTTCGTCGTCGCAAACGAGCTGTTTGATGCAGTGCCGATCCGGCAGTTCGTGAAGACGGACGCCGGCTGGCGGGAACGCATGGTCGGCCTCGGCGAGGCCAGCGCCCTGCGCTTCGTGATCGGCCCGGCCGGGATCGACCCGGCACTCCTGCCGCCGGATGCGTCGTCCGCTCCGACAGGCCAGATCGCGGAAGTCGCGCCGGCCCGCGAGGCGCTGATGCTCACCATCGCCGAGCATCTTGCGCGCGAGGGCGGTGCCGGCCTGTTCATCGACTACGGTCATCTCGAACCGGCACTGGGTGATACGCTGCAGGCGCTGCGGCGGCATCGCTACGAGGACGTTCTCGCCGCGCCTGGTGAGGCGGACCTGACGGCCCACGTGGATTTCGCAGCACTTGCAGCCGTCGCGCGTGGCCGGGGGCTGCATGTCAGGACCGCGACCCAGGGCAATTTCCTGCTGGAGCTGGGCCTTCTGGAGCGCGCCGGCCGACTCGGCGCCGGCAAGGATGCTTCCGTCCAGGAGCGAATCCGCGGCGAGGTCGAAAGGCTCGCCGCGCCGAACGAAATGGGCAACCTTTTCAAGGTGTTGATCGTCACGTCATGGCCCCGGGGGCACAGCGCCCGAGCCGGCGCGGATTGACTTGAGGCGCCCCCTGCCGCACCATTCCGGCGCAAGGCGGGAGCCCGCCGGCGACTGCCGGGTGCAGGCGGAGAGACCTCCGAAGGGACAAAAGCGGCCTATGCTCGAAACTCTTCGGCCGGAGCCAATCCGGTCCCCAGAGCTGGACGGATTCGCCTCGAAAGGCGTTCGCCACGGCTTTTTCACGCGCCGGGGCGGCGTGTCCGACGGCATCTATGCGGGGCTGAACGTCGGCACCGGTTCGAAGGACGATCCCGCCAGGGTCTCCGAGAATCGCAGGCGGGTGAGCAGCTGGCTGGGGATCGCTCCGGACCGGCTGATCACTGTTCATCAGGTTCACTCGCCCGATACGATTGCCGTATCGGCGCCGTTCCCGGGCGAGCGCCCCAAGGCCGACGCCATGGTCACCGACCGGCCGGGGCTGGCCCTCGCCGTGCTGACCGCCGATTGCGGCCCGGTCCTCTTCGCGGACCCGCGGGCCAGGGTGATCGGGGCAGCACATGCCGGCTGGAAAGGGGCGCTGACGGGTATCCTCGAGAGCACGGTCGAGACGATGGAGAAGCTCGGCGCCAGGCGGGATCGAATCATCGCGGTCCTTGGCCCCTCCATCAGCCGGGCCAACTACGAGGTCGGGCCGGAATTCGTGCCGCGCTTCACGGATCTCGACCCGGACAACGAGCGCTTTTTCGCGCCTTCGTCGAGGCCGGGGCACCTCATGTTCGACCTGAACGGCTACACGATCGGCCGCCTGGCGGCGGCTGGCGTGGCCGCATACGCACTCGGCCGCTGCACCTATGCCGAGGAGTCCCTGTTCTTTTCATACCGGCGCGCGACTCACCGCGCCGAGCCCGACTACGGGCGGCAAGTTTCCGCAATCGTCCTGGAGGAATAGCTGATGGCCCTGCATTTCGACCGTGCGGAATATGACGCGCGCAGGGACCGGCTCGTGATGGAAATGGCCGAGCAGAAGCTCGATGCCGTGCTGCTGTTCGCCCAGGAGAGCATGTACTGGCTGACCGGCTATGACACCTTCGGCTACTGCTTCTTCCAGTGCCTGGTGGTCAAGGTCGACGGCTCGATGGTGCTGATGACGCGCTCGGCCGATCTGAGGCAGGCGCGTCACACCTCGACCATCGAAAACATCGTGGTCTGGACCGACCGCGACAACGCCAATCCCGCGCTCGACCTGCGCAACCTGCTCAACGATCTCGAGCTTCTCGGCTGCCGCATCGGCGTCGAGTACGATACGCATGGCCTGACCGGCCGTAACACCCACCTGCTCGACGAACAGCTGAAGACGTTCGGCACGATCGCCGACATTTCCGGCATGGTCGGCAAGCTGCGGCTGGTGAAGAGCGCGGCCGAAATCAAGAAGGCCGAGCGTGCGGCCGTCCTCGCCGACGACGCGCTCGACGCGGCTTTGCCGCTGATAAAGCAGGGCGGCGACGAGGCACAGATACTCGCCTCCATGCAGGGCGCCATCTTCGCCGGCGGCGGCGACTATCCCGCCAACGAGTTCATCATCGGCTCCGGGGTCGACGCGCTGCTCTGCCGCTACAAGGCGGGCCGTCGCAAGCTCAACAAGAACGACCAGCTGACGCTCGAATGGGCGGGCGTCTATCATCACTATCACGCCGCGATGATGCGCACCGTCCTGGTCGGCAAGGTGTCGAAGCGCCACCAGGAGCTCTACGAAGCCGCCCGCGAAGCGTTGCTCGCGGTCGAGAAGGCGATGGTTGCCGGCAACAGCTTCGGCGACGTCTTCGACGCGCACGCGAAGGTCATGGAAGCCCGCGGCCTCACGCGGCATCGCCTCAACGCCTGCGGCTACTCGCTGGGCGCGCGTTTCAGCCCGTCATGGATGGACGACCCGATGTTCTACGCCGGCAACCCGACCCTGATCGCGCCGAACATGACGCTCTTTGCGCACATGATCATCATGGATTCGGATGCCGAGGCTGCGATGACGCTTGGCCGCACCTACCTCACGACCGAGGGCGCGCCCAAGCCGCTGTCGCGTCATGATCTCGACTTGATCGTGCGTTGAATCTGATGGTCGAAGGGCGAATACCGGCACATGCGCTAGGGGCGGCCGGTGGGATATGCTGTCTCGGGGAGACAACATAGAATGAGGCGCGAAATTCGTACCGCCGCCTTCGCGGCGCTCCTTCTTGCTACGGCCGGCTGCACGAATTCGGGAGTGGACCCTTCGGGATTGGCGCCGCTCACCAGCGAACAGGCGCGTTCCGTCGCGCCGCCTCCACCCAGCACACAAACAGACCTTCAGCGGCCTGCGCTGCCCGGTTCTTCCCAGCCCGCTGCCGGGCAGGCCGTGTCTGATACGGCGTCGGCCGGCCAGACTGCCCAGCCGACGCAGATGGCCGCCATTGCCGCCAATGCGCGGGTCGAGTTTGCCCCGGTGGTCGGAGCGCCGACGGACAAGGTCGGGCCGCTGGCCGCGCGTCTGAGCGCGCGCGCTGCTCAGCGCGGCATCGGCGTTGCTGCGGCCGGAGATCCGAACGCCACCAACGTGCTGAAGGGCTATTTCTCCGCCTTCACCGACGGTGGCCGGACGACCGTCATCTATGTGTGGGATGTGCTCGATCCGGCGGGGAACCGCCTGCACCGTATCCAGGGACAACAGAATGTCACCGGCAGCCAGGGCAATGGCTGGAATGCCGTGACGCCGGCGGCGATGGAAGCGATCGCCGACCGCACGATCGACGACCTTGCAGTCTGGCTCTCCAGCCGCACGGGCTGACCTGACAGGTTTCAGGAAAGGCTGGAAAGGCAGTCTGGAAAGGCAGGCGGCCGCGGTGGGAAATCCGCGGCCGCCGAAATCATCGGTTCCGGTCGAGCATCAGCCCTGGATCGAGGCGAACTCGTCAGACGACAGGTCGCCGCTGCTGTCAGCGTCGGCAGCCTTGAACTGATCCTCGGTGACGTCCGGCAACGCCGCCTGCACCTCTTCCCACGTGACCGTGCCGCTCGCATCGGCATCGACCGTCGTGAAGTCGGTCGCCTGCTGTGCAAATGCCGGCGAAGCGAACGCAACGACGGCGAGAGTGGCAAGAATCTTGTTCATGTTGGTCTCCTTGTAGAGCCTTGATGCCAGCCCCGATTGGTGCCCAATGTTCGTTGCCTGCGGAGCGCATATACGCCAACAAAAACGGCAGAAAATTGTACGAATTGCGTCGGCAAGTTGGAATTTATACTGATTTGCACCGATGTTTGATAATAACAATTTGGCAAACATGTATAAACGCGCGGAAACTATTTTGGTTGCATCGTGGGTTTTCAAGTTTCGCAGCCGGCCGAAACATTTGCTGAAGGCCCATGCCGGCGAACGGATTGCATCCCGACGCGCCGTCCTCCGCGCTTGCAATGTGCGCGAACCCCGCTAAAAGGCGCCTATCCGTCGCTGGGCCGCCACCGGGACTACTCCATGAAGCTCTTTGCGGGCAATTCCAATCGGGCGCTGGCCGAGGCCATTTCCCGCTACCTCAACATCTCACTCGGAAAAGCCAGCGTCAGGCGCTTTGCGGACCAGGAGATTTTCGTCGAGATTCAGGAGAATGTGCGCGGCGAGGACGTTTTCGCCCTGCAATCCACCTCCTATCCGGCAAACGATCACCTGATGGAACTGCTGATCATGATCGACGCGTTCCGGCGTTCGTCGGCGCGGCGCATCACGGCGGTGATCCCCTATTTCGGCTATGCGCGGCAGGATCGCCGTGCCCAGGGCCGCACGCCGATCTCCGCAAAGCTGGTCGCCAACCTGATCACCGAGGCGGGTGCCGATAGGGTGTTGACGCTCGATCTCCATGCCGGCCAGATCCAGGGCTTCTTCGACATCCCGACCGACAATCTGTTTGCCGTGCCGGTGCTCGCCCGCGATGTGAAATCGCACTATCAGCTCTCCAACGTGATGGTGGTGTCGCCGGACGTGGGCGGCGTGGTGCGTGCGCGCGCGCTCGCCAAGCGGCTCGACGCGCCTCTGGCAATCGTCGACAAGCGACGCGACCGGCCGGGCGAATCGGAAGTGATGAACGTCATCGGCGAGGTCCACGGCAGGGACTGCATCCTGATCGACGACATCGTCGATTCCGGCGGCACGCTCTGCAACGCTGCCGACGCGCTGTTGGCGAACGGTGCGACCAGCGTCACGGCCTACATCACCCACGGCGTCCTTTCCGGCGGCGCGACCGCCCGCATTACCGGTTCCAAGCTGCGCGAACTGGTCATCACCGATTCGATCCAGCCAACGCCTGCGGTTCTGTCGGCCCGCAACATCCGCGTCGTCTCCATCGCCGACCTGATAGGCGAGGCGATCTCGCGCACGGCTTCCGAGGAATCGGTCTCGAGCCTGTTCGACTGACGCGGAAACGTTCCGCAGCGCGTCAGAGCGCGCCGATCATCAAGCCGCCGGTCGCGCCGGTCAGCACCACGATCCACGACGGCGCCCGCCAGGCCGCCAGCATGACGAAACAGGTCAGCGCCAGCGCGAATTCGCCCGGCCCGACCACCGCACTGGTGAACACCGGATCGTAGAGGGCCGCCCCCAGGATGCCGACCACGGCGGCATTGGCTCCGCGCATCAGCGCCCTGAAGCCGGGCCGCCGGCGCAACGCGTCCCAGAACGGAATGACGCCGACCAGAAGCAGGAAGCCGGGCAGGAAGATCGCCACGAGCGCGATTGCGGCGCCGGCAGGCGCCGGCCCAAGCGCGCCAAGATAGGCCGCGAAGGTGAACAGCGGTCCCGGAACTGCCTGAGCGGCACCGTATCCGGCCAGGAACTGATCCGGGCTCAGCCAGCCGCGCGGCACGACTTCCGCGCTGAGCAGCGGCAGAACGACATGGCCTCCGCCGAACACCAGCGATCCGGCCCGGTAGAAGGCATCGAAGACCGCAATGGATTGCGAGTCCGTCAATGTGGCGAGCAGCGGTAGCCCGGCGAGCAGGGCGAAGAACAACGCCAGAGCTACAAAGCCGGTTGCCCGCGACACGGCGAAGCCGACGTGCCCACCCGTTGCTTCATCATCGATTCGACACAGCCAAAGCCCGGCGAGGCCACCGGCCGCGATCGCCGCCACCTGCCCGAGCGAAGCGCTTGTCGTCAGGACAACGATCAGGACGGCGCCGAGCGCAATCGTGGCGCGTGTGCGGTCGGGGCAAAGCGTGACGGCCATGCCCCACACCGCCTGGGCGACGATCGCCACCGCCACCACCTTCAATCCATGAGTGATGCCGGCTCCCATCGGCCCGGCGAAAGCATCGGCACCGAGGGCAAAGGCAACCATCAGCATGGCTGACGGCAGCGTGAACGCGACCCAGGCAGCTGCGGCGCCCACCGGGCCGCCGCGCATCAGCCCAAGCGCAAATCCGACCTGGCTCGATGCCGGGCCCGGCAGGAACTGGCATAGCGCGACGATGTCGGCATAGCCCTTCTCGTCGATCCAGCGCCGGCGCAGGACGATTTCCTGGCGATAGTAGCCGAGATGAGCGATCGGTCCGCCGAACGACGTCAGGCCGAGCTTGAGAAACGTCCGGAAAACTTCGCCGGCGGAGCCCTGCATGCCTTCCTTTCCGCCGGCCGCGGCCGGCGCGATTTGCACGCCTGCGATCTTCCGGGGAATGCGAGCGATGGCAAGCGGCTTTGTCGGCGATCCACGGGCGAGCTATTCCGCTGGTCCATCCGTCCATGCAGCTTTGTATGTGGCGTTCCATCCGGGACCGCCCTATAGCTCCGCGTCGTCATCCCGGAGCATGCCTTGACCGACGCGACAGCCCCTCTCGCCCGAAACCAGCTCGGCAATACGACGCTTGCCATCATCGCCGCCGTCAGCTTCTGCCACATGCTGAACGACGTGCTGCAGTCGATGCTGTCGGCCATCTACCCGATGCTGAAGGACAATTATGGCCTCGATTTCTGGCAGATCGGGCTGCTGACCTTCACCTTCCAGGTCACGGCTTCGCTGCTCCAGCCGCTGATCGGCCTTTTGATCGACAAGCGGCCGATGCCCTACTCGCTGCCGCTCGGCATGATGTCGAGCCTGGTCGGGCTGCTGCTGCTGGCTTCCGCCGACAGCTATCCGCTGCTGCTGCTTGGCGCCGGGCTCATCGGCGTCGGTTCCGCCGTGTTCCACCCGGAGGCATCGCGCGTGGCACGCATGGCCGCCGGTGGCCGCTATGGCATGGCGCAGTCGTTCTTCCAGGTGGGAGGCAATTTCGGCCAGGCGATTGGTCCGCTGCTCGCCGCCTTCGTCGTCGTGGTGCGCGGCCAGGGCAGCGTCGCCTGGTTCGCACTGGCCGCCCTGGTTGGCATCATCGTGCTGTGGCGCGTCGGCCGCTGGTACGAGCAGCAAAGGCGCGCGGCAGTCGCGCGTGGCACCGTTTCTGCGGCGATGCCCTACAGCACGGGCCGCACCACCTTCATTCTGCTGATCCTGATGCTGTTGACCTTCACCAAGAACATCTACACGTCGGCAATCACCAGCTACTACACTTTCTTCACGATCGAGCGCTTCGACCTGTCGATCCAGTCGGCACAGATCATGCTGTTCCTGTTCCTCGGCTCGATCGCGGTCGGCACTGCAATCGGCGGCCCGATCGGCGACCGCATTGGCCCCAAGGCGGTGATCTGGTTCTCGATCCTCGGCGCGCTGCCCTTCACGCTCGCCATGCCCTATGTCGATCTGTTCTGGACCGGCGTGCTTTCGGTGGTGGTCGGCCTCATCATAGCGTCTGCCTTCCCGGCGATCGTGGTGATGGCGCAGGAACTGGTGCCCGGCCGCGTCGGCATGGTCGCCGGCATCTTCTTCGGTTTCGCCTTCGGCATGGGCGGCATCGCCGCCGCCGTGCTCGGTATCATCGCCGACGCGAAGGGCATCGAGTATGTCTACTGGCTATGCTCGTTCCTGCCGCTGATGGGTCTGCTGGCGGTCTTCCTTCCCAATGTGAAGCATCGCTGAAACGTGACGGGCTGGGTTGCCAGCCCGCCACCTGGCCGTTCACTGCTTGACGATGTCGACCTTGCGATCGGCGCCAGTGTCGGCCTGCGCAAGGGGCAGCTCGGCGCTCGCCAGCGTCTGCGCGCAGAGATCGGCGGCCCCCTCGACCGGCTCCTTCATTCCGGCGAAGGTGACCCAGCCGCCATCCTCGATGAACGAGTCGCGCTCCCAGGAACTCGCCTCCTTGAGGGCAGCGAGCTGCTGGCCGGCATCTTGAGCGCGCAGAAACCGGTAGGCGCAGATCTTCGAGGCCAGGGTAGCGGCGGCGGTCTCCGCGGCGGTTTCGGCATTCTCCCTGGCCGTGCCGCCGGTCACCCATCCTCCCCAGGTGAAGCCGACGATCATGGTCAACACGACTGAGGCGACGCACGACCATAGCCACACTGCCTTGCTTGGCCGGTATTCTTTCCAGCCCTGCGCGAGATCCGACATGATATTGTTCCCTCTCTGGCTTGTTCCACCGCCACCCGACGGCGCTTCCTTGCTCACGATACATGAAACGATAACACATATCGTGAGTGTGACCACCCCTTGGGGCGAAAAACCGGCGATCAATGCCGCTGGACGCGCCTTGCGGCACTGAACGTCAATGGTCGGACAATCCCGCCCCGGTTGCGCCCACCCTGCCCTTGCGATATAGAGCCGCCACCCGCGCGGACACCCTTGGAGGCAGCGCGGGGCGGGGGCGGCTCTCTGGGCCGCTTTCGACGTTTTCAGGGACGGCTTGCCGCCCGGGAGACGCTCCAGTCACGCGAAAGGAAATGCCATGAGCCACGAAACCTACGAGCTCACGGCCGAGGCGCGCGAACGGGTCGGTAAGGGGTCCGCCCGGGAACTTCGGCGCAACGGCAAGGTGCCTGCCGTCATTTATGGCGACAAGCAGCCTCCCCTGTCCATCGCGCTTCCCTACAAGGAAGTGTTCTACAAGATTCATGGCGGCGGCTTCCTGACCACCATCGCCACGATCAATGTCGGCGGCGAGAAGATCCAGGTCCTGGCCAAGGATTACCAGCTCGATCCGGTGCGGGACTTCCCGATCCACGTCGACTTCCTCAGGGTCGGCAAGGACACGGTGGTGACCGTCAACATCCCGGTCCACTTCGAGAATGAGGAGAAGTCGCCCGGCATCAAGCGCGGCGGCGTGCTGAACATCGTTCGCCACGAGATCGAGTGCACCGTTCCGGCGAACGCGATTCCCGACTTCATCCTGGTCAACCTGGAGGGGCTCGAGATCGGCGATTCGGTCCACATCTCCGCGGTCAACCTGCCCGCCGGCGTCAAGCCGGTCATCCAGGACCGCGACTTCACCATCGCCACCATCGCCGGCTCTTCCGCGATGAAGCCGGAGCCGGTCGAGGGCGCCGAGGAGCCCGCGGCGGCAGCCGAGAAGGCCGAAGAAGAGAAGGGCGAGGAGGAATAGTCCTCCTTCCGCCGGGGGAGACGACATGCGCATCATTGCGGGTCTCGGCAATCCCGGCCCGAAGCATCAGTCCAACCGGCACAATGTCGGCTTCATGGCGGCGGACGCAATTGCCCGCCGCCATTCCTTTTCGCCGTGGACGAAGAAGTTCCAGGCGCTGGTCGCCGATGGAACGCTCAGCGGCGAGAAGGTGCTGCTGATCAAGCCGCAGACCTACATGAACCTGTCCGGCCAAGCCGTCGGCGAGGCGATGCGCTTCTACAAGCTCGGGCCCGAGGACCTGATCGTCCTGTACGACGAGATCGACCTCGCGCCGGGCAAGGTTCGGGTCAAGACCGGCGGCGGCGCCGGCGGCCACAACGGGATCCGCTCGCTCGACGCACACTGCGGCAACGCCTTCCGGCGCGTGCGCATCGGTGTCGGCCACCCCGGCGTGAAGGAACTCGTGATGCCGTGGGTGCTCGGCGACTTTTCCAGGGCCGATGGCGAATGGCTCGAGCCGCTGCTCGATGCGGTTGCCGAGGCGGCACCCATGCTGGTGAAAGGCGACGACAACGGCTTCATGAACAAGGTGAGCCTTGCCGTGCAGGGCAAGGCGCCCCACGGGCCGCGCCCGGCTGAAGGCAAGGGAGTTGACGAGGGTTCCGCTCCCAAGCCTGCCGCGAAGGGCCACAGCCACATCCGGCAGGCGCGCCCCAGGCAGCCGGCGGTGAAGGTTCCCGAAGGCGGTCCTATGGCCGCCATGCTGAAGAGGCTGTTCGGCAAGGACTGATGCAACTGCCGGGCACGGCGGCGTTTGCATCGTGGACACTGCCCGCCATGCTCCGGCGTCGCCCCGCGGAGGATACCGATGAACGATGTGATCTACATGTTTGCGATGAGCCTCGACGGCCTGATCGCCCGTACCGACGGCGCGATCGACTGGCTCGACGAGTTTCCCGCTGATGCCGACTTCGACTTTCCCGCCTTCGAGGATTCCGTGACCGGCATCGTGATGGGTCGCGCAAGCTACGACGCAGCGCGGCGTCACCCCGAATGGCACTATGCGCGCTGGCCGGTGGTCGTCGCCACCCGCAAGCCGCTGTCCGACCCACCGGCCAACGTGCGGGCGGTCGAAGGCTCGCCGGCTGACATGCTGGCGCGCCTGCGGGAAATGGGCGCAGCCGGCCGCATCTGGATGTTCGGCGGCGGTGTGCTGGCCCGGCAGTTCATGGACGCGGGGCTGCTCGACACGGTGGAGGTCGGCATCATCCCGGTCGTGCTTGGCCACGGCATTCCCGCCTTTGGCGGCGCACAGCCCGACCGCTGGCTCGAGCTCGACTTCGCCCGGCCGCTGCGCCACGGCGCCATCCACGCCCGCTATCGGGTGCGCAAGGTCGAAAGGAAGGACAACGCGGAAGGACACGGCGAACGCATACGGCACGACGCCGGGGGCTCCTGATATCTTACGGGACCCGCGCCTGAGTCTCCGAACGGTGTCGCCGCCGAGCCGTAGCGGCGGCGGGTAGCCACAACAGCATCCGCTCGCTCGACATACACCGCGGCAACGCCATCCGGCGCGTGCGCTTGTCGGCGTCAGCTCCTATCGCGATGCCTTGTAGAGCTTCGCAGCGATCTCGTACATCTCCTCGGGCGCATAGTCAGGCGCAAAGGCCGACGGCTCGCCCATCAGCTCCTGGATCTTGCCGCCCTCCGGCATTCCTTCGACGACCTCGAGCTCACCCGGCGGATCGTCGGGGAGCGCCACCTCGCCGTTCCCCCACAGGCCGGAAATCTCGGCATAGTCGCCCGGGCTGAATGTGTAGAGGCGGCGGTGCGAACCCTCTTCCAGATATTTCTGGCACTCGGGAATGTTGCCGAGCGGGATGTTCGGAGCGGGCAACATCTGCTCGATCGCCACGCCAGTGATTTTCTTGAGTGCCAGCGCATAGGCGTGCGCATGGACCGATCCTCTTACAAGGAGATATCCGCAAACCTCTCTGCCGGTCGGGTCTGAAAGCGTTTCGTATACCCGCAGTTTGTGCAGCCTCGCCCCGCATTCCAGATGGAAATTGTGCAATAGATCGAAGATGACATTGCCGGTGGTGGTGACGAAATCCTTGTTCCAGGTCATCCCGTTGCTGTCGATGGGAACCGCACCGCCCCCATGCGAGAGAAAGCCGGCGGCGAGCCTCGCGTCCTTCATCGCCGCAAACGGAGCGGCGCTGACGTCGGTGGGACCGATCTCGTCCTTGCCGGGCTCGTCCGGCCCATTGTTGAGCATTGCAACGCCGTTGCTCACCAGTTCGACATGGCCCAGTTCTTCCGCGGTGATGGCCGCAACCAGGCTGTAGAAAGGCCGCAGCTTGCTTTTCGATCGAAAATTGAAGCTTTGAAACAGATAGTTGCCAAGGGTCGACATCTCTCCGTACTTGCCTCCGAGCAGCTCCTGCAGAGCCGCGGCGGCGTTGGGATCCCGTCTTGCCGGTGGGGGAAGTTCGATCTGCAGCTTGTCGACGCGCAAGAACATGGCGTTTTCTCCTGTGATGCGCGACGAACACAGGCTGCGACGACAATGTTCCCCGCACTGTCGAATTTCAGGAGAAGGCGACGGATATCAACGAGCCTGTCGGCTCATCGGAGCCTTGACGGCTGGCGACCCTTTCGCACATAGGCCTGACCAAATTCTGGCTTCCTGTAGGATCCATCCATCATGGGTTTCAAATGCGGCATCGTCGGCCTGCCGAATGTCGGCAAGTCGACGCTCTTCAACGCGCTGACCAGGACGGCCGCCGCGCAGGCCGCCAACTACCCGTTCTGCACGATCGAGCCGAACACCGGCGAGGTCGCGGTGCCGGATCCGCGTCTCGAGAAGATCGCGGCGGTGGCAAAGTCCAGGGAAATCATCCCGACCCGCATTTCCTTCGTCGACATCGCCGGCCTCGTGCGCGGCGCCTCGAAGGGCGAGGGTCTGGGCAACCAGTTCCTGGCCAACATCCGCGAGGTCGACGCGATCGTGCACGTGCTGCGCTGCTTCGAAAACGACGACATCACACATGTCGAAGGCCGCATCGACCCCGTGGCCGATGCCGAGACGGTCGAGACCGAGCTGATGCTGGCCGATCTCGAAAGCCTCGAGCGCCGCATCGTGCAGATGCGCAAGCGTGCCACCGGCAAGGAAAAGGAGGCGCTTGCCCTCCTGCCGGTCATGGAGAAGGCGCTTGCGCTGCTGCAGGACGGCAAGCCGGTGCGCATGATGCTGCCGGGCATTTCCGGCGAAGACCTGGTCATCCTGAAGCGCCTCAACCTGCTCACCTCCAAGCCGGTGCTATATGTCTGCAACGTCGCCGAAGAGGATGCGGCGTCAGGCAACGAACACACACGTGCGGTCGAGAGGATGGCCGCCGGGCAGGGCGCGAAAACCGTCGTGATCTCGGCCGCGATCGAGGCGGAGGTCGCGCAGCTTCCCGACGAGGAGGCGCGCGAGTATCTCGCCGCGATGGGGCTGGAGGAGCCTGGTCTCGACCGGCTGATCCGCGCCGGCTACGAACTGCTGCACCTCATCACCTTCTTTACCGCCGGCCCGAAAGAGACCCGCGCCTGGACGGTCGAGAAGGGCGCCAGGGCACCGCAGGCCGCGGGCGTCATCCACACCGATTTCGAGCGCGGCTTCATCCGCGCCCAGACCATTGCCTATGACGACTACGTCGCGCTCGGCGGCGAGGTCGCGGCGAAGGAGGCCGGCAAGGCCCGCGACGAGGGCAAGGAGTACGTCGTCCAGGACGGCGACGTGATGCTGTTCAAATTCAACACCTGACCTTCACGAGCTGCCCCGCCGTCATCAGGCGAGCCAGCCCACCCGGCCGGTCGCCACGTCGTGGATCGCGCCGGCAACCTCGAGCTCGCCGGCATCGACCAGTTCGCGCATGAGCGGGCTGCGCTCGGTGACCGCGGACATGGCCAGCCGGACATTCGCCTCGGCCACGTTCCGGACCTGGACAGGATCGCTCGCGTCGGGTTGGCCCGCGGCGATCACGGCGTCGAGCGCCGGTCGGATATTGTCCAGCATGCCCGTGATGTTGCCCATCTTCACGCCCGCCATGGCGCTCTTGATGGCGCCGCACGAGGTGTGGCCCAAAATGACGACCGCCTTTGCCCCGGCGACCTTCGTCGCGTATTCGAGACTGCCGAGAATGTCGGCGTTGATGAAGTTTCCGGCGATTCGAGCGCAGAACACATCGCCGATGCGCTGGTCGAAGACCAGTTCCGGCGGCACCCGGGAATCGATGCAGCCGACGATTGCCGCAATCGGGGATTGTCCACCCGCGGTTTGGTGCACCTGGGACATGAGATCACAATTGACGGGGGTGCCCTCCACGAAGCGCAGATTGCCCTCCTTCAGCCTCTCGATCGCCTCGCCCGGCGTCATCGCCGACTGCCGCTCGGGCGTGAAGACCTCGCAGCCGTCCGTCGCTCCGAAGGCGGGGCGAGCAACCAGAGAGGCGCCGACAGCACAGGCGCAGAACGACCGTCGCGACAGTTTCATGGGGCAATCCTCCGGATTCGGGTATGCCGGGCTGCAACCGGTGCATGACCCCGTGTTCCGGCGATGTATGCCGCGATTGATTAAGGCGCGGTTGCGTGCGGCTGCGCAACGAACGCGTCCACCCGCGGGAGCCTGCAGTCGCAGTGCCTGCGACGCGGCGGAAGCAAGGGGCGGCCTGCAAGGCCCGTTGGGTCGCGACGTTGCGCTGTTCAAATTCAACACCTGGGCCTATGTCTCCTCGCAGCCGGTATGCGACCGGCGCGAGACGGGAGGGCTGGTCGTGATCAAGGCGTTCGTCAAGGATGGCGACAGGCTTCGCGTGGCGGATTTCGCCGCTCAGCGCGACGCCGTGATCTGGGTCGATCTGCTCCAGCCTTCTCAGGAGGAGCAGAAGGCCGTCGAGGACTGGCTCGGCATTGCGGTGCCGACCTTTGAGGAAATGCACGAGATCGAGATTTCGTCGCGGCTCTATTCCGACAACGATGCCTTCTTCATGATCGCCACGCTGCCGGCACACTCCGATAGCGAGCGACCGGAGATGGGTCCTGTTTCCTTCGTGCTCGCCAAGGGGCGCCTGGTGACCATCCGCTACCACGAGCCGCGTGCCTTCACGACCTTCCCGATCCGCGCCGAGAAGCTCGGGCTCGAATGCAGCGACGGCACCTCGATCCTGATCGTGCTGCTCGAAACCATCGTCGATCGATTGGCCGATCTGCTCGAGAAGGCCAGCGCCGAAGTGATCGAGATATCGCACGACATCTTTCACACGCGCGAAAAGAAGGCCTCGAAGCGTGACCTCAACTTCCACATCATCCTGCGCCGCATCGGCCGCAAGGAAGGATTCGTGTCGAACCTGCAGGACAGCCTGCTGACCCTGCAGCGGGTCGCCGGCTTCCTCGGCCAGATCACCCAGCAGACCAAGGCCAGCGCCGACACCAGGGCTCGCGTCAAGACGCTCTCGCGCGACGTCGGCTCGCTCGCCGACCACGCCGATTCGCTGTCGCAGAAGATCACCTTCCTGCTCGAGGCAACCCTCGGCATGATCAACATAGAGCAGAACAACATCATCAAGATCGTCTCGGTCGCTGCCGTGGTGTTCCTGCCGCCGACCCTGATTGCATCGATCTACGGCATGAACTTCGCGCACATGCCGGAGCTCGGCTGGCTCTACGGCTACCCGCTCGCAATTCTGCTGATGGTAATCGTCGCGGTTCTTCCCTTCTGGTATTTCCGCCGTCGCGGCTGGCTGTGACGAGCCGGGCGCTGGTGAACGAGCCTTTCCACAGGGCCAGTTTTGCCGTGCGCGCCTGCCGCGATATCGTTCAAGTCTGAACAGGATCGGGTGAATGAAGCATAAGAAGTGGGCCTACGAGGACCTCGCCGAGTGTCACGAGATCGAGCTCGGCTCCACGCTGGTCACGGCGGAGGACATCATCGAGTTCGCCAGCCAGTTCGATGCGCAGCCGATGCATCTCGACGCCGACGCTGCCAGGGAAAGCATCCTCGGCGGGCTTGCCGCCTCGGGCTGGCATACCTGCTGCATCTTCATGCGCATGATGTGCGACGCCTTCCTGCTAAACTCCACCTCGCAGGGCGCGCCCGGCGTCGACTATGTGCGCTGGAAGAAGCCCGTTCTCGCTGGCGATACGCTCACCGGCCGCAGCAAGGTCGTCGCGGCCAAGGTGTCGTCGTCGCGTCCCACGCTCGGTTTCATCACGTGCCAGCATGAACTCACCAATCAGCGCGGCGAGGTGGTGATGGAATTGCAGAACACCGGCATGTTCCTGCGCCGGGAGGCCGCGCAATGACCTTCGACGAATTCTTCCGCCTTGGCGAAACGGTGACGCTCGGCTCGCATACCTTCGAGGCGGACGAGGTCAAGGCATTCGCCCGCAAGTACGACCCGCAGCCCTTCCATATCGACGAGGCGCAGGCGGAGCGCAGCGTCTTCGGCAGGCTCTGCGCCTCCGGCTGGCACACCTGCTCGATGTGGATGCGCCTCAACCTCGCATTTCGCGAAGACGTCGCCCAGGCCCGGTGGGACGGGCCGGGGCCTCGTCCGCAATTCGGACCCTCCCCCGGCATCCGCAACCTGAAATGGCTGAAGCCGGTCTATGTCGGCGACACCATCACCTTCACCCGGCGCGCCGAACACTACCGGCCGCTCGCCTCCCGGCCCGGCTGGCTGTTGCTCGACATTGTCGGCGAGGCCTTCAACCAGTCAGGCGACAAGGTGCTGGAGATGGAGAACGCGGTCCTCGTCAAGACGGCGTGACGCCGGCCGCGGCGCCGCGAGGCGAGCAGCAGCCGCTCAGCAACCGTGTCGCCCTCCGGCCCAGCGGGGCTGTCGGTTGATCCAGCGGCCGAAAAATGCGGTCCCCTGCCATGACGATGTCAGGAGCGTCGTGCCATGACGCGCCATCCTGACTGGAACGCGAACAATGCAGACCGACCCCTACACCACCGCACTCTGGCTCTATTTCATCCTCGTCTTCGGCATCGTCCTCGTGCCGGGCATGGACATGTTCTTCGTGCTCGCCAACGCGCTCGCGCGCGGCCGGCGGGCGGGCCTCGCC
>Ga0207868_1001189_pt1 | contig 19940 bp, 21 predicted proteins | sample Passage237B_FD_187370 | JGI IMG/M metagenome (GOLD analysis project Ga0207868, IMG submission 187370) | Cellulose adapted compost microbial communities from Newby Island Compost Facility, Milpitas, CA, USA - Passage2 37B (SPAdes) (version 3) ... | reverse complement strand
GCCGCCGGGCTCGCGGTCCGCGCCGCGTTCCGAGCGGCTTGCGGCCCGGATCCGCGGCCCGCCGATGCCGTGCCGCGGACGAACGCGTCGCCATAGACGCCGCCTCGGATCACCATCGGCGGCAGATGCGGATTCCGCGGCCGGACCTGCTGCGGCGTGCCGGTCGCGGCGAAGCGGGTGAGGTCGATGTCGAGCGGCCGCGCGCCGAGCGCGATCACCGAAGGGCTGATCGGGGTGAGGCTGCTTCCGGCGGCAGGCCCGGCCTCGCCGAAGGCGGCGGTGGACCGGGCGGCCGCGCCGGACGGCGCCGGCCGGCCGAGAAAAATGACCGAGGGGCTGACGCGCGTGGCGGCGGTTCCCGGCGTTGCGAAGGAGGTGGCGCAGGCTGCGCTGGGCAGAAGAGCGCCCAGCAGGAATGCCGTCAGGTATGGTCTCATAACGGGGCCAGCCCTCAACACTGCGCGGACGCGAACACGACGGGGCCGCGGGAAATGCTCGCCGCCGCCTGGGTCGAAACTAGGGGAAGCGGGTTAACAAAATCCACGCGGGCATCGCCGCACGAGTGACGGCATGGTGGCTGCCTGCGGCTGCGACATGCCTTGCGGGATACGGCGGACAGGGCTACGGACGACGGAACTTCCGGGGAAATCGTCTTGGCCGAAATCCTGCCCGAACATGACGCGCTCGACGCCGCGCTTGCCCTCCTCGCCGCGGGCGAGGTGGTGGCGATCCCGACGGAGACGGTCTACGGCCTGGCCGCCGACGCCACCAGCGGCGCGGCGGTCGCGCGCATCTTCGAGACCAAGCGCCGGCCCCGCTTCAATCCCCTGATCGCCCATGTGTCCGGCCTCGACATGGCCGAGCGGCACGGATTGTTCGACCCGCTGTCGCGCCGGCTGGCGCAGCGCTTCTGGCCGGGGCCGCTGACGCTGGTGGTGCCGAAGCGGCCTCAAAGCCCTGTCCATCCGCTGGTGACGGCGGGGCTCGACACGCTGGCGATGCGCCATCCGCGGGGCTTCGGCGAACGGCTGATCGCCGCCTTCGGCCGTCCCCTTGCCGCGCCGAGCGCCAATTCGTCGGGCCGGGTGAGCGCGACGACGGCAGTCCATGTCGCAGCCGATCTCGGCTCCCGCATCCGGCTGATCGTCGATGGCGGGCCGACGCCGGTCGGCGTCGAATCGACCATCGTCAAGGTGGAGGGCGGGACGCTGCGCCTGCTGCGCCCGGGCGGGATCGCCGCGGCGGACATCGAGGCCGAGGCCGGCTGCCCGCTTCTGCGCGGCGCCGCCGCCGGGCTCGAGGCGCCGGGCATGATGCGGTCGCATTATGCGCCGCGTGCCGCCATCCGGCTCGATGCGCGCGAGGTGGCGGCGGGCGAGGCGCTGCTGGCCTTCGGCCCGCGCCGTGCCGCCCATGCGGAGCGCGCGGTCGCCACGATCAACCTTTCCGGGACGGGCGACCTGCGCGAGGCTGCGGCCAACCTGTTTGCGGCGATGCAGGCGCTGGACGGGTCCGGTGCTTCGACGATCGCCGTCGAACCGGTGCCGGCGGCCGGGCTCGGGGAAGCCATCAACGACCGGCTGCGCCGCGCCGCAGCCCCGCGCGAACCGGAGGAGGGCCGCAGGTGACGCCGACCACCGATGCCGCGACGCCGCTCGAACCGGCGCTGCTCGATCGCTTCGCCCGCATCGTCGGCGCTGCGCACGCGCTGCGCGCCGAGGCGGACAAGGCCCCTTATGCGCATGAGCCGCGCGGCCTGTGGACCGGGCGCGCCGCGCTTGTCCTGCGCCCCGGTTCGACCGCGGAGGTTTCGGCCATCCTCCGGCTTGCGACCGAAACCGGTACGGCGATCGTCCCGCAGGGCGGCAATACCGGCCTTGTCGGAGGCCAGGTGCCGGATCTCTCCGGCCGCGAGGTGGTCGTGTCGATGGGGCGCATGAACCGCATCCGCGAGATCGACCTCGCCTCCAACACCGTGACGGCCGAGGCCGGCGTGGTATTGCAGACGTTGCGCGACGTCGCGGCCGGCAACGGCCGGCTGTTTCCGCTCTCGCTCGGCTCGCAGGGGAGCTGCCAGATCGGCGGCAACCTGTCGTCGAATGCCGGTGGCACCGGCGTGCTCGCTTACGGCAATGCGCGCGAGCTGTGCCTCGGCGTCGAGGTTGTCGTGCCCGGCGGCGACGTGCTGGACGATCTGCGTAAGCTCAAGAAGGACAATACGGGCTACGACCTGAAGAACCTGTTCGTCGGCGCCGAGGGAACGCTCGGCATCGTCACCGCGGCGGTGATGAAGCTGGTGCCGATGCCGAGAGGCCGCGAGGTGGCCTGGGCCGGCGTGCCTTCGCCGCAGGCCGCGCTCGACCTGTTCGGCCGCGCGACCGATCTTGCCGGCAGCGGGCTGACGGCCTTCGAGCTGTGCATCGGCCGCGCCGTCGATTTCTCGGTGCGGCACGGCCCCGACAAGGTCGCGCCGCTGGCGGCCCCCAGCCCCTGGTACGTGTTGCTCGAGATTTCGTCCGGCCGCTCGGCTCAGGATGCGCGCGAGCTGATCGAACAGACGCTCGGCGAGGGGATGGAAGCAGGGCTGGTCGAGGATGCCGTGATTGCCGGCAGCCTGGCGCAGGCGGCGGCGTTCTGGAGGCTGCGGGAGACGATGTCGGAGGCGCAGAAGCCGGAAGGGGCCTCGATCAAGCACGACATATCGGTGCCCGTCGCCGCCATCCCCGCCTTCATCGATGAGGCCGGCGCGGCGGCCGGGCGGGTTGCGCCCGGTGCGCGGCTGGTCTGCTTCGGCCACATGGGCGACGGCAATCTCCATTTCAACGTCTCGCAGCCGGTGGGGATGGCGCCCGAGGCGTTCCTCGCGCTCTACCGGCCGATGAACGACGCCGTCCACGCCGTCGTGCGGGCCTTCGGCGGCTCGATCTCGGCCGAGCATGGGATCGGCCGCATGAAGCGCGACGAGCTCGCCGCCACGGCTCCGGCCGTCGGCATCGACCTGATGCGCCGCATCAAGCGCGCCATCGACCCCGCCGGCATCATGAATCCGGGAAAGGTGATCTGAACCTTACCGTCGGCCGGCGCCGCTGAGGCTTCGATAACCATCCGGCGGAACAACAAATTTTAACCGAAATTCTAAGCCCGCCGGTAAGGAGCGGCGGCTAGTCTTCCACGCAACGAGGCAGGGAAACACCTGCCCGTCGAGACCTGGATACCGGCTCTCGGGACTTAACAGGAAGGCTATCGATGAACACCGGACTGAAGCCAGTCTGGGCGGGCTGCGCCATGCGGCTCGACCCTTTTTCCCTGCCGCAGGCGGTCAGCTATGCCACCCGCGACGCCTATGGCGACGTCAGCTTCACCATCGATGTGCGGGGCGCCACGATTGCCCGGCGCCTGGAGATGTCGCGGCTACCGGTCACGGTGGCGCTGCCGGCCTGCGCGTTCCGCGGCGTCGCCGCCCGCGCGATCGAGGACGAGACGGGGGCCGTCACCGTCACGCTCGAGCTGATGCACTCCGATCCGATGCTGTCGGTGCCGCTGCTGGTCGCCAGCAATCTCGACGATGTCGCCGCCGACTGGCGCGCCTGGGCGGATGCCTACCGGCTGCCGATGCTGCTGGTCGAGGCCGATGGCGTCGCGCGCACGCTGGAGGAGACGATCGGCCATGTGAAGGCGGCGCCCGCCGTGGCGCGCCGCAAGGGGCGCATCTCCATGCAGCGCCGGCCGCGTTTCCTGGCGCGCCGCAAGATGGGCCATCTCGGCTTGCGCCTCGTCGTCGGCGGCGAGGAAATCATCGCCCGCGCCTGAGCCGCGGCCCGGCGTTTCCGCCGCCTGCTGGCGGCGGGACGGTCTTGCGCCTATCGGGCCAGCCCGCAGCGAACGTCCGGATAGCGCGGCGTCCAGCCGAGCACCTCCCTTGCCCGCCGGTTGCTCATGCGGAAGGAGGGGAACCGCACGGGATCGCCTTCCGGCGGTGTTTCGGCACCGGCGAGCGCGGCGACATGAGCGAACAGCGCGCGCCAGCGCAACGGGGTATCGTCGGCGACGATGAGGGTCTGCCGCGACGGCCACGCCGCGATTGCCGCAGCGGTGGCCGCGGCCATGTCGGCGACATGGACGAAGGTGGCGAAATCCGACCCGTCGCCGGGCAGGCGCAGCTCGCCGGTTGCCGCGCGGGCGAACCAGCCCTCTTCGGCGCCGGTGCCCGGCCCGTAGAACAGGCCGCCGCGCAGGATCGCCCAGTCGAGGCGGGAGCCGCGCACGGCGTCCTCCATCGCCTGCGCGGCGCGGATGGCCGCCATGCCGGGCGTGTCCTCCTCGCCTTCGAAGGCGTGGCTCTCGTCCGCCAGTTCCTCTCCCGCCGCGCCGACCCAGCAGATGCCCTGCTGCAGCAGGCGACCGGTGCCGGCCTGGCGGCAGGCCTCGATCAGGACGGGCACGCCCTCGCGGCGCAGCCGGTCGTTGGCCGCCGCGCTGCCCCGGCCGGAGGGGCCGCCCGGCACCGCGGTGGCGAGGTTGACGCAGGCATCGCAGCCCGCAAGTGCGGTCCGCAGCGAGACGGCGTCGTAGATGTCGGCCGCGCGGACATCGGCGCCGCAGGCGCGCGCGGCAAGCGCCGTCTCGGGGCGCCGCACCAGTGCCCGCACGCCATGGCCGGCCGCGACGAGCCGCGGCACCAGATGCCTGCCATAGACGCCATTGGCGCCGACGATCGCGATTCTCATGGGGACACCTCCCTTTACACCGGCTCCGCCTTCGCGCCATCTGTCGCGCGCCGGCAGGCCGCGCGCCAGCATCACGGACCAACTGCAGGTTGGGCCTGCATGGCCGGACCCGCCGGGGTCAGAAGTTCGGGCTGAGCGTCGCCCAGGCACCGCCGCCCAGCAGGCCGAGGAAGATCAGCCAGCCGACGACATTGTTCGACTTGAACAGCTTCAGGCACTGGTCGGGGTCGTCGATGTCGAGCACGCGGATTTGGCGCCACATATGCGCGCCGGCCGCAAGCAGCCCGGCCAGCGCCGGCATCGGCACCGCCGCATTGGCGAAGGCGACGAGGAAGAACAGCAGCGCGCCGCCGTAGAGCAGCACCAGCGCCTGCTTCGTGCGGGCGCCGAACAGGCGCGCCGTCGAGCGCACGCCGACCAGCGCGTCGTCCTCCTTGTCCTGATGGGCGTAGATCGTGTCATAGCCGATCACCCACAGGATCGAGCCGAAATAAAGCAGCACCGGCGCCAGTTCCAAGGCGCCGAAATGCGCTGCCCAGCCCATCAGCGCGCCCCAGGAAAAGGCAAGCCCGAGAACGAATTGCGGCCAGTCGGTGATGCGCTTGGCGAAGGGATAGACGGCGACGATCGCCAGCGAGGCGATCCCCAGCGCGACCGCGAACCAGTTGAACTGCACGAGCACGGCGAGCCCGGCCAGCGCCTGCAGCGCGAGGAACGCCCAGGCCTGCCGCCGGCTGACCTGGCCTGAAGGCAGCGGGCGAGAGCGGGTGCGCTCGACGCGGGCGTCGAAATCCTCGTCGACGAGGTCGTTGTAAGTGCAGCCGGCGCCGCGCATGGCGATCGCGCCGGCGAGGAACAGCAGCAGGTGCCAGGGCGACGGCAGCACCGACAAAAGCGGCGCGCCGGGCTGCGCATGCGCGGCCGCGGCCATCGCCGCCGCCCACCAGCAGGGCCACAGAAGCAACTGCCAGCCGATCGGGCGGTCCCAGCGGGCAAGCTGCGCGTAGGGCCACAGCCGCCGCGGCAGCGCGCGATAGACCCAGTGCCCCGATGGCGCGTCTGCAACGCGCCCCTGGCCCTGGCGTGACTGGATCGTTTCCATGGCAAGCGCAGTGGCAGGCGGGAAGCGGGGCGTCAAGGTGCAGGCCCGGTCCGTCGATCGCGGGCGGCCTTCGATGCTTCCGGTCGGCGCGTTCGATCGTCCGGACGCGCGGGCGTCCGGCGAGGTTCGCGCCGCGTTGGCTCCGGCCGCCGCGATGACCGGCCTATGATGTGCGGATTGCCGGCTGGGCCTTGTCGCGCGGCCTGATCCCGGTTACGCGCAGCACGCATGAATTCGGCCGCTTGAACGGCTTGCGGCTGGAAGATTGGGAGAGCCAGTGAACGTCCTTCTCATCGGTTCCGGCGGCCGCGAGCATGCGCTGGCATGGAAGCTCGCCCGATCCCCGCTGCTGGCGAAGCTCTATGCCGCACCCGGCAACCCCGGCATCGCGCAGGAGGCCGAATGCGTGCCGCTCGACGCGGGCGACCATGCCGCCGTCGTCGCCTTCTGCCGCGCCCGCGAGATCGGCCTCGTCGTCGTCGGTCCCGAGGCGCCGCTGGTGGCGGGACTTGCCGACGCGCTGCGCGCGGCCGGCATCCGGGTCTTCGGCCCCTCCGCCGCCGCCGCCCGGCTCGAGGGCTCCAAGGGTTTCACCAAGGATCTGTGCGCGCGCTACGGCATTCCGACCGGCGCTTATGGCCGCTTCGGCAATGCGGCCGAGGCGCGGGCCTATGTCGAGCGCAGCGGCGCCCCGATCGTCGTCAAGGCCGATGGACTTGCCGCCGGCAAGGGCGTCACCGTCGCGATGACGCGGGACGAAGCGCTCGCCGCGGTCGACGCCTGTTTCGACGGTGCGTTCGGCGCGGCGGGCGCCGAGGTCGTCGTCGAGGAATATCTCGAGGGCGAGGAGGCGAGCTTCTTCTGCCTGTGCGACGGAACGACCGCGCTGCCCTTCGGCTCGGCGCAGGACCACAAGCGCGTCGGCGAAGGCGATACCGGCCCGAACACCGGCGGCATGGGCGCCTGTTCGCCGGCCCTCGTGGTCGACGCGGCGGCCGAGGCGCGCATCCTGCGCGAGATCGTGGAGCCCACTTTGCGCGGCATGGCGGAGATGGGCTGCCCCTTTTCCGGGGTGCTGTTCGTCGGCCTGATGATGACGGCCGACGGCCCCAGGCTGATCGAGTTCAACGTCCGCTTCGGCGACCCCGAATGCCAGGTGCTGATGATGCGGCTGAAGGACGATCTGCTGGTGCTTCTGGAAGCTGCCGCAGACGGCCAGCTCCGCCATGTTTCCGCCCGCTGGCGCGACGAGGCGGCGCTGACTGTGGTGATGGCCGCCAAAGGATACCCCGGCGCGCCCGAGCCCGGCACGCCGATCGGCGGGATCGAGCGGGCCGAGGCGGCCGGCGCGAAGGTCTTCCATGCCGGCACCGCGCGTCGCGGAGAGGAACTGGTGGCGGCTGGCGGCCGTGTCCTCAACGTGACGGCGACCGGCCGCACCATGGCCGAGGCGCAAGCCCGCGTCTATGCAGCGGTCGACCGCATAGACTGGCCGGGCGGCTTCTGCCGCCGCGACATCGGCTGGCGGGCGCTGGCGCGGGAGACCGGTTGAAAGCGGGGCGCTATACGTATACTTGTACGTATTATGCGCAAGCTCACCATCACCGTTGAGGAAGATGTTTATGCGGGCCTCCAGCGCCGCATAGGGCCGCGTCGCATCAGCAGGTTCCTGAACGATCTCGCGCGCCCGCATGTAATCGCGGACGAGCTCGATGCGGCCTATCGCGCGATGGCGGCGGAAGAGCAGCGCGAGCAGGAAGCTCTGGAATGGGCGGAGGCCACCGTAGCCGATGTCGCCGACGAGCCGCGCTGATCCGCCGCGCCGCGGTGAAGTCTGGTGGGTCGCGTTCGACCCTTCGGTCGGCGGAGAGATCCAGAAGACGCGCCCGGCCGTCATCGTGAGCAACGATGCCGCCAACCGGCATCTGAACCGGCTCCAGGTTGTGCCCGTTTCCAGCAAGATGAACCGCGTGTTTCCGTCGGAGGCGGTGATCGAGCTGTCCGGCCAGCGGCGGAAGGCGATCGCGGATCAGTTGACCACGATCAGCAAGCTGCGGCTACGCACCCCGCTGGGCGTGCTCGGCGCCGCCGACATGGCCGCGGTCGAGCGCGCCATCCTTCTCCAGCTGGGGATTGGGCAGGGCGGCTGAGGGTCGCCTCACGGCTCGAACGGGTTGGGCGCCGGCGCGGCGGGCAGCGTGCCTTCCGCCGCCCGCTTGCGGTGGTGCGCCAGCGAACAGGCCGGCGAGCACAACAGCCCGCGGTCGCTCCAGTAGGCGGGGCCGTTCTCGATGCGGCCGTAATGCAGCTCGAAGCCGTCCGCCCCGAACGGCAGGCCGCATTCGACGCATCTGTGTTTTTCGGGGCGCGCGAGCATGGCGGTCCTTTCCGTGCCGGTATCGGGCTGGCGGCGGCGACGGCGAGCCGCCGTTTGACGTGTACGTAAAAAGAAACTAGCACGGGCAAGCGTCAAAAGCACGGCGGGCAGAGGAGGAAGACCCCATGTATCGCGCACCGGTCGAGGAGATCAGCTTCACGCTGAAGCATGTCGCCGGGCTGGAGCGGGCGATGTCCGACGGCCGCCTCGGCGACCTGTCGGACGATCTGGTCGACGCGATCCTGTCGGAAGCCGGCCGCTTCGCATCCGAGGAGATCGCGCCGCTCTACAGGATCGGGGACGAGCAGGGCGCGGTGCTGAAGGATGCCGCCGTCACCATGCCGGACGGGTGGAAGGCGCTTTACCGGCGCTGGATCGAGGGCGGCTGGAACGGGCTGACCGGCCCCGTCGAGTTCGGTGGCCAGGGCCTGCCGATGATGCTGTCGGTGGCAGCGCTGGAGATGTGGAATTCCGGCGCGATGGCCTTCGCCATCGGCCCGACGCTGACGATGGGTGCGATCGAGGCGCTGGACAAGCACGCCTCCGAGGAGCTGAAGGCGACCTATCTGGAAAAGCTGGTCTCGGGCGAGTGGATGGGGACGATGAACCTGACCGAGCCGCAGGCCGGCTCCGATCTCGCCGCCCTGCGTACCCGCGCCGAGCGGGCCGGCGACGGCACCTACCGCATCTTCGGCCAGAAGATCTTCATCACCTATGGCGAGCACGATTTCACCGACAACATCGTGCATCTGGTGCTGGCCCGCCTGCCCGACGCGCCGGCCGGCACGCGTGGCATCTCGCTGTTCCTGGTGCCGAAATTCCTGGTCGAGGCCGATGGTTCGCTCGGCCGTCGCAACGACGCCTTCTGCGCGTCCATCGAGCACAAGCTCGGTATTCACGCCTCGCCGACCTGCACCATGATCTATGGCGACGGCTTCGTCTCCGGCGAGGAGAAGGGCGCGGTCGGCTGGCTGGTCGGCGAGGAGAACAAGGGTCTGGCCTGCATGTTCACGATGATGAACAATGCCCGCCTTGCGGTCGGCATGCAGGGCGTGGCGATCGCGGAAGCCGCGTTCCAGAAGGCGCTCGCCTATGCGCAGGAGCGCCGGCAGGGGCGGGCGGAAGGCGATGCCGGCCCGCAGATGAGCCCGATCGTGCTGCACGCGGATGTGCGCCGCAACCTGCTGACCATGCAGGCGCTTACGCGCGCTGCGCGCGCGATCGCCTATGCCTGCGCGCACGCGCTCGACATGGCGCGCGTCTCCGAAGGCGACGAGAAGCGCCACTGGCAGGAGCGCGCCGGCCTGCTCACGCCGGTCGCCAAGGCGTTCTCGACCGATGTCGGCGTCGATGTCGCCTCGCTCGGCGTTCAGGTGCATGGCGGTATGGGCTTCATCGAGGAGACCGGCGCGGCCGCGCTCCTGCGCGACGCGCGCATCGCGCCGATCTACGAGGGCACCAACGGCATCCAGGCGATCGATCTCGTCACGCGCAAGCTGCCGCTTTCCGGCGGCGCGCAGGTCGACGGCTATATCGCCGAGCTGCGCGCCGACATCGAGGCGCTGCGCATGTCGAACCTCGCCGGGCTTGGCAAGGCCGCCGACAAGCTGTCGCGCTCGCTCGACGACCTCGCGGCCGCGACCGGCTGGCTGCGCGAGGCGGCGGCTGCCGGCCGCACCGGCGATGCGCTGGCCGGCGCCACGCCTTACCTGCGCCTGTTCGCGCTCGCCGCGGGCGGCGCCTATCTGGCGCGTGCGGCGGTGGCCGCAGGTGGCGGCGAGCGCGGCGCGCTCTGCCGCTTCTTCGCCGAGAACCTTGCCGGCGAGACGGTCGCGCTGCGCGAACGCGTGGTGGAAGGGGCCGAAAGCCTCGCGGCCGCCGAGCTGGCCTGAAGATAGCGATGCCGGCCGCGCCCACCCCTGTCCCTTCCCCTTGCGGGAAGGGGGTAGGGGTCTGTTCGGCCGACACGGCACGGGAGGAGAAGCATGAGCGAACATATCGTCGTCGAGCGGCGCGGGCAGGTTGCGGTCGTGCGCATGAACCGGCCGGACAAGAAGAACGCGCTCACGCGCGCCATGTATGCGGCGATGGCGGAGGCGCTGGCCTCGGCGGATGCCGACGCCTCGGTGCGCGCGAAGGTGATCCTGGGTACGCCCGGAGCCTTTTCCGCCGGCAACGATCTCGGCGATTTCCTCGCCGTCGCACAGGGCGGTGACGGCGGCACCGAGGTGTTCGACTTCCTGATGGCGCTGGCGACCGGCCGCAAACCGCTGATTTCGGGCGTCGACGGGGTCGCCGTCGGCATCGGCACCACCATCAATCTTCATTGCGACCTGACGTTTGCCACGCCGCGCACGGCCTTCCACACACCCTTCGTCGATCTTGGCCTCGTGCCCGAGGCGGGCTCCAGCCTGCTCGCCCCGGCCGTGATCGGCCGCCAGCAGGCCTTCGCGCTGCTCGGGCTGGGCGAGCCGTTTTCGGCCGAACGCGCCGCCGCCGCCGGCCTCATATACGAGGTCGTGCCGGAAGACCGGCTGGAAGCCGAGGTCTTCGCTGCCGCCGAGGCGGTTTGCGCCAAGCCGCCCGAGGCGCTGCGGATTGCCCGCGACCTGATGCTGGGCGACCGCGACGCGCTGGTGGCGCGCATCCGGGAGGAAGGCGCGCAGTTCCGCGCCCGGCTGAAATCCGACGAGGCCCGCAACGCCTTCATGGCCTTCATGGCGCGGAAGAAGTAGGCGCGGAGCCCCTTCCGTCGCTCGGGCAAGCGGGAAGGGCGCTACCGATGCGGGTCCCACATCCTATTCCACGCCATCGCCGGTGCGCACGAGGCATCCGCGACCGGACTCGCGGCGCTCAAAACTGCTCAAGCGAGCCCGTGGTCCTTCATCGCCTGCTGTTCGTCCGGCGTGATCCAGGCGAAGATACGCGGATTGCCGTCTGCGAAGTTGACGAGGTAGATGTTGCGGAAGGCGGTCGTTCCGCTCGCGCCGTCACGGGGCCGCACATAGTCGAATTCCCAGTCGGCGCGGGCCATCGCGTTGAACGGGTCCAGCGCTTCCACTTCGAGATGGACGATCTCGAAGCGCGTGCCGCCCGCGGCCCGATAGGCCTCGAACCCGCGCCTGATGGTCGCCGCAAAGCTTCCGTCCTTCGCACCGCCCATAACACCCAGCGGGTTCGCACCGACGAAATGGCTGGCGAAGGCGTCCGCGAGCTTGCCGGTATCGGCATGCTGGGGGTCGCGCAGCGCCGCATTGCTGCGCCTGCTGTAATCCTCGAACAGCGCCCGTACGCGGGCCTCCAGCGGTGCGTTTTCCGGCGAGCCCATCGTCACCTCACGGATACAGCCGCGTCTTTTCCCAGCCTTTTCCCGCCCGCTCGAAGCGCACCCGGTCGTGCAGGCGGAAGGGGCGGTCGTGCCAGAACTCGATCGAGGCCGGCATGATGCGGAAGCCGGACCAGTAGGACGGGCGGGGGATTTCGCCGAGCGCATATTTCAGCGTGTATTCGGCGACCGCCTTTTCGAGCGCCATGCGGCCTTCGAGCGGCCGCGACTGCCTGGAGGCCCAGGCGCCGATGCGGCTGCCGCGCGGCCGCGACGCGTAATAGGCGTCCGCCTCCGCGTCGGTTACCACCTCGACGGGTCCGCGCACCCGCACCTGCCGGCGCAGGCTCTTCCAGTGGAAGCACAGCGCCGCCTTCATCGAGCCGAGGATCTCGTGCCCCTTGGCGCTCTCGAAATTGGTGTAGAAGACGAAGCCATGCTCGTCGAAGCCTTTGAGAAGCACCATGCGCACGTTCGGCATGCCGTCCGCATCGACCGTGGCGAGCGCCATCGCGCTGGGGTCGTTCGGCTCCGCCTTCTCGGCATCCTCGAGCCATTGCGTGAACAGCGCATAGGGCTCGGCCCGCTCCGTGAAGTCACCGACTGTTAACTCTGTCTCGCCCATAGTTTCGCCTCGTAGCTTCATGGCCGGGGAGAATGCCGATTGTCGCGGCATGTGCAAGGCACAGCACCATCTGACGGTCGGCACAGGACGCTGGTGCCGGGCGCGCTCGCGCTGCTGCTTGCCGTTTCGCTCGCCGGATGCGGCGCCGGCTTCAGCCTCGATCGCTTCGGCATCGACCGCTCCGCAACGACCGGCTCGATCGCCGGGCCGGGCGCCGCACCCGACGGCCGGCTGTCCGACGAGGCCGCCATCCGCTCGACGGTGGCGGCATGGATGCCGGGCGAGGTGCCGCCGGACGCCGTGCCCTGGGTCAATTCCAACACCGGCTCGACGGGCTCGATCGTCCGTGTCGCCGACACCGCGCGCGACGGCGCCCTGTGCCGTGCCTTCAGCGCCTCGCGCGAGAGTTTCGACGGCGTCAGCGCCTATGACGGCAGGGCCTGTTCCGAAAAGGGCGGGCCGTGGACCGTTCTCAGCCTCGAGCGGCGCTGAAACCCGCCCTCGCAAGGCGTCGGCGCACTGGAATTTGTTCCTAGCAAGGCTCATATAGGATGCAACCCGTCGTGCATCCCAAGGCAGCGAACTTCCATGCGTGATCCCTACGACGTGCTGGGCGTCTCCAGGACTGCCGCGCACAAGGACATCAAGTCGGCCTTCCGCAAGCTGGCCAAGAAGTATCATCCGGACCAGAATCCGGACGATCCGAAGGCCAAGGAGCGGTTCTCGGAGGCCAATCAGGCCTATGAGATCCTCGGCGACGAGGACAAGCGCAAGGCTTTCGACCGCGGCGAGATCGACGCCGCCGGCAAGCCGCGCTTCCAGGAGTTCGGCGCCGGTGCGGGCGGCGGCGACCCGTTCGCCGGTTTTCGCCGGCAGCAGCGCGGCGGGCCCGGCGCCAGCCATTTCGAGTTCCGGACGTCCGGTTTCGACGCCGGCGACATCTTCAGCGAGATTTTCGGCGACGCTTTCTCGCAGGGCGGCCCGGCCCAGGGCTCGCGCTTCCGCCAGCAGGGCGGCCGGACCGGCGCGCCGCCGGCGTCCGACCTGAACGTGACGATGGACGTCAGCATCGAGGATGTCGTCGCCGCGGCCAAGGTCACGGCCCTGTTTCCTGACGGGCGCAAGATCGCGGTCAAGCTGCCGGCCTATGTCGAGGACGGCCAGACGATCCGCCTGAAGGGGCAGGGCGAGCCGTCGCCCTTCGGCGGCCAGCGCGGCGACGCGCTGGTCAGGATCCGCTTTGCGCGGCATCCGCGCTACCGGGTCGAGGGGCGCGACCTGAGGGTCGATCTGCCCGTGGATCTCGCCGATGCCGTGCTGGGGGCCAAGGTGGCGGTCGAGACGCCGACCGGCAAGGTTGCCGTCTCGGTGCCGGCCTGGTCGAGCTCGGGCCGCGCCCTGCGGCTGAAGGGCAGGGGCCTGCCGCTCAAGGGCGGCGGCCATGGCGACCTCTATGCCGAGCTCCAGGTCGTCCTGCCCCGGGACGACGCGGAGCTTGAGGCGCTGATGAAGAAGCGGCGCGGGTGAGCTTGCCTCCCTTACCCTCCTCGACGGGGACCGTCTCGTGTGGAGATACCCCCACCCCTGTCCCCTCCCCACAAGGGAGAGGGGGACGCCGTCATCGCCTTCCAACATAGGCCGTCGAAGCTTGCGCCATGCAGCGCAGGATCAAGGTCTCCCTCCCCCTTGTGGGGAGGGGACAGGGGTGGGGGTAAGGCGCCGCGCGATTCCTCGGACCAGCCTTGAAGCCTCAAAATGCCTGTGCGATAGGCAGGAGCAGTTCTGCGCATCGGAGATCAGGCACATGGCAGGTGGAAACGGCCTCATGGCGGGCAAGCGCGGCCTCATCATGGGCGTCGCCAACAATCGCTCGATCGCCTGGGGCATCGCCAGGGCGCTGGCCGACCAGGGCGCGGAGATCGCGCTGACCTATCAGGGCGACGCGTTCCGCAAGCGCGTCGAGCCGCTGGCGGCCGAGCTGGGCGCTGTGCTGGCCGGCCATTGCGACGTCACCGACATGGAGACGGTCGACGCCGTCTTCGACAGGCTGCGCGCACAGTGGGGCCGGATCGACTTCCTGGTCCACGCCATCGCCTTTTCCGACAAGGACGAGCTGACCGGCCGCTACGTCGATACGTCGCGCGACAATTTCCTGCGCTCGATGGACATCTCCGTCTACTCCTTCACGGCGGTGGCCCAGCGCGCCGAGGCACTGATGACCGACGGCGGCTCGATGCTGACGCTCACCTATTACGGCGCCGAGAAGGTCATGCCGCACTACAATGTGATGGGCGTCGCCAAGGCGGCGCTGGAGGCGAGCGTGCGCTATCTCGCCGTCGACCTCGGCGGCGGCAGGATCCGCGTCAACGCGCTGTCGGCGGGGCCGATCAAGACGCTCGCGGCCTCCGGCATCGGCGATTTCCGCTACATCCTGAAGTGGAACGAATACAATGCGCCGCTGAAACGCTCGGTGACCATCGAGGAGGTCGGCGACACCGCGCTCTACCTGCTGTCGGACCTGTCGCGCGGGGTCACCGGAGAGGTGCTGCATGTCGATTCGGGCTATCACGTCGTCGGCATGAAGGCGGTCGACGCGCCCGACATCTCGGTCGTGAAGGACGGGGACTAGCCCGCCGGCGCAATGCCTGCAGATGTCGTCTACATCGTCCGGCACGGCCTGACCGACTGGAACGCCGAGGCGCGCCTGCAGGGGCAGGCCGAGACGGATCTGAACGCGATCGGCCGCGCGCAGGCGGCCGCAAACGGGCGCCGCCTTGCCGGCCTGATCCGCGATCCGGCTCTTTTCGATTTCGTCGCCAGCCCGATGCGGCGCACCCGCCAGACCGCCGAGCTGATCCGCGGCGCGATGGGCCTGCCGCCGCAAGCCTATCGGACCGAGCCGCGGCTGATCGAGGTGCATTTCGGCGACTGGCAGGGCTTCACGCTGGCCGAGCTGGAGGCGCGCCGTCCCGGCTGCACGGCCGAGCGGGACGCGGACAAGTGGCATTTCCTGCCGCCCGGCCCCGGCGCGGAGAGTTACCGGATGCTGGCCGCGCGCGTGCGGCCCTGGCTGGAGGAGCTTGCCCGGCCGACCGTCTGCGTCACCCATGGCGGCATCATCCGTTCCATCTTCCACCTTGTGGAGAACATGCCGGCGGCCGAGGCCGGCGCCATGCCGGTGCCGCAGGACAGGGTGCTGGAAATGCGCGGCGGCCGGCTGACCTGGCTCTGAAGCCCGGTCCCGGCACGTGCGGGAGCCGGCCTACTGGATCACCATGTCGGTGATCTGGTTGACCTCGCCGGCGGACTCGTAATTGAAGATGACTTCCTTGCCTTCCTCGAGGTCGCTGACGTCCATTTCCTGCGGCAGCCTGTAGGTCTTGCCGTCGTCCAGCACGATCGTCATCTTCACGGGGTCGAATTTCCGGACCGTCCCGTCGCCCTGGGCCGCGGCCGCACTTCCGAGGGCGGCCGCCGTCACGAGAAGGACCGCGATTGCTCTGCGCATGATTTTTCCTCTGACGCCGGCGCTGCGCCCCACCGCAGGGCCGATCTCGTTTGCACACATCAGAGCAGAAACCCCGCGAATTTGTCAAAACTAAAGCGCCGGCGCCATTTGACCATTGCCCGCTTCGCTCATAGAAGCAGTGCGGAAACCGCGCCGTCCCGGCCGGCGCACCGGGGCGCTTGAGACATGTCGCACAACACCTTCGGCCATCTGTTCAGGGTGACCACGTGGGGGGAGAGCCACGGCCCGGCTCTGGGTTGCGTCGTCGACGGCTGCCCGCCCGGCATCCGCTTCCGCCTTGCCGACATCCAGGCCGAGCTCGACCGCCGCAGGCCCGGCCGGTCGCGCTTCGTCACCCAGCGGCGCGAGCCGGACGAGGTGCGCGTGCTGTCCGGCGTGCTGGAGGACGACGGCGAGCTGGTGACCACCGGCACGCCGGTCTCGATGATGATCGAGAATGTCGACCAGCGCTCGAAGGACTATGGCGAGATCGCCCGCCAGTTCCGCCCGGGCCACGCTGACTTCACCTATCAGGAAAAATACGGCATCCGCGACTATCGCGGCGGCGGCCGTTCCTCGGCGCGCGAGACGGCCGCCCGGGTCGCCGCCGGTGCGCTGGCGCGGCTGGTCGTGCCCGGCATGAGCGTGCGCGGCGCGCTGGTCGCCGTCGGCGACAGACAGATCGACCGCGCGCGCTGGGAATGGGGCTTTGTCGACGACCCGGAGAACCCGTTCTTCACGCCGGACCGCGCGTCGGTCCCCGTTTTCACCGAATATCTCGACGGCATCCGCAAGGCCGGCTCCTCGGTGGGCGCGGTGATCGAGATCGTCGCCGAAGGGGTTCCGGCCGGGCTGGGCGCGCCGGTCTACGCCAAGCTCGACCAGGACATCGCCGCCGCGCTGATGTCGATCAACGCGGTCAAGGGGGTCGAGATCGGCGAGGGCTTCAACGCCGCGCGGCTGACCGGCGAGGAGAACGCCGACGAGATGCGGATGGGCAATGACGGCCGCCCGTTCTTCCTGTCCAACCATTCCGGCGGCGTCCTCGGCGGCATCTCGACCGGCCAGCCGGTCGTCGCCCGCTTCGCCGTCAAGCCGACGTCGTCCATCCTGACGCCGCGCCGCTCCGTCGATCTCGACGCCAACGATGTCGAGGTGCGCACGAAGGGCCGCCACGATCCCTGCGTCGGCATCCGCGCGGTGCCGATCGGCGAGGCGATGGTTGCCTGCGTGATCGCCGACCATTATCTGCGCCACCGGGGGCAGGTCGGTCGGTCGTCGGTCGTCGATCGACCGTCGTAGGCCATCAGTTCCGACCAGGCACCGTATCTTTCACGACCCACAACCCGCGACCCACGAGCAACCGCACAATGCCCTACGATCAGAAGAAAGTCGTCGAAGCCATCCGCGCGTTCGAGCGTGGCGAGATCGTCGTGGTCATGGACGATGACGGGCGCGAGAACGAGGGCGATCTCATCGTCTCGGCGGCACACTGCACGCCGGAGAAGATGGCCTTCATCGTGCGTCACACCTCGGGCATCGTCTGTGCGCCGATGAGCCGCGAGGACGCCCGCCGGCTCAACCTCGCGCCGATGGTGGCCGACAACGACGCGCCGCATTCCACCGCCTTCACCGTCAGCGTCGATTTCAAGCACGGCACGACGACCGGCATCTCGGCCGAGGACCGGACGCTCACCGTGCGCAACCTCGCCAACGGCAATGTCGGCGCGTCCGATTTCGTGCGGCCGGGCCATATCTTTCCGCTGATCGCCCGCGAGGGCGGCGTGCTCATGCGCTCCGGCCATACGGAGGCGGCGGTCGACCTGTGCAGGCTCGCCGGCCTGCCGGCGGTCGGCGTCATCTGCGAGCTGGTCAACGACGACGGTTCCGTCAAGCGCGGCCCACAGGTGAGCGCGTTCGCGCAGGAACACGGGCTCAAGCAGGTCTCGGTCGCCGACCTGATCGCCTATCGCCAGCGCAAGGAGACGCTGGTCGAGCGCACCGACCAGTTCGACATCGAGACGCCTGGCGGCAAGGCGAGGGCCTATATCTACACGCTGCCCTGGGAGGTGATGCAGCATCTCGCGATCGTCTTCGGCGACATTCGCGACGGCATCGACGTGCCCGTCCGCCTCCATCCGGAGGACGTGACGCACGACGTGTTCGGCACCGACGACCGCCTGCGCCACATCATGCGCCGGCTGGGCGAGGGCGGGCGCGGCGTCATCGTCTACCTGCGCGAGGGCTCCGTCGGCGTCGGCCAGCGGCAGGCGCGGCATCGCGCGGCCGCTGATCGCGAGGACCACGAGGAGGCCATGCGCCGCGAGAGCGAATGGCGCGAGGTCGGGCTCGGCGCGCAGATCCTGCGCGACCTCGGCATCTCCTCGATCCGGCTGCTGTCGTCGCGCGAGCGCCATTATGTCGGCCTCGAAGGCTTCGGCATCGAGATCACGGAAACGGAGATCGCCTGACGCGCGGCGCCGGCGGCACGCCATTCCCTGGCACGGCGCGGGCGGCTATGGTGCCGGCCGACCGATTCCGGAGGGGGAGATGTGGGAGTTCTCGATCGGTAGGACGCTGTCGGTGCTGGCGCGCACCTGGCCGTTCGTCCTGCTCAGGCTCGTGGTCTATTTCGCCATCACCGCCGCCTACGTGCTGGCAACCGGCATTGGCGCCGGCATCGGCTACGGCGTCGGCCACATCTGGAGCGACCCCGACGCGCCGCTGGCTGCGGCCACGGGCGGCGGCCTGCTCGGGATCGGCCTCGTGGCCGTCGTCGTCTACTGGCTGCGCGAATACATCCTCTATATGGTCAAGGCCGGCCATATCGCGGCGATGGTGCATCTCGTCGAGGGGCGCGGGATCCCCGGCGGCGAGCGCCAGATCGCCTATGCGCGGCAGGTGGTGACGGCCCGTTTCGGGGAAGCCAACGTGCTGTTCCTGCTCGACCAGCTCGTCAAGGGCGTCATCCGCGTCGTCACCGGCCTGATCGACGGGCTGGCGGCCTTCCTGCCGATTCCCGGCCTCCAGGGCCTGGCGAAGTTCGCCAACACGGTGGTGCGGCTGTCGCTGACCTATGTCGACGAGGTCGTGCTCGCCTACAATGTCAGGCGCGACAGCGCCGAACCGTTCGACACCGCGCGCCAGGCCGTCGTGCTCTACGCGCAGAACGGCATGACGATGGTGAAGAATGCGGTCTGGCTGGCGCTGATGCTGTGGGCGCTCGCATTCGTCATCTTCCTCGTCATGCTCGCGCCCGCCGGCGCGATCCTCTATTTGATGCCGGGCCAGCTCGCCGGCTGGGCGTTCGTGCTCGCCATCGTCTTTGCCTGGGCGCTGAAGGCCGCCCTGCTCGATCCGTTCGCCGTCTGCGCGCTGATGCAGGTCTATTTCCGCACGATCGAAGGCCAGGTGCCCGACCCGGAATGGGATCGCAGGCTTGCCGAGACGTCGCATCATTTTCGGGATCTGGCGAAGCGCGCCGCCGGGGCCGTCACGCCGCGCCAGCGGCCGGATGCCGCCACCGACGCGCCGGCCTGAGCGGTCCGCACGCCTGTTGAAGGCGCGTGGCGCGCATGGCCAAAGCGGCCGGGAGGCCCTATACCGGGGCATGGTCACCCGGCTTTATACCCATCCGATCTATCTCGACCACCTGACGCCGCCCGGCCATCCCGAGCGGCCGGATCGGCTGCGGGCCATCGAACGCGTGCTTGAGGACGAGCGCTTCGCGCCGCTCGACCGCCAGGAAGCGCCGTGCGGCGACGAGGCCGCGATCCTCCACGTCCACCCGCAGGCGCATCTGGACAAGGTCCGCGCCGCGATCCCTCGCGAAGGGCTCGTCCGCATCGATGCCGACACCTCCGCCAGCCCGAAGAGCTGGGAAGCGGCGCTGACCGCGATCGGGGCGGCCAACGCGGCGGTCGACGACGTTTTCTCCGGCGCCGCCGGCAATGTCTTCGTCGCCGCCCGTCCGCCGGGCCATCATGCCGAGAAGACGCGGGCGATGGGCTTCTGCTTCTTCAACACCGCCGCCATCGCGGCGCGCCACGCCCAGCGCCGGCACGGCGCTGAGCGCGTGGCGATCGTCGACTGGGACGTGCATCACGGCAACGGGACGCAGGACGTCTTCTGGGACGACCCCAGCGTGCTCTATTGCTCGACACACCAGATGCCGCTCTATCCGGGCACCGGCGGCAAGGACGAGACGGGCGCCGGCAACATCGTCAACGCGCCGCTTTCGGCAGGTGACGGCGGCGACGCCTTCAAGGACGCCTTC
>Ga0207868_1001184_pt1 | contig 20003 bp, 10 predicted proteins | sample Passage237B_FD_187370 | JGI IMG/M metagenome (GOLD analysis project Ga0207868, IMG submission 187370) | Cellulose adapted compost microbial communities from Newby Island Compost Facility, Milpitas, CA, USA - Passage2 37B (SPAdes) (version 3) ... | reverse complement strand
GTGGATCTCTACCTGATGGCCGGGCCGACGATGACTCAGGCCATCCAGCGCTACAACCTTTTTTCAGGCGGCGGATTCCTCCCGCCACTCTGGGGGCTGGGCGTGTGGTATCGCACCTTCGGGCGATTCAATCAGGACCAGGTGCTCAAGCTCGCTGGCGATCTGCGCGAGCGCAACCTGCCCTGCGATGTCCTTGGCCTGGAACCAGGCTGGCAGACCAAGGCGTATTCGTGCTCGTTCGTCTGGTCGGACGAGCGATTCCCCAATCCCCCTGCCCTCATTCAGCAGGCCCGCGAGATGGGCTTTAAGATCAACCTGTGGGAGCACGTGTTCACGCATTCCTCATCGCCGATGTATGAAGCCCTGCTGCCTCACAGCGGCGATCATGAAGTGTGGGAAGGCCTCGTGCCCGACCTCATCCTGCCCCCGGCCTTCGAGACCTTCGCCAGCTATCACGATGCCCAGTTCGTCGCGCAGGGCATTGACGGCTTCAAACTCGATGAATGTGACAGCTCCGATTTCATTCAGTCGCCCTGGTCGTTCCCGCTGAGCAGCCAGTTCCCTTCCGGGCTTGATGGCGAGCAGATGCATTCGCTGCTGGGCATGAAGTACATGCACTGCATTGAATCGGTCTACCGCAGACATAACCGCCGTACGTATGGCTCGGTGCGCAGCGCGCACGCGCTGGCCGCGCCGTGCCCCTTCGCGTTGTACTCCGATCTCTACGATCTGCCTGACTTCATCCGCGGCGTGGTGAACATGGGCTTCTCAGGCCTGACCTGGACGCCTGAAGTGCGCGATGCAAAATCGGTGGAAGACCTGATCCGCCGCCTGCAGGCTGTGATGCTTTCACCCCAGGCGCTGATCAACGCATGGTACATCCCCACGCCGCCATGGAAGCAGATCGATCGGGCCCTGAACAATCAGGGCGTGGTGATGGACAACTGGGAGCAGGTCGAGGCCGTCTGCAGAGAAGCCATGCAGCTGCGCATGGCGCTGATCCCGTATCTCTACAACGCCTTTGCGGACTATCAGCAGACAGGCCTGCCGCCGTTTCGTGCGCTGGTGATGGACTGGCCTGACGATCCGCAGACGCGCACCATTGATGACCAGTACATGATGGGCCACGATCTGCTGGTGGCGCCGATGCTGCCCGGGCAGAATCAGCGATCCGTCTATCTGCCTGCGGGTCAGTGGTATGAGTTCTACTCCCGCACGCGCTACGAAGGCGGGCAGTCGATCACCGTCACGCCTTCACTCCAGCAGATACCCCTGTTCGTCAAAGCCGGAACGCTGCTGCCTCTGGCCAATCCCGTTCAGCACATTGAGCCTGACACAGTGTTTGAGATCACACTGCATCGCTTCGGCGACAACCTCCGCCCGGCCAGGCTGATTGAAGACGATGGCATCAGCTTCGATTTCGAGCAGGGCCAGTACAACGTCATCACGCTCACGCCCGATGGCCAGTTCATCCGCGTCGGCCGCTATCCACGACATCGCTACGTGCTGGCCTCCACCCAGGCCACGCGCACGCAAGGACCTTCGCTATGACCCGCAGACGTGCTCATTATGTGCTCAGCAGTCACTGGGACCGCGAGTGGTACCTGCCCTTCCAGGCCTTCCGCCACAAGCTCTGCCGCCTGCTGGATCAGATTCTTCCCGCGCTGGAAGATGGCCGACTCGTCGGCCCGTACACCACCGATGGTCAGGTCATCGTGCTGGATGACTATCTGGAGATCTACCCTGAACGCCGTGAGCAGATTCAGCGCCTGGCGCGTGAAGGCAAGCTCATCCTCGGCCCGTGGTACGTACTGCCTGACGAATTTCTCGTCAGCGGCGAATCGCTGGTGCGCAATCTGCGCCTGGGCAGGTGGATCGCGCGATCGTATGGCACGCAGCCTTCCAACGCGGGTTTCGTGTGCGATCTCTTCGGGCACATCAGCCAGCTGCCTCAGATCCTGGCGGGGTTTGGCATTCACACCGGACTGATCTGGCGTGGAACGAATTCACCCCACGCTAAACTCGTCCGCTGGCGCGGAGCCGATGGCTCGGAGATGCTCTGCTATCGCTTCGGCCTCAATGGCTACTGCCGCTATGCAGGCGAGATGCGTATGTCCTCAAGCCCCGGCTCGCCTTTTGAACCACTGGCAAAGCGCGATCCACAGGTGCTGGCCGCCAATCTTGAATCGCTTATTGAGCGCGAAGCTGCGGAAGTCCCTCACGGCCCGATTCTTCTCTTCGATGGCGCCGACCATCAGGGCTGGGACCCCGAAGCCTACGCAGTCCTGCGCCAGCGCATGAACGACACCACTGGCGGCATCGACGTGATCCACAGCACGCTCGATGCCTACCTCCAGGAACTGGCAGCCTGCGGCGATCACATCCACGAAACGCTCGAAGGCGAACTGCGCGAGCCGGGGCTTCACAGCATTGAGCAGGATACGCAGTGGCTCATCCCCGGCGTGCTGTCGAGTCGCGCACCGCTCAAGCAGGCCAACGCCCGCTGTCAGACGCTGCTGTGCCACTGGGCCGAGCCGCTGGGCGTCATCGCCCACACCACACTGGGGCAGGCCTATCCCACGGGCTTCCTCGATGTCGCCTGGCGCTGGCTGCTGCAGAACTACCCGCACGATTCAATCTGTGGCTGCAGTATCGACGCGGTGCATCAGGACATGATCTATCGCTTCAATCAGTGCGAGCAGATCGCCACTCAGGTAACCGACGAATCGCTCACGAAACTCGCGGCCCACATCGAAGGTGAAATCCAGGGTGATGAGCTGCGCGTCGTCGTCTTCAATCCGCTGCCTTACGCTTTCGATCAGTCTATTGAACTGACGCTGCCCATCCCCACCAGCTGGCCTGAGTATCCCACGCACATGGGAGCCGTTCGTGAAGTGATGTTCCATGTGCACGACGACGCAGGCAGCGAGATCGCCGTTCAGAAGCTGTCGCAGAAATGGAATCGCACACGCTTCCGCATTCATGATGCACGTTTTCCCGAGCCCTTCCCGGTGCATGAAGTGCGCATCTCGCTGCCTGTATCGATCCCTGCGATGGGCTACACCACGCTGCGCGTGCGCAAGGGCGATCCCGCGCATCACGCCCGCATCAAAACAACGCGAGCCATGGCCACCAGTTCGCACACGATGGAGAATGAATTCCTCCACGTGACGATTCAGCCTGAGGGCACGCTCTCGATCCTCGACAAGCGAAGCGGCGCGACGTACGACCGCCTGCTGACCTACGAAGACTCGGCCGACACCGGCGACGGCTGGTACAACAGCCAGCCCATCGGTGATCAGATTCACTTCGCCGGCGCGGGCCAGGTCTCCATCGCTCTGATCCACGATGGGCCTTATCTCACGACATTCCGCATCCGCACGGTGATGTCGCTGCCTGCTGCGTTCGAGTCAGGCGACAGCTGGCAGCGATCCGATCGCATGGAGCAGCTGACGATTGACAGCGAAGTGAGTCTGCGGCCGCGCCAGCCTCGCGTGGAGGTGAAGGTCCGCATTCACAACACCATCGACGACCACCGCCTGCGCGTGCTGCTGCCCAGCGGCGCACAGGGCGCAGTCACGTATCAGGCAGACAGCGCGTTTGATGTGGTGGAGCGCCCCATCGCGATGCGACAGGACAACCATCTCTATCGCGAACCGGAAGTGGAAACCAGGCCGCAGCAGACATGGACCGCGGTGAGCAATGGCAGGCAGGGGCTGGCGGTCATCAGCACCGGCCAGTACGAGTCGGCCGTGCGCGATCAGCCGATGCGACCCATTGCCCTGACGCTCTATCGCTCGACCCGCAAGACGGTCCTGACCGATGGCGAGCCCGATGGCCAGCTGCGCCAGCCGCTGAGTTTTGAGTTCTGGATTCAGCCGCTCAATGGCGAGATTGACTCTGCGGCCCTGTGTCACCTGGGCCAGCAGCTGGGAGCCGGTGTGAAGTCGAGCATGCTCTTTGCCAAGGATGCAGCGCTGCATCGCAGCAGTGACATGCGTCTGCCTGCTCGTGCTTCATTCCTGCAGGTTGAAGGCCAGGTCGTCTTCACATCACTGTCGCAGTTTGAAGGCCAGACCGAGCTTCGCCTGTTCAACCCGACGGCTCAGCCGCAGACAGTAGCGCTGCGCTGGCCAATGGATACGCCCGGCCTGCGCCCATACACGCGCTGCCAGCCGGTGGACTTTGAAGGCCGCCCGACAGGCCCTGCCATCCCGGTCACGAATGGTCAGGCGAGCGTCACGCTTGAAGCGAAAAAGATTCTCACGCTGCGCCTGGAAGCGAAGGCGTGAAGTGCGTGAAGTTTATTCTTCGCGCGGCTGATGTGAGACGGATGCTCCTCTTGCGTCACCCCCGCGCACGGGCTTGATGCGTGACTTGTCTGTGAACTGGCCAGGTGGTCGTTTTCATTGCGGCCTGCTTTCCCCTTCCGTCATTCCCGCGAAAGCGGGAATCCAGGGGATTACGCAAGCAACGTGCAAGTTCCCCTGGGCCCCCGCCTGCGCGGGGGTGACACAAGGGTAGGCTACGCACAAGGAAGGACAGTAACGTCCAGCAATAAACGCTCTTATCAATCGACATGCACAAAGCGTACACGCGAGTGTCCGCAGATCTTGCAGCGCGTCAATACATTCGTCTGTCGCAAGATCCGTGGACGCCCGCTTTCGCGGGCATGACGAAAGGAGCCACGCAAATCAATCGCGCCATTGCCTGTCCCTGTTGAACAACTGAGCCACACAAACAAACAACCGCTCCATCGCTGACGCATGGAGCGGTTGTTTTTTCATCAGTCACACATGTTGCGGATCAGTGACCCGTAGGCATCATCTGAACAGCAGCAGTCATCCCCAGAGCTTGCACCTTCAGATCAGCGCCGGACTCCACTGCGTGAGGCAGCCAGAGGGTCCCCACGCCGTGCTCGGCGACGCCGTGATGAATCTGGTCGCCGACGCGCACCTGAATGGGGACCACACCCCGCATCGGATACCCCTCATCATCCCAGAGCTGGCAGCGGATGATCGCGGGCGACTGCCCCGTCACCAGCACAGCTTTGACCGTCTGCAGTGGGCGATCGGCCAGCATCAGCACGCGCCAGTCTGCAGGGTCAAGCTTCAGCCCTTCACTGGCCTGCAGGCTGCTGCGATCCACCTGAGCACCGCCACTGGTCAGATCGTAGATCACGCCGGTGTGTTCCAGCTTGAGCCGGGTGCTGCCCGCGTTTTCCAGATCGCTGTTGACGATGACCAGATACTCCGCGCCGGCGCCCTGGGCCTTCGTGGTCACCACGCGGCCGACGGTTTCGCTGGAGACATCCGCAGGCAGTTTCGTAGTCAGGATAGGGCGCAGTTCTTTAGCCATCGCATCAATCAGGCCCTGAGCCGTGCGATAGGTCTTGAGATGCGCGGCCAGTTCGCGCGACCACCAGTCACGATTGCCCTTTTCCATTTCACGACACCACTGCGATGCATCGGCCTGCAGCTTGCGGGCATTGGTGATCTTCACCGCAGAGCTTTTATCCGCAATCACCAGGCCCTTGCGAGCGACGAAGGCTTCATATTCGCGGACCAGCCGCGTTTCGCTGTACTGATGATTGCTCAGGACCAGCACATCGATTTCACGAAGAGCGCCATCGAGCACATCGCGCTCGGTGATCACGCGCGGCCGATACCCGGCCTGGCAGAGCGCAGCATAGGTAATGTGCGCCGCCAGCTTGTGCTCTTCCCATCGCCAGTTGCGTGCAGGATCGCCGGCGGGCTTGTCCTTCCAGTTGCTTTCACCAAGCTGCTGATAGCTGAGCGTGGTGTCCGACCAGAGCATGGCCACGCGAGGCTGCTGCAGCTGAATCCGCCTGAACAGCGGGCCAATCTGCTCAATCTCGGCCACGGCCTGCTGAAGCGACGCGCGATACTCGGGAATACTGCGCAGTGTATTCGTCGGAGCAAACACGATGCTGCGCGGGCCATCCATGAGCGTGAGACGGGTCGCCAGTTGCAGCCTGCGGTTGTAGAAAGGCGTGTTGAGATGATCCAGCCACCAGCCGATCATCACGGCGGTGTCGCCGTTACCACCCGCTTTGCGCCGGGCGAACGCCAGTGAGAACGCATCAGACAGCGGCGGATCGTTGCGCTCGGTGGCATAGGCGCGGGCCATGGTCCAGCCTGTGTCGCCACCATAGGCGCCAGTGGTGAAGAAGTCGTGAACGCCTGCCGACTCCTGATTGAGCACGCGCGACAGATCGCTGACGTGGAAATCCAGGCTCGGATCGGTGAAGTCGAAGAACTGATAGCCCGTCGTGTAACGCACGCCTGCAAAGGCATCGTTGCTGCCTGACACATAACCGGGCGCGGGCGGCTCGCCAGCGGGAACATCAGGCGAGCCTGGCGCCAGGCCGATGATCTGCTTCGACCAGGGCGAGAACACCGGAATGCCACGATCGCCTACAAAGTCGAACCAGTAGCGATATTCATCGTCGTAGCTGAAAAGCTTCACCGACGGATGACTGGCCAGCAGCTGGGCCGCATCGCGTGTGGTCTGGCGGAAGAACTGCCTGGCCGCGGGCGACCACATGTCGGGGTACGGGAAGGGATGGCCTCGCCACGCGCCTTCGTAGACCACGCTGCCATCACGCCAGCGCTGCGCCCAGGTTTCTTCGCCGATACCATAAATGTGAGGCTTGGCTCCGGGAGGCAGCGGTGCGCCGGGCGGCGTCTTCTTCCACTGCGGCTTGCCCTGATCATCCACAATACGCAGCGGCGACATGCACACATTCAGATGCGCCGCCAGCAGAAATCGTTTCTGATCGGCGTAGCTGAGCAGCGGCTGCAGAGCCTGCGTCTTGGGAACGCCCCACACGTCGAAGTAGGCGTAATCGAAGCCCAGCGATTGCAGGTCGTCGATTTCCTGCTGGAGTTTTTCCAGCGGTGTGGAGTCGGGATAGGAGAGCTTGTACGCCCCGATCAGCACGCGGTCTTTGTTGAGCACGGTTTTGTCGAGTGACTCCGCCGCCTGGGCTGGAAGATCGCTCGTCAGACCGCCCAGAGACAGCAGGATCGCCGCTGCCAGCTTCGCTTTACCTGCAATGGCATGCATCGTGTAGTTCATCCGTATTTTTGAATCAGAAGCCCGGGGACAGGTCAAGGATCATTTCTGATCATCAGCCTGTTTTACCAGAGCGGCTTGGCGCCACCCGTGAAGAGATCATCCGTGTAGTCCATCAGATCAGGTCGGCGGATGGTGTTGGCATGACCATCGAGATAGACGTAGTTGATCGTCTCACCCTGGCCATGACGCGTCCACATCGGCAGCGACAGATAGCGACGCGTCGGCGAGGTCAGCCCCTGCCAGCCTGCGGTGGAATCGACGCGCGGATCCCAGTCGCCGATCATGCCCACGCTGCTGGGCTTGATGAATTCAGGCACGCGACGCAGGCGAGGCTTGCCCCCCATGTTGGTGGCCGGCGAGCCCGTGGAGTGCATATCGACGTTCACATACCAGCCCACCGAGTAGCTGATGTTCTTCACCGCATAGGCGGGGCGAAGCACATCATCGGTCGGGCAGCGATAGATCGTTCCGAGCGCCTCAACATACCCGCCATCCGGATGCGGAGGCAGGTTCCACACGAACGACGAGCCGCCGGTGTAGGCCCACATGATCGAGGACCAGTACATCAGCCCGCTGCCTGTCCAGCGATGCGGGTAGATGAAGTCCTTGTAGTCGTGGAAGTACATCTGGCTGCCCACGCCCATCGACTTCACGTTGCTCAGACACTTGGTCTGCTTGGCTGCCTCCCGCGCCGCCGAGAGCGAGGGCATGAGGATGGCCAGCAGCAGCACGATGATGGAGATCACCACCAGCAGTTCGATCAGGGTGAAGGCCTGCTGGGAGCGATGGCTTTGGCGAAGGGATCTGCGATTCATATTCCCGGGGTCCTCAGGAAAGAGATGAAGGGTCACCATCCCACACGATCCAGACACCAGAGCATCCTGCGACAGTCAGGACCAGCCCGGAAGCTGGCCCTGCCTGGACTGGCGTCCATCCTGATCTGATCACCACGCACTCTGACGCACAGGCCTGCCGTCTTCCTCTCACTATAGATCCGACCAGGCCAACTGCATCAAAATGTATCAGACACCATATCACAGCATATTACATGGCAGCACAGCAAAGTCAACGAAATTTTGCGACTGACTGCCCATTTTCCAGTCAATCGGGCTAATCTAGGGTTTTTCTGCATGTTTTTCGACCAGTCTGACCAGCATATTAAAACATATTACAGCATATCAGATGACTTCAGACTGTTCTTTCTGATCTGCTGTAGTACAATGCTTCCATGACCCAATCCAGCTTCAAAGCCGACATGGTCCGCCAGACCATTGTGGAATGGATCTCCTCAGGCCGGTTCCGTGAAGGCGAGCAGATGCCCTCCGAACTGGCGCTGGCACAGGAACTTGGCGTGAGCCTGCAGACCGTCCGCCGGGGTCTGGCGCAGCTGGCCAGCGAAGGGCTGATCTTCAAGCAGCCTCGCGTGGGCAACTTCGTCCGTCGATCGCCGGGCAAGCGGACGACCAGTCAGCAGCTCGCCGTGGTCTTCCCCAGCTACGATGGCAACAGCTCGGTCCAGATGCCTGCCAATACCCTGCTGCTCCAGGGCATTCAGGAAGCACTCGACAGCAGCGATTTCGACTTCACCACCATCTACTACCAGCGCGATCAGTTCAGCCAGATCGTTGATGGCATTCTCCAGCGCGATATCTGCGGCGTGCTCCTCCAGGGCCTGACCAGCGTCCCGGCCAGTGAAGTTCAGCGTCTTCTGAGCGAAGGCGTGCAGGTGGCGCTGCTCTCGAATCACCCGCATCTGATGGCCTGCGGGATTTCCAGCTTCTACCACAATCAGGATCGCGCCCTGGGGCAGATTCTCAACGGCCTGATCGAGCGAGGGCACCGCCGCATCGCCGTGGCGTGCCTGACTCATCCGCCTTTCAATCCGCATCGTGAAGCAGCGCTCTACGAGTTCGCCTCGCGCATGGGCATTGAAGACCCGCGCTCGATCTGCATTCCCCTGCCCAACGCGCGCCATGGCGTAGACTACTCGCATCTGTATGAACTGCTGGCAAGCCCATCGCGCCCCACCGCACTGGTCGTCCCCGACGAATGTGTGGCCAGCGTGGTCTTCAGGTTCTGCTACCAGCATGACATCAACATTCCCAACGATCTTTCGCTGGCCGCATGTCATGACAACACGCCCAGGCTGCATCCTGTTCCACTGACCGCGCCTGATACCGTCACGTGGATCGCCGACCAGGGCCGCGCCGCTGCGGAGCACATGATCCGCCTGGTGAAACAGGGCGCTGCCCCCACGCTCGACATGGGCTTCTATGGCCAGCTCTGCTGGCGCGAATCGGTGGCCAGCCTCAAGCCCACCAAAGCCGCGGAACATGATGGACTCTTCCCCACACTTCGCCCCTCGGCTGCTTCTCAGCGATAATCTTCTCCAGACATTGCTGCTCCCTTGAACCGCTCACTCCGGGATCATGCTCTCATGGCCAAGCCGTTTCGATTCACCGCTTCCCGTGCGCCGATTGTTCAAAGCGAAATCCAGCCCGTGCACATCACAGGCGGGCCGGGCGATCGACTCAATATCGACTTCGGCCAGGCGATGTTTGGCACGCTGGCCTTCAGCGCGAATGCTCCATCGCCCACACGCATCACCGTGCATCTGGGCGAGAAGCTCAATGCCCAGGGACGCGTGGACCGTGCGCCTGAGGGAACCATCCGCTATCGCGCCATCGAAATGGATTTGTCAGCAGGGCTGCATCACTATCGCGCAACAGTTCCACCTGATGAGAGAAGCACCCGCCCGCCTTTCGCCATCCTCATGCCGCCAGAGATCGGCGAGGTCCTGCCCTTCCGCTACGCCGAGATCGAACATCACGACGCCGCGATTGTTCCCGCCTCCATCCGCATGATCGCCGCGCACGTGCCCTTTGATGACACCGCATCGCACTTCCATAGCAGCGATGACACGCTCAACGCCGTCTGGGCGCTGTGCAGGCACTCCATCAAAGCCACGAGTTTCCTGGGCATCTATGTCGATGGGGACCGCGAGCGCATCCCCTACGAAGGCGACGCCTATATCAATCAGCTCTGCCATTACTGCATGGATGCAGGTGTGTCGTACCAGATGGCCAGACATACGCTGGAGTATCTCATCCAGCGGCCGACGTGGTTCACCGACTGGCTGCTCCACACCGTGCTGATGGCCTGGGTCGATTATCAGTACACCGGCCAGCTCGACACGCTTCACGCCTTCTACGACGACATCAAAGCTAAAACGCTCATCGAACTCGCACGCGAAGATGGCCTGATCTCCACCGCCGACCGCAGCCGAACATCGCTGCTGGACGAAAAGCTTCACCTGGCCGATCCCTGCTACAGCCAGATGAAACTCTACAACGATCTGGTGGACTGGCCGCCTGGCAGCTTCACGCAAGGCGGCATCGGCGAGCGTGACAATCACGAGATGCTGCCCATAAACAGCGTCGTCAATGCCATCCACTATGGCACGCTGCTGTGCATGGCCGAGCTGGCCAAAGCCGCAGGCAACACGCAGAACCACCAGCGCTTCGCCGCACAGGCCGCGCTGCTTTATGACACCTTCAATCGCGTCTTCTTCGATGAGAAACAGGGCGTCTACATCGATGGCGAAGGCTCGTCACACGCATCACTCCACAGCAACATGTTCCCACTGGCGATGGGCCTGGTCCCCCGCAGCAGGCGAAACAGCGTGCTGGCCTTTGTACAGTCGCGCGGCATGGCCTGCAGCGTCTATGGCGCGCAGCATCTGCTCGATGGCCTGTACAACATGGGCGCTGCGGACTATGCCCTGTCGCTGATGACGGCCCGCCACGATCGCAGCTGGTACCACATGATCGAGCAGGGCTCGACCGTCACCCTCGAAGCCTGGGCCCATCGCTACAAGAACAATCTGGACTGGAACCACGCCTGGGGCGCCGCGCCGGGCAACATCATCCCCCGCAGGCTCATGGGGGTTCAACCCCTGCAGCCTGGCTTCGCCTCCCTGCTCATCGCCCCTCAGCCCGCATCGCTGACCTACGCCTTCCTGCGCACCACCACCCCGCGAGGCAGCGTCGAACTGCTCTGGGAAAAACAGGACAACAGCGCCCAGCTGACCATCACCACACCTGACAACATGCCTGTCCAGCTTGATCGCTCAGGCATCGGCGAAGCCGAAGTCATCCTCAATGGCAGGCGCGTGGAATGAAGCGTGTGAGCCGATCACTTCGGCAGTACCACCACGGTGACTTCCCGGCGGACCAGGGGTTTCTGCTGGCGGTTGAGCAGTTCAACGACCAGTCTGGTCACGCCCTCGGAAGGCTGGATCGTCAGCACATTCTGTGATGTTGATGCAGATGAACCCAATGGCAGCTGCACGCTTTCAGCGCCGGCGGCGCTGACGCGCAGGAAGCCCTGCTGCGTCACGGCCAGCAGCGGTGCAAGCGCCAGTTCATCACCCGGCCGGGCGATGAAGTGCTCGCGTTCGAGATTCAGGGCATGCAGGTCTTCGGTCCCCGGCGCGGTGAACTCGGCTGAGAACGTCTGCTCACCCAGGCTCGGCTTCCAATGGAACGTCCACTGTTCACGCCGCTGCCTCAGGGGCACTTCATACGTCACCGTCTTGACCTGCCCGGGCTGAATCGCGCGGTCGCCATCCCTGGCCACCACGCCACGGAAAGACATCAGCAGATGGCGGCCTTTCTGCTTTTCGATCTTCACCACAATCGGCCGACTGGCAGTGTTGCGCACCTCAGCGCCGATCGAGAACACCCCTTCGCTCGATACTTCGGAGAAGGTGCGCAGCACTTCATACTCGTGACGGTCCAGCAGTCCTACGCCGAAGCGTTCAGGCTGATGGAAGTTTCCTGTCCCATAGGCCCAGTTGAACTTGCCACGATCCAGCTCGCCTGCATTGACGTTGCGCACGCGACAGAAATTCAGAGCCACCGTATTCCACGACAGCGACGAAACCTGCCTGAGTGTCTCCCAGGGCAGCGCCATCTCCACGATGTAGCCCTCAGCGGTATGCTTCGCCGACACCTTTGCTTTCGCATCCCAGTTCTTGACGGCGTGTGAGCTGGATTCCCATCGTCCCAGGTGATTGATCATCACATGCGCAGGCTGATGACGCGCCTCGGCCGGTGCGATAAACAGTTCCACCGAATCCTGCGACCAGACCGGGCCGCTGTCACTGGCACGATCGGCCGGGATCATGCGGTTAAGTTCCGGCTCTCTGCAGACCCACACGACATACACATGCTGATCATCGCGCATGATGCGGGCTTCAGTCGGCGCACTGGCGGGGATGGACACCTTCGCCGCAGCGGCCCACTCCTTCTCATCCAGCACGCCATCAATGCGTGGCGCACGCGCTGCCTGAGGGATGCTGAGCACAGGCGGCGCAAGCAGCGCAGCATTGCGGGCTGCGTTGTCCTGCCTGGGCAGCACTCGGATCTGAACGGGACTATCCTGCGCCACCGCAGGCTGATCGGTTTTCTTTTCCAGCCCGCGCTGCAGTGCGACGATTTCACCGGCTGCCCACTGACGGATGTTGGCCAGGCTGCTGGTATCAATCTTGAAAACGTTCTTGCCCTTGTCTTTTTCAGCGCTGTCGTTGAATGCATCGCGCATGCGGCGCAGCGTGTCAGCAGCGGCGCGGGCTCGGGCCTGCAGAGCCTGATCGTCACTGGCCTGCGCACGATCAATCGACTGCTGCAGCACGGCCAGGTACTTGTAATCATTGATGCCATCGCGGATCGATTCCCACGCAATGGTCGGAATCGGGCCGAGATAGGTCGACCAGTCATTGGCCCTGGCCATCTGCGGATAGGCCAGAATCTGATCGGCCGGCTCGGTGGGACGGCTTTCACTGCCATCGAAATCGTTGAAGGGGTCGCCATGCACGCCACCCCATCGCCAGATGGCGCAGCCATAGGCGTCACTGAGGTAGAAGTGCACACCAGCGCGGCGGCGATGACGGGCCATCTCATGAGCGCCCATGTAAGTGCCATCGCCAATCACCCACTGCCTGGCATTCTGCTGACGCACCAGGGCGCGGCTCTTACGATCGCCATAGCCGATGTTGGCATCGGTGATCCACGCCGCAGTTTCTTCGTAGGTTCCGGTGTAAGCCGTGCAGTAGGTGCGGGCTCCTGCGGCGTGCCAGGCCTTCATGGCTTCGATGGCGTAGATATTGCCCGGCTTGGGTTCATCCGATGCAAAGCTCATCCAGTCGGTAATGCCCAGCTTCGCGTATTCCTCATCGAAGTAGGCTTTCACCTGACGAACGCCTTCATGCATCGACGCAGGCCAGGGCTTTGTCATATCCACGCCCAGCACCCTGGCCAGATCGCGATTGACAGGTGTGGTCCACAGCCCAAACGGCCCGCGCATGCCTTCTTCCTGCGCAGCGGCGATGATCTTCTCCACCCATCGCTTCGAGTTGGCCCGGTCACTGATGACCAGCTTGCCATTTTCATCCTGACTGACCGACACCATCAGATAGGCGTTATCGAGAAAGCCATCGATGCCATACTTCACCATTTCGCGGATATCGAGTCGCGGGTCAGCGCCGGCGCGATAGCGGTTCGGCCAGGCATAGAGAATCCAGCGGCGATTCTCCAGCTTTGCAGGCAGCGTGAAAGGATAGACCTCAACAGCGAAGGGAATCTCAACTGAGGGTTTGCCTTCGCTTTCGAGGGTGATGGTGGTGTTGTAAACCCCCGGTGCAAGATCGGCCGAGGCGGTGGTGTTGATCCACAGCCCTACCGTCTGGTCGGCTGTTACATCAAAGCGTTTCCATTCCAGCACACCACCCGCCACGGGATACTGCGTCTGCCCGTTTTCCTGCTTGAGCAGCAGCTCGGGAATGATCTGATACGTGCGCGAGTTGAACCACGTGCTTCGCTGCGGCCAGCAGTGAATGCGGCGGACATCAAAACTCAGCCCGGCCACCTCTTTCACATGCACGCGCACAGCGGAGAGATTGCCCAGGCTTCGGAAGCCCAGCCACTGCGAGACAGTTTCGCCCGGCGTCAGTAAACTGGCCAGCGATTCAAAGCGTTCTTCACTTCGAGGAATGCGTTCGAGAAAGTATTCACCCGGATCCGCAGTGCGGAACAGCAGCATGCCCGTCTGGCGTTCATGCGAGGTGGGCTCGGGAGCCTGCCAGTCCTGCGTCGGGCGAGGTTCTTCGACAAATGCCGGCCCCGCATCCACGCTGGCATATTCCACGCCGCCAATGGTCACGCTGTTCTGCGCCCAGAGCTGCTGAGCAGCAAGCACACAGACGATCGCACAAGGCCAACGCAACATCCGGGTCAACATTCCATACTCCTGACTGATTCGCTCTGGCTGCACCGATGGCATAAGCGTGAAAGACGGGCACTGCTTCACAGCAGCACGCTCAATGGATTGAAGCACGTGATCACTGCGGATTCACACTCAGAATTCGTCGATGGCTTTCCAGCGTGCGGTGGCGCCCAAGCCCTGGGTGACTTCGCGTGGGACAAACTTCACATGGCCGCCAAGCTTGAGCACGTTGTTTCCGCCGGGGTGATGCAGGTCGGGATAGAGGTTCGGGTTCGATGTGTAGGAAGGATCGAAGTCCACCACCACGCCGAATTCCTGGTTGTATGTCAGGCGGTCACGCCCCTGGGTGCTGACCCAGTACCAGTAGCCTGCGTTACCCCAGTTGACGCCGCCAAAGCCGTACTGCTTGACGATGGGCTAATCTTCCTGCTTGGGGCAGATGAACACCTTGGAGGTTGATGAGTAGCCTCGAGAGTAAAGCAGCCCCAGGTGAATCCAACCCGTGGTCACTTTGCTCTTCTCGATTTCCCAGTAGTCGGTCGCGTTCTTCTTGGCCCAGGGCGGAATGATGTCTTTATGGTCCTGACCGTAGGCGTGCAGCATGACGCCGATCTGGCGCAGCTGCGTGCCACACATCGTTCGCTTGGCGGATTCGCGCGACTGACGCAGCGCCGGCAGCAGCAGCGCGATGAGCATCGCGATAATCTAGATGACCACCAGCAGTTCAATCAGGGTAAAGGCACGATGTTGGTGACGGCTCATCAGTAGACTCCTGCCAGAGGGGATCACAGGCGACGGGATGATGTCGAGTTAAAGTCGACCCGAAATGCGTTCGTCAGCGTTTCTCAACGTCAGCATCTGCTGTAGATGCATGATGGGTCTCCCGGTGCATCGACTTGAAATGGTTTCGACCACGAAGCAGCAACGCCGGCTGTCATCAGCCTGCGTCAGATCAATTCCGCTACCGAAGCAGCGCCCGCCAGACGCATGGCGCGACGGGTCACACGTACTTCATCATCACTGACAATTTCAAGCAGAGGCTTGTTGAATCGCACATGCAGCGCCAGGCGACAGCTGCCTTCCAGGCCCAGCGAGCGCACATCGCTCAGATAGCTGAAGCTGGTGACGTTGTTGTCACCCATCCGCCTCCGTGCTGCCTGCCAGAAGATGTCACACACAAACGGGGCTGCATCGGGAATCTGCCCGCTGAGTTTCACTGATCCGGGCATGTGCAAAGCAAAGATCCACGCCAGCGTCTCACCGAGTCGCCTGGCCTGACGCGTGAGCATCGACACCACCTGCGGATGACCGGCGCTGGCCAGCTCCAGCAGCTGCGCGAACGTCACTGGCTTCTCAGGATGCCTGGCGTTCCACGACTCAACCATCGCCCAGCCGCCAAAGTACGCCTCCATGCAGCCGCGTCGACCACAGCGGCATAAACGGCCATCCGGGCGAATCGGGGTATGACCCACGTCTCGGATGCCGCCTGTCACCGCCATCACATCGCGCTTGCGATACTGCTTGAAGCCGATCTCATAGCCCCGGCCGAACATCAGGCCTACGCCCAGGTCCCATGTCACATGGAACACAGGCTGATCGACCTGCTCGGGTTCCAGACCCGCCCAGTAGATGGCGGCCGTCAGGGGAACCACATACACCGGGATATCCAGCAGCACGCCAAGGACTTTTTTAATGTCCAGCCCATTGGCAGCGGGCATGTTCACATAGTTGACGATTCGGCCGGTGCCCGGCTCCATCACGCCCGGAACCGCAAAGCAGGCGCTGAAGAGTTCAAGATCACGCTTTGAAGCTTCAGCCTGAAGCTCGCGGACCAGAGACAGGATGGCTTCACTTAATTCCGTGACACTCGACACCGACCCCACCGGAATCGTCCGGCGGACGATGATCTGATTGCTGAAGTCCATCAGCGCCGCGCTCAAATAAGGCGTATCGAGGCTGATGCCCAGCACGGCTTTGCCCGAGCGATCCAGATCAAGCAGTATTCGCGGCCGTCCCATGCCCCCTTCCTGACTGCCCACGGGAATCACGATCCGCTGCGCCAGCAGTTTCTTGACGTGGACATTCACCGCAGCGCGGCCCAGGCCCAGACTCTTGCCCAGGTCTACCTGCGCAATGGGGCCCTCCCGCCGGATCTGCTCCAGCACGCGGACCAATGCCACCGTCTGATTCTCAAGCATGTCGTCGAGATGAGCCATGAGGGGGGGCCTCCTCACTGAGTACAAAGTCACTCTACCCCGCCTCGACATAGTTTGTCAATAGAACGAACTTAGTAGAAGTGAATTATTTGTGGCCTGCCTGAGAAGGCCCGTGGGGAAAGAGACGTCCGGAACCACGAATGGAGTATGCCCGTACTACATCGCAGCAAAACACTGATAAATAGAAACTTAAATGCAATATGCGATCAGCATCGCTATTTCGAACAGGCCATCACAGGCAGGGTTCAAGCGTATCCCTGCCTGCTCATCTGTTCGAAGCCGAGCCTGAAACAAGTGAGTTTTTCAGGAACGCGCCGCCACTGGCGCGGCTTTGAGATGGGTCACACCAGGCTTCCATCGGCCACAGATGCCCAGGGTCGCGGGCATATTGCCTGCCCGTTCGATGCCATCCAGCAGAGCCCCCACCACATGGCGGGCGAAGGTGGAAAGGTCGAACTCGATGGCGCTCCAGTTGTATCCCCCTGCCAGCGGGATGCCGCGGTTACACGTGGTCAGGATGCCGATGTCCTGACCGGGCACTCGGCCGGAAAGCTCCAGCGCCATCTTCACGCCAGGCAGCAGGTGATCGTCCGCCAGCAGCAGCGCATCGGGAGGCGAATCACTGGTGAGCAGCTGACGGGTGGTTTCGATGGCCCCCACCGCGCTTTCCGCCTGGCTGCCCGAAGCGAACGCCGCAGCGCGGTAGCTCAGTTCGGCCCGCAGCATCGCGTGGTCATAGCCCATGTAATGAACGTGGCGATTTTCCTTCTCGTGCGACTTATACCCGCCGGCCTGGCCGAGCAGTGCGATGCGCTGATACCCCTGCTCCGCCAGCTTGGCCACGCCACGCGTGATGGCTTCGAAGGTATCGATATAAACCAGCGGTTCCTGGCGCACCGGGCTGGCACCCATCGAGAAATACGCTGCAGGCAGACGCTGAGGAGCCGTGGCTTTTTCAAAGATCGGCCCCGTGCGATACCCCACGAGATAGCCGTCGGCGGGAAACTCCTCGATCCGTCTCTTGAGACGTTCGACCGACGCAGGCTCATTGTTCAGATCCACCGTGAACAACGCCGAGCGATGGCCTCGCTGTTCGATGTCCTGAACGATGAAATCCAGAATCCGCTGAGAAGTCAGCGAAGGCTCGGTGGACTGTCGCATGATGATGTTCAGATGCAGCGACTTCTGCTGCCAGGTGAACTGGAGTCGACTGTCGCTGCCTCGCTCTTCTTCAATCTGAGCGAAGATCTGCTCAGGCCTGATCTCAATGAGATCGACAGGCAGCTCAACCGGCGCAGCCACCTTGCGGATATACGTCCCGCTGCCCTGCCTGCGGGCGAGGATGCCTCGTTCCACCAGCTGCCCCAGCAGAGCCCGCAGACGCCAGCGACTGACGCCCAGCTCCTGGGCCAGCTCCTGATCGGTCCGCAGTCGCATGCCCACCCGGGCGGGAGGACGGCTCAGCACATATTCCAGAGCCGGGAGCAACTGATCGCCAATCAATTTAACTGAATTCATCAACACAATATTGAATATATGTTTGACCTTGTCAATAGATCACGTTCTAATTTCGATAGCCTTCGCTGAAGGTTTTCAGACCCTTGCGGGCGTTATTCCCTTCCAAACGACTCGAATCTCAGGACTGCCATGTCGCACCGCCCTCCATCTGCCGTCGTCTGTCGCCCTCCTGTCATTGACCCATCCCGGGCCTGGCAGCTGCTGGTCAACTGGGCCCGGGCAAGTGAAGCCTGGTGGTATGACCTTCCCGGTCGGCCGGGCATGGGTCACTATGGCACGGGCTATAACCACTGGGGACTGCATACCACCCTCAAGTACGCCGCGGTGATGGCCACCCTGGCCACGCATCCTGATGCGCCCTCGACTGTGGATCGTCAGCACGCGCTCCATCGCGCCCTGGCGGCGTTCCGGTTCGCCATCTACAGCCACCGCGCACATGAAGCAGGCGAGGGCATCCCGCTGACCGATGAGTCGCGCTGGGGTCTGACGTGGATCTCCGCGCTGGCCATCGAGCGCATGATGCACGCGCTGCCTGCGCTCGAGCCTCATCTCACGCCTGACGAAAAGCAGGCCTGGGCGCAGGTCCTCAAAAGCGAAGCCGACTATCTGCTGACGAGCTACCAGCGCGGACCGCAGCCTGGCATCCAGGCCAACCCCTGGGCGCACTCAGGCCGAAACGATGGCGAGTCCAACATCTGGAATGGCTGCCTTCTGTGGCGCGTGGCCACGATGTTTCCCGACGACGCCCAGGCTGACCAGTGGCGTGAACGCGCCCATCAGTTCCTCATCAACGGCGTGAGCATCGCCGCCGACGCACACGACAACACCATCATCGCAGGCAGGGCGGTGCGCGAGCGTTTCATCGGGGCCAACTTCTTCGATCACTACGCCTTCGATCATCATGGCTACATGAACGTAGGCTACATGGTCATCTGCCACTCCAACGCGGCCATGCTTCACTTCGATCTCAAAGCCATGGGCCAGCCCACGCCTGAAAGTCTCTACCACCATCAGCGCGATCTCTGGCAGGCCACGCGCAGGCTCATCTTTTCCGATGGTCGCCTCGCCCGCATCGGCGGAGACAGCCGCGTGCGCTACGCCTACTGTCAGGAGTTTCTCATCCCCACTCTGCTGATGGCTGCGGAGTGTTTCGATGAACCCTACGCGATGGGCCTGCTCGATGCGCAGCTGACACTCATCGAACGCGAAGCGCAGTACAGCGGCGATGGCTCGTTCTATGGCCGGCGTCTGTCGCACCTCGCACAGACCAGCCCCTACTACTACACGCGTCTGGAATCCGACCGCGCGGCGGCCCTGAGCCAGCTGCTGACCTACCTGCCTCTCACCCAGCAGACACAGAAGCAGCTGCCCCTGCAGGATCCGGGCTATGAGTCCTCCGTCGCGGGCAGCTGGCATGAGCCTGAACATGGCGACGTGGTGCATCGCAGCGCCACGCGACTGGCTTCGGTCTGCTGGCATGCTCAGACCATCACACAGGTGATGTGTCAGCCGCCTGACGATGGCAGCCTGTGCGACTGGCAGCACAACCTCACCGGGCGCATCCGACTGGCTGGCGATGATGACACCATTCCCAGCACCATCTCGCCTTACCGCAGAACGCTGCATCATGTCATCGACACTTTCGAAGGCGGCTTCGTCACCGCCGGCCGGGTGCGTGAAGGTATCGACCTGTCCCTGAAAGATGGCTGGAAAGGCAGCGATCTTGCGGAGCATCACCTGGCCTTCGTCGCGCTGCCTGATGGCCACACGCTCATCGGCCTGCAGTATGCCCACACGCTGCGCAAGCGCGCCTTCGCCCTGGAAGTGCGCGGGCTGGGCATGCAGCTGATCAACGATTTTTACAACCATCACACGCGCCAGCTC
>Ga0207868_1001183_pt1 | contig 20006 bp, 15 predicted proteins | sample Passage237B_FD_187370 | JGI IMG/M metagenome (GOLD analysis project Ga0207868, IMG submission 187370) | Cellulose adapted compost microbial communities from Newby Island Compost Facility, Milpitas, CA, USA - Passage2 37B (SPAdes) (version 3) ... | reverse complement strand
TTCAATCCTTCTTATACTGGATGTGCTACTGGAAGCCGGAATTATTTGTCTTGACTTTGATGGTATTGAGGAGTTTCAATCCTTCTTATACTGGATGTGCTACTGGAAGTGAAAAGCCAATGCTATTTCAAGCTGGCTCAGATGATGTTTCAATCCTTCTTATACTGGATGTGCTACTGGAAGTCGTATCTAAACATACTGCATTGACTACCAAATAGTTACACTGCATCTTCTCTAAACTATTTTTACTTTTACAATATGTCAATGAGCGGGTCATCAGCGTAAAATATAAGGGTTTTCGAGACTACAACATGCACTGATACAGCGAGTTAGGTTTCTTTTTTAATAATAATAAAATAAATTCATACCCGGAAATTTTTCATTTGATGCATATATTACGGTATGTGCAAGTTAAGCATCGGGTTTTATACTTAGTAGCCTTTGGATAAAAATTCCGTCCAATTATTTCATTTATTGCATGTATAGCATCATGTATTTTCCGGAAATTTTCCTCCGTAATTGGAACTTCCACAAGCTTATTCCGGCTGCGGGTATAAACCAAATAACCTCGATTAACAGGTTTTTCAAAGTTTTGTCGGATAAGCCAGGCGTAACAATATAGCTGAATCTTGTAAGTATCGAATATCCGATCCCTGTATTCAGCAAATTTGTAGTCCAACGGAGCCATCGTTCCATCATTCAATTCCAGGACTTCATCAATCCTTCCCCGAAGCCACTCATTAGTCAAATATTGGTCAGTATGTTTGGCAACAACCCCTATGCGCTGACGAAGGTAATGTTTGTTGCGATTCAGCTTGTCGTCATGCAGGTGTCGTCCACGCATCACTTTGTAATTCTTTTCTTCATATTGAGGAATTCTTAGCACATATTCAAAATAAGTGAATCGGGGACAAAACAAATACTCGATGATATGTGAGGGGGTGATTTGCACGTACTCAAAGAAATAAAGATAAAACTTCGTCCGTCACCATTTTTTTGTCAAAAGCCTGGCCTAACAAAACCGTACTTTTCAACTCATCCTGACTCATTGGAAAAATATAAACCTTATCTTTTTCTTCATTGATGAGTTCTTCGAGCTGTAACTCAAGCGTTTCTTTCGCATTGTGCGAGAGTGTACCTAAAAAGCAGGAGTACTGAACACGGTATAGCCCGGCTTGTAAACAAACCTTGGAAGCGCGTGTCCGCGCTTTATTATTTTCGATGTCATATAAGACCCAGACTATCATGAGGATTCGCTTCCTTTACTTTTTCCCACCAGGTCGTTCGCAAATCCATGTGCCTCTAATTGGACACAATGGCTCCGGCAGAGATTTCGTCCACGAAACCGTATCGGTTTATTATTCATGAACTCACTAAACTCCCCAATCAACAAGGCTTTCCCTTCCGGACTGAGAGACACTCCAGGTTTACCCACTGTGGCCGACAAGTTAATCGTATGTGTTTGATTGACTTTTTTACCGGAAAATAAACGAAACACAACCTCTTCTGCGTATATTCGGTAGGGTTCAATAAAATCATACACCATGCTCAGCAGGTTGTAGTCGTCCCTATGGAGAAAGCCCAGATAAGGATCGATACCAGCAATTATCAAACACTTTTCGACAATACTGTACAGAATACCGTAAGCATAGTTCAAAAAAGCATTAAATGCATCTTGTGCTGGCCGGCTGCTGCGCCCGTCGAACTGATACGACCTGGGCAATACATGACTGAGTGTCTCAAAATAAAGTCTTCCCGCAGTTCCTTCCAGTCCTCTTATCACTTCTGCAATTTCCGATACCCTCTCTGCTTCCAGAGCAGAAAGTGACGATCTTAATGATTCCAACCGAGCCAATTTATCATTCAAATAGTCAGCATGTTGAGATCGGTGCTTTTTCAGATCTTTGATAAAGTCGATTTGGTTGTCTATTTTAGATAATAACCAGCTCTTTACATATCTGACTCCTTGTCTGGACATGCTCGCTTCAAGCTGGGCCTTGCGAATGCGAGTTGTACTGCCAAATTTGGAGTGCCATACCCGCCCGATTGGCTCCCCGTCCTGCTCAATGAAAACAATATCAATGTTGTTTCGCATGGCTAACTTAATGGCATCTGTACTCAGAGATGTCCCTGTGGTCAATAGCAGGTGGGTCACCTTTTGCGATGAAAACTGCTTTTTCTCAATCTCGCCGTTATCTACTCTCCGGCGAATTTCAAACATGTTGTCCCGTACATGAACATACGAACCATATGTATTAACATGTAACTCCATCTGGAAAGGATTAAAGTTTTTTAATTGCTCCGAAACCCCGCGCTACCTGCTTGCCCAGGCCTATTCCGTCAGGCAATAACACATTGGCTGTAAATGTTCCGGAAAAGGCCACCATTGACTGATTTTTGAATTGAGCTACCCCCTCGGTTACTTTCACATGCGCCATAATACGCTCTTCGGGTTTGAGCCATAAGCCGACGTCTTTAAAAAAGACCAGTATTTGACTGATAAGCACCCGTTTCAATTGTGCCTGCCGTTCCGCGGCCGAAAATTTCACATAATCGCGGTGGTTTTCCTGATTCAGGGCCATCCACAGGTTTTCAAATTGATATTGATATAAATCCTCACTCAGCCCCGTAACAGCCAGTTCATACTGGATATTCTTGTTAATTACCGGAATTTGCTCACCACCCAGATTCAGCTCACGGATTTTTGTGAACAACTTTGCCAATAGTTCCGCACCTTCCATAAGTCCGACCAATGTGGGCTTCCCATGTAGTATCTTGTACTGAACGAGCGGATAACCATACCGAAGACTTCCGTCCGCATAATGGTTGTGCAAAATGGGAGAATGTTCACGGAACAGGTCACCAAAGTATCCACGCAGTCGATGTCCGTCACGCGTACGGAGGGAAATTCCGGGAAAACTTACCCGAGTGACCGGAATTTTAGTCTGCGAAAAAGTAGTTATCGAACTCATCATATCATTGTCGTATATTCTTCCGTATCCGTCCGTCTGAATCCGGTCTCTTCATCGTAGAACTCCGTCCATTCGTCGAAGTTCACATGTATGATCCCCTCGGCCAGCCTGTTCCTTTCGCCGTTATGGAGCAGTTCGAGCACCGCAGGCAGAGTCCTCGGAACCGTTACCATTCGCTGATTAAAGGCGAGTTTGAACTTGGTGTCGAACTCCTCTCTTGTAATTTCTCCGGCAAGCATCGACCGAAACGCATTCTTGGCATCCTCCGCCTCTGAATCCAGCTCGATGAATACGGACACAGCAAATCCTTTGTTCTCAATCACCTGAAACTGAGAAACTGCATACTGATCTTTCTCAACGTTGTCATAGTTCAGCTGTTTCATATTGGCAAAAAACATCCGGGAGCTATGAAAGGATTTCTTACCGTCTGCCAGACTATCGTAATAGTTATTGATCAGATCCAGATAATGTTCCTCCGTAATACTGCCAGACGCGTCAGCGGAGCCTTCCAGCGCCGCCCGGGCCTGTGCCTCCGTAATTTGCCCGTATATGTTTTTGCAATCTCCAAAATCAATGACAACAAGGGGAGAGTGCACTTTTTTAGGAGAATTTTCCCGATTGATGCGGCCGGCTACTTGAATGATGGAGTCGATAGGTCCCAAATCCCGAAATCCCATATCGAAATCCAGGTCTACTCCCGCCTCCACGCACTGGGTAGCCACAAGGATGGGTTTCAGCCCGTCCCTGATGTCTTTTTTAATTCTTTGAATAATGTCTAGTCGACGGGCCGGTATAATATTGGTAGAAAGATAGTACACGGGGTTTACTACACCGTCCACGTTCAAAAAGGTCTTAACCTCTTTGAACACCTCGATTGACCGGCTGACAACGTTACACACGATAAGACAGGATTTTCCCGGGTCCCAATCCTTTGCGAAATGTTCTGTTACAAAATCCTTTGCAGAGTTGACCCGATGGGCAATTCTGGTTATAATCCGTGTCCGCCTAAACGCCCCGAATACTTTATCGTGGTCTGTCAGCAATTCTCTGACCTGCGTTTTTTCCCCCTCATTCTCAAGAATTTCCCGCTCGGCAAGCTCAAAGGTTTTGGGCTTGGTTGCTGTCATTAATATTACCCTCATATTGAGGAATTTAGAAGCGTAATGTAACGCAGCCCCCACAAGTGGTAATTGCTCCAGGCGGATCGTCTGGACTTCATCCAGTATTACAATAGCCCCCGCAAAATGATGGAACTTCTTCAGTAGTTTATTGCGGTTACCAATCAGTGTCTGTAAGAATTGGACGAACGTGGTTACTACCACGTCGCTTTGCCAGGTATCCAGCAACATTACTTTCTGATGATAATTACCATTTTCCTCATCATCGTGCTGGCCTGACATTTGCTCCAGGGCATCGGCAAACTGATAATGAGCCAACACTTCTGCATGATCTCTCAGTACGTTCTTATATACGGCACAGGCTTGCTCCAGGATATTGATAAAGGGTAAGGCGTTTATTATCTGTGCGTGACCACCCTCATGAACCCGGATCAGCTCCTTCAACCGGAGCGCGAAATCAAGTGCGGTTAAGGTTTTGCCAATGCCGGTAGGAGCCGTCAGCGTGAAAAGCCTTAAATTCAGGATATCCGGGTCGGAAAGGTGACTCAACACCTGTCCTCGCACATAGTTGCGGAGCTCGTTTTGCGTAAGTTTTGCAAAATCTGTAGAGCCAAGGAATGCCTCCCGAGTTCCCCCCAAGTAATGATCGACCAGGGTAGGAGGGACGGCTCTGCGTGTGTAAGGGAGGGTATCGGAGGCATCCAACTTATCCGACTCTATCAGCAGGGAAAACAAATAGTTGATCAGAAAATAATTTTCAATGTGCGCGGCTCGTCTCACATCGGTGAGTTCCTTTGCCAGTCTTCGCAAGTTCTTATCGGGATAAGCGAGTAACTGATTCAGTTCGGTCTCTCCAGTTTCAGCCACAACGATATCCATACCTGGTCGAATAGATTCCACCTGCTTGCGAAATACATACTCATCATTATTTCCTTCGCTTACAAAATTGCGGACTTCCTCCAGATCGGACAGACTTTTGTGATGATGCTCGATGATATAGAACGCCAGCAGTGCAAACCGATCGAGGCCTTGGGCCATGAGTTTCTGGTACAACAGAAATCCTCCAAATTTTGCATGTTGCTTTAATTCATGAGTATAGTCTCCGTCTTTCGTCAGGTAGTTTTGGAAGTAGGAGGTATACTTGCCCAGATCATGATACATGCATAGGAGTCTGAGTAACTCCCGAAACGAAATAGGCGTGTCGAAACTCAAGCGATCGTAAAAGGCTCCGAGTGCCCTGGATGTAACGCCGTCGATATGTTCGCGCAAAAGTTTTGACCCATAGACCTTCCCCTCCTTATCATACTTTACATGGGAAAAGAATGTCCTCATTCCATAAACATGATGTGTTGAACGTCCGTGTCTGTAATCTCAAAGTAGGGGTAGCTCAACCGTACCTCGATCCCGTGACCCGTAGTCGAAAAAACCAACCGGTTCATTTTCCTTAATTCTCGATTACGATCGGCAATAAAGTCTGCCGGCAACAATTCTTCTTCGATGTATTGCATGTCATTGACTGGTGAGTCCCGGTCAAAGAATAATTCTTCGACGGCCTCCGAAGGAATTGCCGAATGGATGATTAACCGTTCCCCACTATGGATTTCTTTAATGCGGGAATCGTCGTATATCCTGACCGATTTTACCGATGCCGTAAAATTGGCTGTACCAAAGGAGAGGGTAAACTTATTCTTTCTCTGTAATAACACTTCTTTCAGCTCCCTGTATGTCTCCAGCCCGTCCGGATTGTACGAAATGTAAAACCGATACACCACTTCATCGGTTCGAAGATCCAGTCCGCTGACGACTTCAAAAGGAGTCTGAATATGCCCGTTCTGACCCCGAAAATCCTTCGTGCTCTTGATACTCAGGAGATTCAAACGGTGAAAAGTCTTCTTGATCGGTTTCATCAGGCGAATACCTATACGAATCCGCTCCGAAGCCAATTCCTGATAATACTCATCCTTCGGTCGACCCAGGATTCCTGCCAACATTCCCATAATTGTAGTCCTGGGCGGAATGGAAAAACTCAGAGCTGTATTATTGGCATAGTATTTTCGAAAATGGGCGAACTTTCCACCCACATCCATTTGCAGTATTTCCATTAGCGTTTATTTCGACAAACTACCAAACCACGTCATGAAAAGTACGGACGCGGAAGTCCTTCACTGGCTTTCCTACTCCCTTATTTTCGTTGAGTAAATTCTTTAACGGTGTTAAATCCAGATGAAGATCTCGGAACGAGCGGATCTGTTTCTCGTCCAGGCCGTTTGCCGGTGAGACTTTGACATAGTTGCGCAGGTCCCCGAAATAGCCGTTAAAGAAGCCGTCGTTGTAAGTTAACTCCACGTACAGCTTAGGATACTGGTTCATTTTTGAACGGGTGGGCAGAGAGGAAATACTGTTCCAAATAGCCTCCCGGAATACTTCCAGATCCTTTTCTGTGAGACCCGTTGTCTGCGCTGCGAATTTGTTGATCGTACCGTTGAATGCCAGCAGACTGTAGTGAACGCGGTAATCCTTTCCAAAGGTGCTATTTTCTTCGTTCATGATGGTCACGATGGAATTAGAGTCCATTAACTGCACTTTATGGAGGGAAAAGCCCCAGTTGATCTGAACTGCCCCCGTGTAGGCTTTGTTAAACCCTTCTACGGCAAAGGCACTGCCGAAGAGGCGTATGTCTATGAACTTTTGTTTGACCATTTGGGCGAGCAGATAAATGCTCAGGGGTCGATTTTCCTTCGCCTGCAACTTCTTGAAAATCTTGTCGGGCTCTTTTTCCTTCTCTACGATTTTGGCGAATTCTTCAGCCATGCGGGAATCTTCAGCAAAGAGTTCTGAAAGACGCTCTTTTTCTGTGAGTAACCTTTTGACCACGGCCTCCAACTTTTGCTCCGGTTTAACTTTCGCTTCGCTCTCCATATCGACAAATACTTCAACCTCGTTTGCTTTGAGGTAGTCGCGTATATAACGCTTCAGCCGGACATCCGTAACCAGGTTTATGTCGTTGTCATAATCCATCCTTGGTTTGTTTTCCTGATCGGGATCGCCGTTGGGATTACATTGGATGGCTTCATACAGAAAGAGGAAATCAGCATTATTATTGATCGTTGACATAGGTTTACAAAAGTTTAGTTTATCTCTGAATCTTTCTTTTTGGTAGGATCGAAGTAAGAATAACCTGAAAGTATAAAGAACAAGGCCTCTTCGGGTTTCATCGACCAGTTATTGTAATCGAAGTACCTGGTAAACCAGCTGAAGTTGTATTCAGTTGTCTTGTGCAGATTGTATTGCTGTGTTTTTTCGGCCAGCTCCTTGCGAAGACGAACGATATCGTCTTTGTCCATTCCATTGTAGTTTAGTTTGTTCAGGACAGGTTTGGCTTTATACCCTTTATCTGCCTGTTTGTAGGCAACGCTGTTCAGGACTCTACCTAGGTAGAACAAAGCTTTTTGTGCATCGGTATACTTCATTCTATCAAAGAAACCCTCGATGCGCTGTTGATAGTCGGAGAGTTCTTCGATGGGAGTAAGCTCAACTCCTTCTTGAAGTTTGATTTCTTCCATGGGTGTTATCAGCTTAAAACGGTTTAGAACATGAATAAAGGCGAGATATTGAAATACGGAGTCACGCACTGCAAAATCAAAGTGTTCATACTTACGAACGTTGGCATAGCTGGTGTAACGGCCGTATTTGTGACACAGGACCAGCTCCTTGAAGTAGGCAAACAACTTCTGACGCTCGATAGGGCGTTTCTCCAGGATCTGACGGAATAGGTTAAGGGCTTCATTCTTCTTTTCCTTGTCCTTTCGGTGTGGTATCAGGCCATAGACGGTAAACAAGTTGAACACAATTGGCTGCCGGTCCTTGCCAATTGTCATTACATCATTCCAGTTAACGCCCGGAATCTCTTTCATCCACTGGTTCGTTTCCCCAAATGCGACTATCAGACTCTCAAAATAGGTTCTGCTTACGTCCTTGATGATACTAATGGTTTTGAAGAAATTACCGTCAGACTCGAAACCCAGGAATGTAATCCAGTACGGAAAAAAGACTTCATCCTGGAGGTCTTCTGTAATGTCCTGAAACTTCTTGAACTGAAATAGTAAATCGGACTGACTCTGCAGGCGTTTGAGCGTTCTTTCAAGTTCAACTGATGTATCCTTACTGAAAACCTGCGGAATTATGCAGTGATCGACTCCGGCTATCCGTGTCTTTACGTTCTCCAGCAAGTATTTCGATCCGCGTTCAAGGTGTAGCAAAACGTTACGGTCTACCTGATAATTCTTTTGAAAGTCCGCTGCGTTGAATGCACTCGCGTAGTTCCGGGTTGTAGTTACAAACATTTTGTTGAGACTGTAGCGATTGGCAACCTCTACGAGCCCCACATCTGCGGACATTTTACCGGACGCATAGCAAAGGCGTTCCGATGGGTCAGGTTCTCGCTCCCCCCCCACGGATGAGTTTTTTAAAAATTTGAGCCGAAGAAAGTCGAGGTACCCGGGAATGTCACGAAAAAAAACGGGCGAGTCCCAACCTTTTTCCGACCATATAACGGCTACTGGAACCAACGCAATCTGACTTTTGGCATCAAGCGTCACCGATTTGAGCAATAGTTTATCACCATCTTCGGGTATTTTCTTGGCATCGTTAGCGTATCTCTCTTCAAAATCCTCTCTAACTGAGAGAATTTCCTGCAAAACCTCGTAGAGCACAGTCGATATCAGCTCGGGAAAATCCTTTTCGATAGCTTCCATAAACTGACCTTTGGAGGCGTCAGAATCTTCGTCTTTTTGACCTATGCCAAAGAACGTTTTACGGATCTGCTCAAGCTTTTTCCTTTCCACACAGGTGTAAACCGCCTTATTGTTCCCACCCTGAATTTTCACATTGAAGTACTCCCGGAACGATTTTTCCGGGTCATACTCCAAGAAGTTTCTGGGATCAATCTCAACAGCATGCTTGTCCAGATTAAATACGATGGGTATGATAAAACCCTTAATTTCTTCGCCGTTAGTCTTCTTGTTTTCCAGGCTTGGCTTATCCAATATATCATCCCATTCGCCCATGTAGCGACTTATTTCGGCACCCAGTTTAATTGGAGAATCTAGCATAGAGGTTAGGATTTGATTTCAAACTACGAATCTAATTCAGCGGATTGACAACTAGTGTCAATCCGTCAACTTCAATTAAGGAATACCCCTCAGACCGTCACATCGCGGTCCTTAAAGCCCTACAACAAATGTCGCACCGGTCATCCTCATCGTAGGAAACGGGTAAAAAATCACTCTCTCCACTCAAACATGCGCACCCTTTCCCGCACATATTCGCCTAATTCATAGGGCTCCAGCACCTTAATTTCACCCGGAAGTCCAAGAATAAAGCGGCCAATTCCGGGGAAACCGTGGACAGTTCCCTTAAAAAAATAAGGGAAATCGGCCTCTGGTCGGTGGCCTGTAAACGCACGGGCTGGAGGAAAGTCTTCTACTAGCAAGTGGTAGGCGCGTTTGGTCAGCGCGAGAGAAACGGGAATCTTTTCCGTGCCAGTCCAGCCGAAAAGATCGGTAGGGGAGATCCCGCCCCGGTACTGGCAGGGTGCATCCAATACTACCACGTCTTCAATACGGTGGATCTTGAAGGTTTTTTCCTTTTCATCGGCTGGCTCGTAAGCCACTAACATCTGGTAATCGTCGGTAAACGAAAGGGGCTCGACGAGCCGGTCGGTGACGGTGTTGGAGTTGGTCGACTGATAACCCACCAACTTTACCTGACACTGTTTGTCGATTGCCAGGGACAAGTTTTCCAGGAGCTGTGACAAGTGCAGATCAACCAGTCCATCGGCCAGGGGTACCAGGGTAGAGGAAAGGAAAAGCTTCTGACGAATTCCCGGCAGTAAGGCATTTGACGACGGTATAGCTGCGACAGCGCGTCGTAATAGCTCGACTTCATCTTCGGTAAAGCGTGGCTTTTTCCAGGTTTCGTCTTCAAAAAGGAAATAGCGTACAGGGTCCCCGGTCTTGTCGATTTCGTAACCAACTTCCTCGAGCAGATTAAGGTAGCGGTAAATGGTTCTTTCATGCCGTTGCAATGCCTGAGCCAACTGTTCTACCGTCTTTCCTGGCCTTTGTTTGAGTAGTCGAATGAGTTTGAATAATCGGAGTAGTTTTTGCTGTTCTGTCATGGAGGGAACATAAACTTGATCTCAGCTCGCAATAAAGGAATCACGCCGCAAAAGATCAATTAATTCCTCGAATTTTCGCATCTGGCAATAGATCGCGCACCCGAAGACTCACGAGGTTGATCATAGTTCACATTATGTTAAATAGATCCCATCAATCCAAACCGCCCGAGAATTCGATGTAACACCGTCGGGTAAGGGTTGGAGGCGAATATTCACAGGACGAATCACGCCCTGGGACCTGAAATACAGTCTCCTGTGGATGCTTGCAGCAAACCCGCAAGCTTCTCATGCAGGCCGTATCCTGTAAGGTCGTTTTTGGATGCAAAATATCTTGGTTCCTGAAGTGTGGAATTTAGAAAATACGTTGACTGACTAATAGTTGGAAGAATCATAAATCCAGATAGCTCCATATAAGGATACGAGATTTGCCTATCGTGAACGTTACGTCATTCCAGTTAGAAAATGGCAAAATTGAGCCCCCTGGCTGTAATGTCCAATTTGTTGCATAATTTATATTATGTTAAATAGATCCCTCCGGCACTGGCTCAATACACTAACTTCCACCCATTAAATACCCCCATGCTTCCCCTGTGCTTGAAATTACCCGGTACAGCCGTTTAAAAACCCTCAATTGCCTACATCATTCAATTGCACTGATTTAATTATCAGCCACTTTCACTTGAATGTGCTCGGAGACCTTCAGAAAATCAGCTATAAAACCTGTTCTGTCCCTGGGTGATACCAGGATGCGGTCAAAGCGGTTATACTTGATTTCCAGACGGTTTAGCGAAAGTGCAGGTGCGCTCATCGGGTTTCGGGTTTCTGAAATATGGGTAATCGACCTGATCGGAATTGTTTTGTTTACCAGAAAACCCGATTTAATGCGAAGCTGGTCACTCGTTATCTGATAGTACGTATCCAGCATTAAGTGTATGAAAAATGCGGTGACTAGAACTGTAACTACCAACCCGGACCAGTTTTGAACCATCGTCAGCAATACAGTGAGGACAACGAGCAATGCACCAAAGGAGTATACCAGCTTCGGATTGATCTCTGATTTGTATTTCTTTGTGCTCATATTCGGAAGGGTTTTCGTTATAGAATGATAAAATAAACGAAAAGATTGATTTCCAGAGCTTAATATCGAAATTACCCCCGAAATTTTCTTAACTCACCGTCTTATCGACACTCTATTCCGGACCAGATAGCTGACAGCTACCGCAATCAGTAACACAGCGGTGAAAATCAACGCCACCGATAACGTTGTATGTTCGGCGATGAAGCCAAGCAAGGCCGGACCTATAAGTTGTCCGGTGTAACCCATGGTTGATACGGCGGCCAGAGCAGCCGTAGCAGTGACCCCCGCCACTCTCCCACTTTCGGAAAAGAAAATTGGTACTATATTCGCAGCCCCCAGTCCGACCAGAATAAATCCCAGCAAGACTGTTACTAACCACGGAGTAAAAACTGCAATAAGCAGACCGACTGCCGCCAGCAGACTTCCCGCGATTACCAGTTTATCCCCAGGTATCCGTGCCACCAGCCGGTCGCCTAGCAGACGCATTACAGCCATGGCCACCGAAAATGCGGCATAGCCCAAACCTGCCAGCGATTCGGCCGTACCTTTATAATCCCGCAGGAAAATGGCGCTCCAGTCGAGCATGGCTCCTTCAGCCAGAAAAACGATGAAACACATCGTTCCCAAAAACCATACGGCGCTGTTTTTCCATGCCCTCTCCCCTTTCGGGTTATCTTGTTCCGGCTTTGAAGACTGTCCGGAACCATCCTTTTCCTGATCACGATCAAGAAGGTGCCTGAACTGAATCAATACCGTGAGCATGAGCAATATGGATACTGCAAGAAGACAAACTGCCGGACTTATTCCCAGACTGGTCAGCCCAATAATGAGCAAGGGGCCGATGATGCCCCCTACGCTATATTGTCCGTGCAGGGACGACATGATCGGCTTTTGATACAACTGCTGAACCAACAACCCGTGTGAATTCATCGAGACATCCATGGCGCCCAGTCCGGTGCCGAAAAGAAAAAGACACAACGCCATCAGCCAGCGGCTTTCAACCTGCAGCAGACAACCAAGTACCACCGTAGAAAGTATGGCCGAAAACATAACCACTTTCCGCGACCCCACCCGCGGGATCAGCCATCCGGATATGGGCATGATAACGATGGCTCCTGCGCCCAGGAACAGGAGCAGTATCCCCATTTCACTGTCGTTCAGCCGGAGCCTGTCCTTAACCAGTGGCACCATAGGCGCCCAGGCCGCGAGGGAAATGCCACATACCAGGAAAATAGTCTGGGTTGCAATCTTGGATTTCTTCAGATGAATCATCAAATCAGTTCGGGATTGAATTTCATATCCCAATATATAACCAAAAAGGCCATTCGATGAAGAATGGCCCTTTGGGTAACATATCGATCGTTGGATTATTCGGTACAGGGGATGTTCTTGGATTCCACCTGCTGAATAATGTTGTTGATATTATCAAGTGTGACTTTTGCGTCTGAGTCAGGGTTAACAGCAGCTGCTTTTTCGAAATAAGGTCTGGATTTTTTGAATTTACCACACACCTTGCTTTCTACTTCCTTACCTTTCTGCTGATACTCCTGCATATTCATGTTATCTACTTCTCTCTTCAGTTCAACACCTTCGTTATAGTAGATGGCACCCAGACCGAACAGAGCATCGTAGTTGTTGGGATCTACGCCGATCGCTTTTTCATAAGTTGCCATAGCATTGCGCTTCGACTCTTCTTTTTTAGCTTTCAGCTCACTGATACGGCTTTGAAGTGCAGACTTGTCAACGCTTTTTTCTTTCTCTTCCGCTGCTTTGATGTCAGCTTCGATTTTAGCGATGGCATCTTCTGTTTCTTTTTTCGACTTGTTAACCTCTTCAAGCTGACGTTTCAGATCGTTGTTCTTAGGCTGCGCCTTGATACGGGCAGACAGACGCTGAATCTCTCCGTTGTAGATATCAATTTTTGATTTTTCCTGCTCCAGGTCAGCTGCCAACCGGTTTTTCTGACCACCGGCTTCCGCAAGCTTATCTTCCAGTTCGGCGATTTCACGCGAATACTTCGAATAGGCATTGTCATAGAGAATCCCCAGGTTGGTGAGGTTGATCACGTTGGAAGGATCCTTCTCGGTCAGGTCGCTGAGTTCCTTAATAGCTTCGCCTTCACGACCTGCTGCCAGCAGAATATTCACTTTTTCAGCCATGAGGTCTTTGTGACCCTCATTAACCTTGAGCCCCTGGTTGATTACCATCACAGCGTTTTCATAATCCTGTTTGCTTTTGTAAAGCTGCGCGTAACCGTAGAAGGCACTGGGGTCTTTCCCACCGTTTTTCACATATCCGGCGTAATTCTTGATAGCAGCTTCGTGATTTTCGATCTGCTGGGCAGAAATCGCAGCGTACAGTGCCCCGGTAGTGTCAGCTTTGAAAACATCATGTGCCTTGGCAAAACTTTCCATAGCCCCCTGCATGTTTTTCGACTGGAACTGCTTGATACCCTGGTTGATAAACGCATTGTACAGCTGGGTTTCCTTTTCTCCGCTCAGAATATCATTGGCTTCCTTTGCCAGCTTGCCGGGATCGCCTTTTTTGGTGACATCCAGTTCCACTACTTTCTTGTATGCTTCGATTGCCTTGTTTGCGGGATCAGTATCGATTACCTCAGTTGTATCGCGTAAAAGGGCAATGTTCTCATACAATTTAGCCCGTTCCATCCAGGTAGCTGCCTTGGTATTGGCCTTGGCATCCTGAATTTTGGCATCCGACTTCTCTTTATCTTTCTTGTACTGCGTCAGCAACGCTCCTTCAAGAAGATCCTGTGAAAACACAGGGGCAGCCAGCAATGTTAGTATTAAACAAACAAATACTCTTTTCATAGGTTATTTTAGATGGTTTAAATTGCTATTCTTCTGTTTCATTATTGTTTTCCTCTGGATTGTCCATCGGCCCTTCCAGATTGTTCAGCGGCCCTTCCAGATTGTTCAGCGGCCCTTCCTCCATGGTGCCTTCCGAAGTTTCTGCATTTTCGCCTTCCACTTCTTCTTCATTTTCAAGTCGGGTTACCGATGAAATTTCATCGTTGCTTCCCAGTCTGATCAGCTTAACACCCTGTGCGTTACGGCCGGTCAGGCGGATATCGGTGACAGCCATCCGAATGGCAATTCCGTTTTTGGTGATGATCATCAGGTCATCTTTCTCCGTCACTTCAGCAATGGAAACCAGTTTACCCACTTTTTCGGTAGCATTCAGGGTCAGTACCCCTTTACCGCCCCGGTTGGTAATCCGGTAATCGGAGATATCAGAGCGTTTACCAAAACCATTCTCAGAAACTACGAGCAACTGCGAGTCAGGGCGTGAGATACAAACCATTCCCACCACCTTGTTGTCGGGATCCTCGCCTTCGAGGTTCACACCCCTCACACCGATGGCATTACGTCCCACAGGTCTTACGGTTTTCTCATGGAATCTTACCGCACGGCCCGCACTGGTAGCAATCACGATTTCGTTTTCGCCATTGGTGAGGGCTACGTTGAGCAGGCGGTCGCCTTCGTTGATGTTGATGGCGATGATACCGTTCTGACGTGGTCTTGAATATGCCTCCAGCAGGGTTTTCTTAATGGTACCCTGTTCGGTACACATGATGATGTAATTATTGTTGATATAGTCAGGATCACTCAGGGTCTTGACGTTAATCACACTGCGGATTTTGTCGCCCGGCTCAATGTTGATAATGTTCTGGATGGGCCGGCCTTTGGCACCTTTGGTTCCTTCAGGCAGTTCGTATACCTTTAGCCAGTATAGTTTACCATATTCCGTAAAGAACAACAGGTAATTGAGCATGGAAGCCGAGAAAATATGCTCGGTGAAGTCCTCTTCCTTGGTTCTGACCCCGCGGGTACCGACTCCTCCCCTGCTTTGGGTCCGGTATTCAGCCAGCTGGGTACGCTTGATATACCCCTGATGGGATATGGTAATGAGCATCTGCTCATCGGGGATCATATCTTCGTCGCTGAATTCTTCTGCCGCATATACGATTTCCGTTCTCCGTTCGTCTCCGTAGCGGTCTTTGATATCGGAAAGCTCGGTTTTGATAATTTCGTATTTGCGGTACTCATTTGCCAGAATGTCTTTCAGATCGGCGATGAGTTTGATCAGATCATTGTATTCCTGTACAATTTTTTCGCGCTCCAGACCTGTCAGACGTTGCAGACGCATGTCCAGAATCGCCTTGGCCTGGATCTCGGAAAGACTGAATTTCTCCATCAGTCCGTTTTTCGCCACTTCCGGATCCCGTGAAGCACGGATCAGGGCGATCACTTCGTCGAGGTGATCGAGGGCGATCAGCAATCCTTCCAGGATATGAGCACGCTTTTCAGCTTCCTTGAGTTCATACTCCGTACGGCGGGTAATGACCTCAATCCGGTGCTCAATATAATGACGGATCAGATCCTTGAGATTGAGCACCATCGGACGACCTTTCACCAGTGCTACGTTGTTGACGCTGAAGGTCGACTGAAGCGGGGTGAATTTATAAAGGTGGTTGAGTACGATGTTAGGCATTGCCCCTTTTTTCAGGTCAAAGACAATGCGCATACCGTCCCGGTCCGATTCGTCGCGGATATCGGCGATTCCGTCCAGTTTTTTCTCGTTGATAAGGCCGGCGATCTTTTCGATCATCTGGGCCTTATTCGTCATATACGGGATTTCGGTAAAGATGATCTGTTCCTTACCGGTTTTGGTTTCTTCGAATTTGGCTTTACCGCGTACGATGATTCTTCCCCTACCGGTTTCAAAGGCATTTCTTACGCCCTGATAACCGTAGATTATACCCCCCGTAGGGAAATCGGGAGCCTTGATGTACTTCATCAGCTCTGCCACGGTGATATCGGGATTCTCGATATAGGCGATGGTACCGTCGATCACCTCACTGAGATTGTGGGGCGCCATGTTGGTGGCCATACCTACCGCGATCCCTGACGAACCGTTTACCAGCAGGTTGGGAAAACGCGCTGGCAGCACTGTTGGTTCCTTGAGCGAGTCGTCGAAGTTGGGTTGAAAATCAACGGTATCCTTGTCGATGTCGGCAATCAGTTCGTCGGCTATTCTTTTCAACCGGGCCTCCGTATAACGCATTGCCGCCGGAGAATCACCATCGATGGATCCGAAGTTACCCTGGCCGTCTACCAGCAGGTAACGCAGGGACCACTCCTGAGCCATACGCACCATCGTGTCATAAACCGAGGCGTCGCCATGGGGGTGGTATTTACCTAAAACTTCCCCGACAATACGGGCAGATTTTTTATGCGGGCGGTTATAGCGCACACCCAGTTCTTCCATCCCGAACAATACCCTTCTGTGAACTGGCTTTAGACCGTCACGTACGTCTGGTAAAGCCCGGGAAATAATTACGGACATTGAGTAATCGATATACGCCCCGCGCATCTCGTCCTCGATATTAATCGGTATTACATTTTGTCCGGATGATGATTCCTCCATAAAAAATTACTATAATCCTTTAGTTTTTTACTTGTACTTAAAATATGGCAATGTAACGATTATAATCTTAACCACCCATAAATTTTATATTCCAAATTACGGAATTAATCCGTTCTTAAACAAAAACCGTGCCTGTAGCGAAAGCCCTGCTGGGGCTGGCCTGTCTGAAAATGAACTACTTTCCCTTCGAATTATTTCCCGTCCCGCCGGCACCGGGTTTCCTTTGATCTTTTTTGTTAAAGTGTAAAGTCTTGTTCCAGGAGGGTGCTCCCCGGGGATATTTAGTCTAGTGAAGTAGTAGTAAATACCGATTTTTTACATTATATCCGGTGTAAAAGCGCCTTATAAAGCAAAAAAACAAACCTAAACACCAACAACTGTGATATTCTTACTTGTCTTCCTGAGCATTCTTTGTCTGGTACTGTTAATTTCCTGGGTAAAACTCGACACATTTATCGCCTTTTTGCTGGTGTCGATCGGACTGGGACTGGCCGTTGGCCTGCCGGTATCGGAAATATCCTCCGCCTTACAGAGAGGGATAGGCAACACGCTGGGAGACCTGATCATGATAGTGGGTTTTGGCGCCATGCTGGGCAAACTGGTGGCCGACAGCGGTGCCGCCCAGCGGATTACCGATAACCTGATACGACTTTTTGGGCAGAAATATATGTTATGGGGACTGGCTCTGGCCGGTTTTGTCATTGGAATCCCGCTTTTCTACAATGCGGGGTTCATGATCGTTCTTCCTCTGATTTTCATGATATCGGCCTCTGCCAGGGTGCCAATGCTGGTAGTAGCGATTCCCATGCTGTCAGCCCTATCGGTCGCCCACGGCTACCTTCCACCCCACCCTTCTCCTGCTGCCATCGCCACTCAGTTAAATGCCGACCTGGGAATGACGCTGGTATACGGCATCCTGGTTTCCATTCCGGCTATCGCTATCGCCGGTCCGATTTTCGGCCGCACTCTTTCCCGTTTCAATCCCAAACCCGACGCCTCGCTTTTTAACGTAACACCTAAGCCCGACAGCGAACTTCCACCCCTGGGGATCAGCATTTTCACCGCTCTCCTACCGGTTTTTCTGCTGGTAGCCATGGCACCCATTAACAAACGTTTTCCCGGCTATGCCCTGCTGGAGCTGATGGCTGAGCCCTGGTTCGGAATGCTGTTTTCCGTACTGGTTGCCATTGTAACCCTGGGGATACGCAGGGGCATGAGCATGTCGCGCATTGCCAAATCCTTTGAAGAAGCCATTAAGGGAGTGGCCGGTATCCTGCTGATTGTGGCCGGCGCAGGTGTCTTCAAGGAGATTATGACTCGGGGACAGGTCAATTCCTACCTGGGCGAACTTTTTACCGGATTAAATGCGCCTCCCCTCGTTCTGGCGTGGGGCATTGCAGCAGTCATCAGGGTCTGCGTAGGATCTGCGACCGTGGCAGGCCTTACCACCGTAGGGATTCTGGCTCCGCTGCTCATTTCCTCCGAAGTTTCACCCGAACTGACCGTATTGGCCATTGGTTCAGGCAGTCTGATGTTTTCCCACGTCAATGATGGCGGATTCTGGCTGTTTAAGGAATATTTTAATGTCAGCATCCGGGAAACCATCCTCACCTGGTCGCTGATGGAAACCCTGGTTTCCATTATCGGACTGATCGGCGTTTTGATTCTGAATTTATTTGTCGGATAAGCTTAGGGATCAACGGGCTTAGGGGAAATACAGGTACTAACAGGTATTTGTCAATTCAATACATTCACCGTATTTTTGAAATGCTTTCGTTCAGAAAGCATACTTAACTTTTGTTAGACTTTCTTTGAAATATTTAACCGTCCGCTAAATGACACCGCAAACTAACTTTGAGAAATTAGGGCTGGTACTCCCCCCTCCACCTAAACCAGTCGGCGTTTACAAACCTGCTCTCATCGTCGATGACCGATGGTTGTATGTTTCCGGACATGGCCCCTGTCGGGAGGATGGTACACTGATTACAGGACGGGTAGGAGAAGCACTCGATTTGGATGAAGCAAAAGCTGCCGCACGACAGGTAGGACTGACCATCGTGTCCACCATCATTTCCCAGCTGGGTTCCCTCGACCGGGTAAAACGGGTAGTCAAAGTGCTGGGCATGGTAAATGGTACTCCTGACTTCGGAAAACATCCCTATGTCATCAACGGGTGCAGTGAACTGTTTGCGGAAATCTGGGGCCCGGAAAACGGAGTCGGCGTGCGAAGCGCTGTGGGAATGGGTTCGCTGCCTGACAATATCCCGGTGGAAATTGAAGCGCTTCTTGAACTGAATTAACACAACACTAACTATTTAAATTGAACTGCTATGCCTGCTTGGTATGAATTGAAGAACCCTGGCCAGGTTTCCTCTCCTGGCTTAATGGTATACAAAGACCGGATTGAACAGAATATTGAATTCATGTCCCGGATCGTGGGAGGTGAGGTTAACCGCCTGGTGCCGCATGTGAAAACCCACAAAATGGCGGAAGTGGTTAAAATGCAGCTCGCCGCCGGGATCACCAAATTCAAATGTGCTACCATCGCCGAAGCCGAAATGCTCGCTCAGGCTGGTGCCAAATGGGTACTGATCGCTTACCAGTTAACCGGTCCGAATATCGACCGCATGCTCCAGCTGATCGCCAAGTACCCCGATGTCCAGTTCGGTTCCCTGATCGACGACCGGAACGTAGCCAAACAATTAAATGATTATATAAAAGGAAAAAAGGCCTCCTGGCTCATTTTCATCGATGTGAACAGCGGGATGAACCGTACGGGGCATCCGAATGATCCCAATCTCCTGACCCTCTACGAATACGTATACAAGCTGCCCAACCTGTTGCTGTCGGGTATACACGTGTATGACGGTCATATCCGCGAGAAATTCTTTAAGGACCGTAAAGCACAGGCTGACGAAGCGCTTGATAAACTACAGGTGCTTTACGACTTTATTGAACTTAACGGGCTTCCCGACCCGGTGGTTATTGCCGGCGGAACCCCCACCTTCACGGTTCATGCACTCCGGAAAAGTGTGTACTGCAGCCCGGGCACCTGTCTGCTATGGGACGCAGGCTATGGGGAGCAATACCGGGAGCAGCCTTTTGTGCAGGCAGCCGTGCTGCTGACGCGTGTCATTTCCAAACCCGCACCGGGACTGGTCACCATTGACCTGGGGCACAAGGCGGTTGCCGCGGAAAACCCCATCGAC
>Ga0207868_1001181_pt1 | contig 20066 bp, 14 predicted proteins | sample Passage237B_FD_187370 | JGI IMG/M metagenome (GOLD analysis project Ga0207868, IMG submission 187370) | Cellulose adapted compost microbial communities from Newby Island Compost Facility, Milpitas, CA, USA - Passage2 37B (SPAdes) (version 3) ... | reverse complement strand
TGATCGCTGCAGTCAACGACGTCTTCCCATGGTCAACATGACCAATCGTTCCAATGTTCACATGCGGCTTCGTGCGCTCGAATTTACCTTTGGCCATGTGACTTCTCCGTTTCCTTCAGCCCGCGCGCGGGCATTCCTGGCTGGCGCAGCGCTGGGCTTACGCGTACTTCTTCTGGATTTCCTGGGCGACCGCGCTGGGCACCGGCTCGTAGTGGTCGAACTGCATCGTGTACTGGGCGCGGCCCTGTGACATCGAGCGTAGGTTGTCGACATATTTGAACATGTTGGCGAGCGGCACCATCGCGTTGATGACGACGGCGATGCCGCGCGCCTCCTGGCCCTGGATCTGGCCGCGCCGCGAATTGAGGTCGCCGATGACGTTGCCGACGTAATCCTCGGGCGTCACCACCTCGACCTTCATGATCGGCTCGAGCAACTGGGCGCCAGCCTTCTGCGCGCCCTCGCGGAACGCGGCGCGGGCCGCGATCTCGAAGGCGAGCACGCTGGAATCGACGTCGTGATAGGCGCCGTCGATCAGCGTGGCCTTGACGCCCAGCATCGGGAAGCCGGCGAGCGGGCCGGACGACAGCACGCTCTGGATGCCCTTCTCGACGCCCGGAATGTACTCCTTCGGCACCGAACCGCCGATGATCTTGGATTCGAACACGAAATCCTCACCCTCGGGATTCGGCTCGAAGACGATCTTGACGCGGGCGAACTGGCCCGAACCGCCGGTCTGCTTCTTGTGCGTGTAATCGATCTCGGCCTGGCGGGTGATCGTCTCGCGATAGGCGACCTGCGGCGCGCCGACATTGGCCTCGACCTTGAACTCGCGCCGCATGCGGTCGACGATGATGTCGAGATGCAGCTCGCCCATGCCGGCGATGATGGTCTGGCCGCTTTCCTCGTCCGTCTTGACGCGGAAGGACGGATCCTCCGCCGCCAGCCGGTTGAGCGCGAGGCCCATCTTTTCCTGGTCGCCCTTGGTCTTCGGCTCGATCGCGATCTGGATGACCGGCTCCGGGAACTCCATGCGCTCCAGGATCACCGGCTTCAGCGGATCGCAGAGCGTGTCGCCCGTCGTCGTTTCCTTGAGGCCGGCCAGCGCGACGATGTCGCCGGCGAACGCCTCCTCGATGTCCTCGCGCGAATTCGAGTGCATCTGCAGCATGCGGCCGATGCGCTCGCGCTTGCCCTTGACCGTGTTTTCCAGCGACATACCCTTCTTCAGCACGCCCGAATAGATGCGGCAGAAGGTGAGCGAGCCGACGAACGGATCGTTCATGATCTTGAAGGCGAGCATCGACAGCGGCTCGTCGTCGGACGACTTGCGGGTGACTTCCGCCTCGGTCTTCGGATCGATGCCCCTGATGTCCGGAACCTCGTCCGGCGCCGGCAGGAAATCGACCACGCCGTCGAGCAGCGGCTGGACGCCCTTGTTCTTGAACGCGGTGCCGCAGAACACGGGGTGGAACTTGACGCCGATCGTACCGATGCGGATCAGGCGGCGCAGCTCGTCGTTCGACGGCACGTTGCCTTCCAGATACGCCTCCAGCGCAGCCTCTTCCATCTCGACGGCGGCCTCGACCAGCTTCTCGCGGTATTCTTCCGCCCTGGCCTGCAGGTCGGCCGGAATGTCGACGACGTCCCAATCGGCGCCGAGATGCTCATCGTGCCAGACGAGCGCCTTCATCTCGATCAGGTCGATGACGCCCTTGAACTCGCTTTCGGCACCGATCGGAAGCTGCATGGCAACCGGGACCGCGCCGAGCCGGGAGCGGATCATGTCCAGGCAGCGGTAGAAGTCGGCGCCGATCTTGTCCATCTTGTTGCAGAAGATCATGCGCGGGACATGATACTTCTCGGCCTGGCGCCACACCGTCTCGGTCTGCGGCTCGACGCCGGCATTGGAATCGAGCAGCGCGATGGCGCCGTCGAGCACGCGCAGCGAACGCTCCACCTCGATGGTGAAGTCGACGTGGCCGGGCGTGTCGATGATGTTGAAGCGGTGCATCTTGCCGTCGCGGCCGGTCCAGAACGTGGTCGTGGCCGCCGACGTGATGGTGATGCCGCGCTCCTGCTCCTGCTCCATCCAGTCCATGGTCGAGGCGCCGTCATGCGTCTCGCCCATCTTGTGGTTCTTGCCGGTGTAGTAGAGAATCCGCTCGGTCGTCGTCGTCTTCCCGGCATCGATGTGCGCCATGATGCCGAAGTTGCGATAATCGTGGAGTTGGTATTCGCGGGCCATCGTCGTACCTCTTTCGTCCGTCGCTCGCGCGCCTACCAGCGGTAGTGCGCGAAGGCGCGGTTGGCCTCGGCCATCTTGTGCGTGTCCTCACGCTTCTTCACGGCGGTGCCGCGGTTGTTGGCCGCGTCCATCAGCTCGCCAGAAAGGCGGTCGACCATCGTGGTCTCGTTGCGGTTGCGCGCCGCCGCGATCAGCCAGCGGATCGCCAGCGCCTGCCGGCGCTCGGGACGAACGTCGACCGGCACCTGATAGGTGGCGCCGCCGACGCGGCGGGAGCGGACCTCGACATGCGGCGCGACATTGTCGATCGCCTGATGGAAGACCGTGACCGGCGGCTGCCGGGTCTTGGACTCGACCTGGTCGAGCGCGCCATAGACGATCGTCTCGGCGACCGACTTCTTGCCGTGAAGCATCACGGCATTCATGAACTTCGTCACAACGAGATCGCCGAACTTCGGATCCGGGTTGATCTCGCGCTTGTCTGCACGGTGGCGTCGGGACATGCTCTTCGTCTCTCACCTTCAAGGCCCGGCGCCAAAAACAAAAGCGCCGAAGCCGGGAAACCCTTACTTCGGACGCTTGGCGCCGTATTTCGAGCGGCGCTGCTTGCGGTTCTTCACGCCCTGCGTGTCGAGCACGCCGCGGATGATATGGTAACGGACGCCCGGAAGGTCCTTGACGCGGCCGCCGCGGATCATCACCACGGAGTGCTCCTGAAGGTTGTGGCCTTCACCCGGAATGTAACCGATCACCTCGAAGCCATTGGTCAGGCGGATCTTCGCAACCTTGCGCAGGGCCGAGTTCGGCTTCTTCGGCGTCGTCGTGTAGACGCGCGTGCACACGCCGCGCTTCTGCGGGTTCTCCTGCATGGCAGGAACCTTGTTGCGCTTCACCGGCGCCACGCGCGGCTTGCGGATCAACTGGTTTACGGTAGGCATTCGCCGTCCTCTTGGTCCAAAATCCCGTGTCTAGAGCCCGTCCGGGGCAGTTGCGAGCGACAACTCCATACGCGAATTCGGGCATCAAACCGCCTGGCTGCGGTCCCGCCCGAACAAATGCAGAGGAAGCGTTGCCGCTTCATGCGTGCCGGAGATGTATTCGCTCGTAGAACGAACCCTGTTTGAGGCAGGCTCCGGGGCGCGACGCCCTGGAAAGGAAAGCCTCACATCGGCTCAGACGGGGCGGCATGTATAACGCGGCGGCGCCAGCGTCAACCCCGGCCCCGAAATAATCGTGCCCGAACCATGCGTTGGAAGGGGCAGGCGGGGCGCAAGACACAATATTGCGCCCCGAATGGCCAATCCGGGTATATATGGCGCCGTCACGGCTGTCGCCACCCCTGTCGGGCAGTTATGGTCATGCCGACTCGACGGCTCCGCGCGGCTCAGGGAATCAATCGATGAACGACAACGAGGAACGGCCCGTCACCATCGTCACCGGCCGCGTCTGGCGGCACAAGGGCGGCGAGGCCGAGGGCGTCCACGTCATGCTGGTCGCCTCCGACGACGACAGCGCGGTCCGCACCGTGCTGGATGCGCTCGCGCGCGAGGGCTACGCCGAGGCCGAGCTCGACCAGATCGGCGACATGCAGGGCGAGCCGGACGACGAGCCTCACCTTTCGGCCTACCAGAGCGCCCTCGAAGGCGAAGTCGCCATCGTGACGTTCCCCGAGCCTCTCTGACGGGCAGCCCTGCCGCCGGGCGTCGGGCTCAGGACGGGCGCCGATTCAGAACGCGTATCTGAAATGCACCGTCACGTCATGGCGGCTGACGGCCCGGCTGACGAAATCGAGCGGCTGGAAGGCCGGGCCGGCCGGCTTGTTGACGCCGGTGACGCCGGGCAGCATCGACCACTGGTAGCCGATCGCGGCGGTCCAGTTGTCGGCAAGGCCGAACTCGACGCCCGCCCGAAGGCTGACGCCGACCGTCAGCCCGGAATGGTCGTAGCTGTAGGCCTCGGAAAAGACGGCGCCGCCTCCGGTGCCGGTCTGGATGCCGATGTCGGCATGCCCCCAATGATAGGCGGGCAGGAGATCGGCACCCACCGAGATCGTCGTCCGCGGGGTGATCCGGTAGTGGATGTCGGCCCCGATGACGGCGCCCACCCAGGTATCGCCGGACCTGTGATCGTATGTCTGGTAGAAGCCGGCGAACGGTGCCCCGCCGAAGGTGACGTCCGCGCGCCCCTGCCCCCAGTAGCCGAGATGTTCCAGATAGCCGCCGGCGCGCACGCCGAAGCGCAACGGGGCATCGTCGTCGCCGAACAGCTTGCCCACGCCGAACAGGCCCCTGCCCCAGGCGCTGCCGATATCGCCCGCTCCGGTCACGCCGAAGCCGGCGGTCGAGGTTCCGACCCCGGTGACCCCGCCGTTCGGCCGGCCGAAGGTCAGGCCGACCGTGGTCACGCCGCCGACGCCGACCTCCGATCGTCCGGAATATGTCTGCTGTCCCGTGGCGAACGAGGCTTCGCCGAAATGATAGCCGTAATAGGCGCCGAGCGACGTCGATCCGAACGCGTTCTTGCCCAGCCCCATCTGCCAGTCGAAGCTGCCGCCGTAACGGCTGATCCACACGGACGGAGAGAAGACGAAGCTCTCGACGCCGCCGCGCACCGCCGTGCCGGCGCCTGGTTGCGACGGGGTTTCGATCGGGCTGTACCGGACGCCGCCACCGATCCTGAGGCAGGTTTCGGTTCCGGGAATATAGAAGAATCCCGCCCCGTACGCGTCGCAGACCCTGACATAGCCGTCGGCCTCATCGGCCCCGGCATCCGACAGCATGGCGCCGGTCCGGGCCGCCGCGTCCTGCCTGAGATCCGGCCCGATCCCCGCGCCGGCGTCCTCCATCTGCCGGACCTGCCGCTCCAGCCGGTCGATCTCGGCGCCGAGACGCCTGCTTTCCCGGGCGTTTCCCTGGATATCGGCGATGCGGCGCTCGAAGCGGAGCCGCTCGATCTCGAACAGGAGGTCGTCATACGCGCTGTCGCGCTCGCGATCGAGAACGGCGCCTCCTACCGCTGAAGGCCGCAACTGCACGATCCGCTGGAAGATCTGCCGGTCGCGCCGGGCGATTTCCTCCAGCCTGCGGAATTTCTGGGCCTCGAGGCCAAGCGCTCCGTACAGAGCGATCAGCATCTGGTTGAGCGCGGTCCAGTTGGCCTGGACGGATCGGGCATTGTCGCCGAAATTCCCCGCCAGTTCCATCTTCAGCCTCCAGCGCTCGACGCGCTTGACGATGTCGACGACGGTATCGGCTGCGGAATAGAGACCGAACGCCTTTCCGAGCAGCGCGGATATGCCGCGCTGGATCGCCTGCTTGACGGCCTCGTCGGCGCCCTGCTTGACCGTGAATTCGATGATCTCCAATCCCTCGGAACGCGCGATCTCGCGCTGCTTGGCACGCATCTCGTCCAGCGTGTAGCCCATCTCCTGCGCCAGTTCCTCCAGCCGCCCGGCTTCATGGAGGCCCTCGTAGAAGGCGTTGCGGACGTTGCGAAGGGCATCCTGGATCGAGCGGCCGCCGCCGAGCTCCCGTGCCTCGCGCTTCAGCGCGTCGCTCTCGCGCTCGAGCCGCTCGATCTCGGCGTCCCGGCCCTGCGGCTGCGGCAGGGGCGGCAGCCCGCCTCCCGGCACCGGCGTCTCCGCCAGCACATCGCCGGTTGCAAACAGGCCCAGGGCCAGCACCGCAGTTGCGCGCAATCCGCCCATCTTCGCTCCCCCAACGGCTCTTCGTCCGCCCGAACGGCCCTTTAGGGCCCATCTGCGGGAGTTAGGCACATCCGGCACTGTGCCGCGTCACCAAATCTGGTGATGACTCGCCGGTTGCGAACAGGCATATTTTCACGGCGTCGCCCTTCCCGAACGGCCGGCGCGCCGGTTCTGCGCGGCGCAACCGCGCGAGCCGCCAGTCGAGCGCAACCGCGTCCATGCCGGGGGTGCCATGGCGACGGATGACGTATTCCTGACGACGGTGCAGGCCATCCATGCGGCCGGCCTGGACGAAGGGCTGTGGCCCGCCGCCATAAGGGCGCTCTGCAATGCGCTGGGCGCGCCTTCGGGCGACCTCGAAATTTCCGACAAGCGCACCATGCGGCTCACGGCCTTTCATGCGCATGGCGTGCCGCCTTTCGCCGAGATCGCCTACGCCGCCGAATACATGAAGCAGAATCCCCGGCTGCCGAACGCCTTCCGGCAGCGCCCCGGCGACATCGGCTACGACCGCCAGCATATCGACGAAGCCGGGATGAAAGCCAACGCGTTCTACAGCGAATTCCTGCCGGGGCACGGCATCCGCTATTATGTCTCCGCCATCCTTGCAAACGACGCGCACACATTCGCCGGCATCTGCATCAACCGCACGGCCAAGGCCGGCCACGCGCAGCAGGCCGATATCGCCCTGATGGGGCGGTTCCTGCCGCATCTGCAGCAGGCATACGGCGCCAATCTGCGCCTCGGCGGCACCTCGCGCGGAAACCACGTCCTCGAAGACCTCCTCGATCGTCTGGTCGACGGGCTCGTCGTCATCGCCGCCGACGGATCGGTGCGCTTCGCCAACACCGCCGCGCGGCTGATCGCGGCGCGCCGCGACGGCATCCATCTTTCGACCGGCGGCATCGGATTTTCGCTCGCCGAGGCGCGAAAAGCCTATGAAGTCGCATTGCAGGGCATCCGCAGGCTGATCGCCGGCGGCACCGATCCGCCCCAGGGCGATTTCCTGGTGCGGCGGCCGGATGGAATTTCCGGCTATCTCGTCTCGGTGCGGCCCCTCATGCCCGCCGAGGACGATCGGTGGTCCGCCTTCGAGGCGTTCGCCCTCGTCCTGATCCGCGATCCCGCCTCGGCGCCGTCAGGCGGCATCGCGTCCGTGGCCCGCGTGCTGTTCGGCCTCACCCACGCCGAAGCGAGCCTCGCGGACGCCCTGCGTTCCGGCATCTCGCTGCCGGACTATGCGCGCGCCCGGCGCCTCAGTCTCAATACCGTCTATACGCATCTGCGCCGGATCAAGGCCAAGACCGGGTGCAGGACGATGCAGGAGCTCATCGCCCGGCTCGCCGCGCTGACGTCGGCATGGCGCGACTGAAGCGCCGGCCGGGGACGGAAACGAAAAAGGGCCGCCGGATCGCTCCGGCGGCCCTCGATCGTTGGAAGCGGGACGCTATTCGGCCGCGTGCTCGGCCGCGCTTTCCAGCATCGGGTTCGCCATCTCGACGCCCGAAGCCTTGCGGCGCTCGTCGAGGATGAGGTCGTCGCGCGAGGTGGCGATGCGCCGGATCTGGCTCATCAGCCCGCCGGTGCCGGCCGGGATCAGGCGGCCGACGATGACGTTCTCCTTCAGGCCCTGCAGCGTATCGACCTTGCCGGCGACAGCCGCCTCGGTGAGCACGCGGGTCGTCTCCTGGAAGGAGGCGGCCGAGATGAAGGACGGCGTCTGCAGCGAAGCCTTGGTGATGCCGAGCAGGACGGGCTGGCCTTCGGCCGGCTTCTTGCCTTCCTCGACCAGCCGTTCGTTGACCTCGTCGAATTCGATCACGTCGACATGATCGCCGGGGATGTAGTCGGAATCCCCCTGCACCGTGATCTCGATCTTCTGCAGCATCTGCCGGACGATCACCTCGATATGCTTGTCGTTGATCGACACGCCCTGCAGCCGGTAGACCTCCTGGATCTCGTTGACGAGGTAGGACGCAAGCGCCTCCACGCCCCTGATCGCCAGAATGTCGTGCGGCGCCGGATTGCCGTCGAGGATGTAGTCGCCCTTCTCGATGGTGTCGCCGTCCTGGAGATGGAACGGCTTGCCCTTCGGGATCAGGTACTCGACCGGCTCGACCTGCTCGTCATGCGGCTCGATGATGATGCGCCGCTTGTTCTTGTAGTCGCGGCCGAAGCGGATCGTGCCGTCGATCTCGGCGATGATGGCGTGATCCTTCGGACGACGGGCCTCGAACAGTTCGGCCACCCGCGGCAGACCGCCGGTGATGTCCTTGGTCTTGGCGCTTTCCATCGGGATACGCGCGATCACGTCGCCCGGCTTCACCTGCGCCCCCGGCTCGACCGAAAGCACGGCCTCGACCGAAAGCATGAAGCGGGCATCGCCGCCCTTCGACAGCTTGGCCACCTTGCCCTTGGCGTCCTGGACGGTGATCGCCGGCTTCAGGTCGGAGCCGCGCGGCGTCGACCGCCAGTCGATGACCTCGCGCTTGGTGATGCCGGTCGATTCGTCGGTCGTCTCCTGCACGGAGATACCGTCGACGAGATCCTCGAAGGCCACCGTGCCCGCGACCTCGGTGAGGATCGGGCGGGTGTAGGGGTCCCACTCGGCCACGCGCTGGCCGCGCTTGACCTGGTCGCCGTCGTCGACATGGATGCGCGAGCCGTAGGAGATGCGGTGGACCGCCCTTTCCTTGCCCGCCTCGTCGAGGATCACGACGGCCATGTTGCGGCCCATCGCGATCAGGTGGCCCTCCGAGTTGCGCACCACGTTGCGGTTGCGGATCTGCACCTTGCCCTCGTAGGAGGCCTCGAGGAAGGACTTGTCCGCCACCTGCGCGGCACCGCCCATGTGGAAGGTGCGCATGGTGAGCTGCGTGCCCGGCTCGCCGATCGACTGCGCCGCGATGACGCCCACCGCCTCGCCGATATTGACCGGCGTGCCGCGCGCCAGGTCGCGCCCGTAGCAGACGGCGCAGACGCCGGTCTTGACGTCGCAGGTCAGCGCGGAACGGATGCGCACCGACTGGATGCCTGCCTTCTCGATCGCCTCGATGTCGCGCTCGTCGATCAGCCGCCCCCCCTTCACCACCACGTCGCCAGAGACCGGATGGGTGATGTCCTCGAGCGCGGTGCGGCCGAGGATGCGCTGGCCGAGCGAGGCCACGACCTGCCCGGCATCGATGATCGGCGTCATGGTGAGGCCCCTGTCGGTGCCGCAATCCGTGACGGTGACGATGCAGTCCTGCGCGACGTCGACCAGGCGGCGCGTGAGGTAGCCCGAATTGGCCGTCTTGAGCGCCGTGTCGGCCAGCCCCTTGCGGGCGCCGTGGGTGGAATTGAAGTACTCCATCACGGTCAGGCCTTCCTTGAAGTTCGAGATGATCGGCGTCTCGATGATGGAGCCGTCCGGCCGCGCCATGAGGCCGCGCATGCCGGCGAGCTGGCGCATCTGGGTCGGCGAGCCGCGGGCGCCCGAATGGCTCATCATGAAGATCGAGTTCATCGGCTTCTGGCGGCCGTCATCGCTGAACTCGACGGCCTTGATGCGGGCCATCATCTCGTCGGCGACCTTCTCCGAGCACTTGGCCCAGGCGTCGACGACCTTGTTGTACTTCTCGCCCTGGGTGATCAGGCCGTCATTGTACTGCTGCTCGTATTCCTTGGTCAGCGCGGTGGTGTCGGCCACCAGCTTGGCCTTGGTGTCGGGGATCACCATGTCGTCCTTGCCGAACGAGATGCCGGCCTTGCAGGCATGGCTGAAGCCGAGCGCCATGATCCGGTCGCAGAAGATTACCGTCTCCTTCTGGCCGCAGTGGCGATAGACCGTGTCGATCATCTTGGAGATGTTCTTCTTGGTCATCTCCTGGTTGGCGACATCGAACGGCACGTTGACGTTCTTGGGCAGCAGCTCGCCGATGATCATGCGGCCCGGCGTCGTCTCGTAGATCTTCGAGACGACGTTGTTGTCCGCGTCGACGCCCTTGTAGCGGCCCCTGATCTTGGTGTGCAGGGTGACGACCCTGTTCTCGAGCGCATGGTGCAGCTCGCCCATGTCGGCGAACACCATCCCCTCGCCCGGCTCGTTCTGGTTCATGATCGAGAGGTAGTAGAGGCCGAGAACCATGTCCTGCGAGGGCACGATGATCGGCGCGCCGGAGGCCGGGTGCAGGATGTTGTTGGTCGACATCATCAGCACGCGCGCCTCGAGCTGGGCTTCCAGCGACAACGGCACGTGGACCGCCATCTGGTCGCCGTCGAAGTCCGCGTTGAAGGCGGTGCAGACCAGCGGATGAAGCTGGATCGCCTTGCCCTCGATGAGGATCGGCTCGAACGCCTGGATGCCGAGGCGGTGCAGCGTCGGCGCGCGGTTGAGCAGGACCGGGTGCTCGCGGATCACCTCGTCGAGGATGTCCCAGACCTCCGGCTTCTCCTTCTCGACAAGCTTCTTGGCCTGCTTGACGGTCGACGAATAGCCCTTGGCGTCGAGCCGCGCATAGATGAACGGCTTGAACAGCTCCAGCGCCATCTTCTTCGGCAGCCCGCACTGGTGCAGCTTGAGCTCGGGACCGGTCACGATGACCGAACGGCCGGAATAGTCGACACGCTTGCCGAGCAGGTTCTGGCGGAACCGCCCCTGCTTGCCCTTCAGCATGTCGGACAGCGACTTCAGCGGGCGCTTGTTGGCGCCGGTGATGACGCGGCCGCGGCGGCCGTTGTCGAACAGCGCGTCGACCGCCTCCTGCAGCATCCGCTTCTCGTTGCGGATGATGATGCCAGGCGCCTTCAGCTCGATCAGCCGCTTCAGGCGGTTGTTGCGGTTGATGACGCGGCGATAGAGGTCGTTGAGGTCGGAGGTGGCGAAGCGGCCGCCGTCCAGCGGGACCAGCGGGCGCAGGTCCGGCGGAATGACGGGGACGATCTTCATGATCATCCATTCCGGCCGATTGCCGGATTCGATGAAGTTCTCGACCACCTTCAGGCGCTTGAGCAGCTTCTTCTGCTTCAGCTCGGACGTGGTCGAGGCAAGCTCCGAGCGCAGCTCGCCGGCGATCTTGTCGAGCTCCATCCCCGCGAGCAGCTCGTGGATGGCCTCGGCGCCGATCATGGCGGTGAAGCTGTCCTCGCCGTACTCGTCGACGGCGATCATGTATTCTTCCTCGGAGAGGAGCTGGTGCTCCTTGAGCGCCGTCAGGCCCGGCTCCGTCACGATATAGTTCTCGAAATAGAGAACCCGCTCGATATCCTTGAGCGTCATGTCGAGCAGCGTGCCGATGCGGCTCGGCAGCGACTTCAGGAACCAGATATGCGCGACCGGAGCCGCAAGCTCGATGTGGCCCATGCGCTCGCGGCGCACGCGCGACAGGGTGACCTCGACGCCGCACTTCTCGCAGATCACGCCCTTGTACTTCATGCGCTTGTACTTGCCGCACAGGCACTCGTAGTCCTTGATCGGGCCGAAGATGCGCGCGCAGAACAGGCCGTCACGCTCGGGCTTGAACGTGCGGTAGTTGATCGTCTCGGGCTTCTTGATCTCGCCGAACGACCAGGACAGAATCTTCTCCGGCGACGCCAGCGAGATCCGGATCGAATCGAACGTCTGCGCCGGCGTCTGGGGGTTGAAAAGATTCATGACCTCTTGGTTCATGCCGATCTCCTTTGCGGGGCCGCTGCGGCACCCGTCTCAAATCTGGCGGGCCTTCGCCCGATTCCGCGCCCTGTCGTCCCGGCCGGGCCGCAGGCGCTCCGAACAGTCTGTCGACGCTCGCCGGCGACCCATTCAATCGGCCGCCTGAACCTGTGGCGCACCACGGAAGCCCCGTGATGCGCCGGATCGTGTCTACTCCGCGGCATCCGGCAGGCGCGCCGGGCTTTCGTCGATGCGGGTGTTCTCCAGCTCGACATTGAGGCCGAGGGAGCGCATCTCCTTGACGAGCACGTTGAAGCTCTCGGGGATGCCGGCCTCGAACGTGTCGTCGCCGCGCACGATCGCCTCGTACACCTTGGTGCGGCCGGCCACGTCGTCCGACTTCACGGTCAGCATCTCCTGCAGCGTGTAGGCGGCGCCGTAGGCTTCGAGCGCCCACACCTCCATCTCGCCGAAACGCTGCCCGCCGAACTGCGCCTTGCCGCCCAGCGGCTGCTGGGTGACGAGCGAGTACGGACCGATCGAACGGGCGTGGATCTTGTCGTCGACCAGATGGTGGAGCTTCAGCATGTAGATGTAGCCCACGGTCACCTGCCGGTCGAACGGCTCGCCGGTCCGCCCGTCGTAGAGCGTCACCTGTCCGCTGGTCGACAGGCCGGCCTGCTCCAGCATGCCGTCGATGTCGGCCTCGTGCGCGCCATCGAACACCGGCGTGGCGATGGAAACGCCGCGCCGCATCTGCTCGGCCAGCTTGACGAGGCTGGCGTCGTCGAACTTGCGCACCGGCTCGTTGCGGTCGTTGTCGGGGATGACGGCCTCGACAGCCTTGCGCAACGGCTTGATCTCGCCGCCTTCCCTGTAGGCGTCGATCAGATCGCCGATCTGCTGGCCCATGCCGGCGCAAGCCCAGCCGAGATGCGTCTCGAGGATCTGGCCGACATTCATGCGGCTCGGCACGCCGAGCGGATTGAGCACGATGTCGACATGGGTGCCGTCCTCGAGGAACGGCATGTCCTCGACCGGCACGATGCGCGACACGACACCCTTGTTGCCGTGACGGCCGGCCATCTTGTCGCCGGGCTGCATCTTGCGCTTCACCGCGACGAAGACCTTGACCATCTTCATCACGCCGGGGGGCATCTCGTCGCCGCGCTGGACCTTCTCGACCTTGTCCATGAAGCGCTGCTCGAGCGCCCTCTTGGAATCGTCGTACTGGCCGCGCAGCGCTTCGAGCTCGCCCTGCTGCTTCTCGTCGTCGACGGCGAACTGCCACCACTGCGAGCGCGGATGGTCGTCCAGCATCTCGCGGGTGAGCTTGGTGCCCTTCTTGAAGCCCTTCGGCCCCGCGATCGCCTCGCGGCCGACGATCATGTCGGCAAGGCGCGAATAGACGTTGCGGTCGAGGATCGCCTGCTCGTCGTCGCGGTCCTTGGCGAGCCGCTCGATCTCCTCGCGCTCGATCGCCATCGCGCGCTCGTCCTTCTCCACCCCGTGGCGGTTGAAGACGCGCACCTCGACCACCGTGCCGTAGGTCCCGGGCGGCATGCGCATGGAGGTGTCGCGGACATCCGAGGCCTTTTCGCCGAAGATCGCGCGCAGGAGCTTTTCCTCCGGCGTCATCGGGCTCTCGCCCTTCGGCGTGATCTTGCCGACCAGGATGTCGCCCGGCTGGACCTCCGCGCCGATATAGACGATGCCCGCCTCGTCGAGGTTCTTCAGCGCCTCTTCCGAGACGTTCGGAATGTCGCGCGTGATCTCCTCGGGGCCGAGCTTGGTGTCGCGCGCCATCACCTCGAACTCCTCGATGTGGATCGAGGTGAAGACGTCGTCCGAGACGATCCGCTCCGAAAGCAGGATGGAGTCCTCGTAATTGTAGCCGTTCCACGGCATGAACGCGACGAGCACGTTGCGGCCGAGCGCCAGGTCGCCGAGATCCGTCGACGGACCATCGGCGATGATGTCGCCCTTCTCGATCCGGTCGCCGACATTCACCAGCGGGCGCTGGTTGATGCAGGTGTTCTGGTTCGAGCGCTGGAACTTCATCAGCCGGTAGATGTCGACGCCCGACTTGCCGGCCTCGAGGTCCTCGGTGGCGCGGATGACGATACGCGTCGCGTCGACCTGGTCGACTGTGCCGGTGCGCCGGGCCGCGATCGCCGCGCCCGAATCGCGCGCCACGATCGATTCCATGCCGGTGCCGACGAACGGCGCCTCGGCGCGCACCAGAGGCACGGCCTGACGCTGCATGTTCGAGCCCATCAGCGCGCGGTTGGCGTCGTCGTTCTCCAGGAACGGGATCAGCGCCGCGGCAACCGAAACGAGCTGCTTGGGCGAGACGTCCATCAGGTCGACATTCTCGCGCGGCGCCATCATCACCTCGCCGGCATGGCGGGAAACGACGAACTCGTTGACGAAGCGGCCGTCCTTGTCGAGCTCGGCATTGGCCTGCGCGACATGGTGCTTGGCCTCCTCCATCGCCGACAGGTAGACGACCTCGTCGGTCACCTTGCCGTCGACCACTCTGCGGTACGGGCTTTCGATGAAGCCGTATTTGTTGACCCGCGCGAAGGTGGCCAGGTTGTTGATGAGGCCGATGTTCGGCCCTTCCGGCGTCTCGATCGGGCAGATGCGGCCGTAATGGGTCGGATGCACGTCGCGCACCTCGAAGCCTGCCCTTTCACGGGTAAGGCCGCCGGCGCCGAGCGCCGAAAGGCGCCGTTTATGAGACACTTCCGACAGCGGGTTCGTCTGGTCCATGAACTGCGAAAGCTGCGAGGAGCCGAAGAACTCGCGCACCGCCGCCGCTGCCGGCTTGGCGTTGATGAGATCCTGCGGCATGACCGTGTCGATCTCGATCGAGCTCATGCGCTCCTTGATCGCGCGCTCCATCCTGAGCAGGCCGACGCGGTACTGGTTCTCCATCAGCTCGCCGACGGACCGCACGCGACGGTTGCCCAGATTGTCGATGTCGTCGATCTCGCCCTTGCCGTCGCGCAGCTCGACCAGCGTCCTGACGACGGCCAGGATGTCGTCCTTGCGCAGCACGCGCACGGTATCCGGGCAGTCGAGCTCGAGGCGCATGTTCATCTTGACGCGGCCGACGGCCGAAAGGTCGTAGCGCTCGCTGTCGAAGAACAGCGAGTTGAACATGGCCTCCGCCGTGTCCATCGTCGGCGGCTCGCCCGGGCGCATCACCCTGTAGATGTCGAACAGCGCGTCCTGCCGGCTCTCGTTCTTGTCGGCCGCCAGCGTGTTGCGGATGTAGCCGCCGACATTGACGTGGTCGATGTCGAGGAAGTTGACCTCCTCGACGCCCGTGTCGAGCAGGACCTTGATCGTCTTGTCGTCGATCTCGTCGCCGGCCTCCAGATAGATCTCGCCCGTCTCCGGATTGACCAGATCCTCGGCGAGATAGGAGCCGAGCAGGTCCTCCTCGGTCGCCCTGATCGCCTTCAGGCCCTTCTCGGCGAGCTGGCGCGCCTGGCGTGCCGTGATCTTCTTGCCCGATTCGATCACCACCTCGCCGCTGTCGGCGTCGATCAGGTCGCCCACCGCCTTCATGCCGCGGAAACGGTCGGCCGAGAACGGAATGCGCCAGTCCTTGCCGTCGCGGACGTAGGTGAGCTTGTTGTAGAACGTCGACAGGATCTCCTCGCCGTCCATGCCCAGCGCCATCAGAAGGCTGGTGACGGGGATCTTGCGGCGCCGGTCGATGCGGGCGTGGACGATGTCCTTGGAATCGAACTCGATGTCGAGCCAGGAGCCGCGATAGGGGATCACCCGCGCGGCGAACAGCAGCTTGCCGCTGGAATGCGACTTGCCCTTGTCGTGGTCGAAGAAGACGCCCGGCGAGCGGTGCATCTGCGAGACGATCACGCGCTCGGTGCCGTTGATGATGAAGGTGCCGTTGTCGGTCATGAGCGGCATGTCGCCCATGTAGACGTCCTGCTCCTTGATGTCCTTCACCGACTTGGCGCCGGTATCCTCGTCGATATCGAACACGATGAGGCGCAGCGTTACCTTGAGCGGCGCGGCGAAGGTCAGGTCGCGCTGGCGGCACTCGTCCACGTCGAACTTCGGCGCCTCGAACTCGTACTTGACGAATTCGAGCATGGCGGAACCGGAGAAGTCCGAGATCGGGAACACCGACTTGAAGACGGCCTGCAGCCCCTCGTCGGGACGGCCGCCCTCGGGCTCGTCGATCATCAGGAACTGGTCGTAGGACGCCTTCTGAACCTCGATGAGGTTCGGCATCTCCGCCACTTCCGGGATCTTCCCGAAGAACTTGCGGACACGTCGGCGACCGTTGAACGTATGGGTCTGAGCCATCGTTGCTCCTTGCCTTCCTGGCTTTTGTGCCACATGCAGCCGCCGGCAGGCCGGCGGGTCCATCTCGAAACGGGTGAAAACCCGTTTCCTGAAGGCCGCCGCCGGCCCACAGGAAAAGGGTTCTCCGCTACGCAACGCGCCGCGCTCCCGACCTCCCCGCAAGGGTCGCGGACGGACGGGAAGCCCCGTCCGTCCCGAGCGCGCAAGACGCTTACTTCAGGTCGACCTTGGCGCCAGCAGCCTCGAGCTGGGCCTTGATCTTGTCCGCGTCGGCCTTGGAAACGGCTTCCTTGACCGGCTTCGGAGCGCCCTCGACCAGGTCCTTGGCCTCCTTCAGGCCGAGCCCGGTGATGGCGCGCACTTCCTTGATGACGTTGATCTTCTGGGCGCCGGCATCGGTCAGGATGACGTCGAATTCGGTCTTTTCCTCGGCCGGAGCGGCGGCGGCGCCACCAGCGGCCGGAGCGGCGGCGACGGCAACCGGCGCCGCGGCGGACACGCCCCACTTCTCCTCGAGCAGCTTCGACAGCTCCGCCGCCTCGAGGACGGTCAGGCTCGACAGGTCATCAACGATCTTGGCGAGATCAGCCATTTTTCAGTTCCTTCACAATCAGGTTCGAACGTGTTTCCAAAGAAGCAGCGAGGACCGGCCTCATGCCGCCTCGTCCTTCCGGGCATAGGCGCCGAAAACGCGGGCAAGATTGCCTGCCGGTGCGTTGACGACCGCAGCGATCCGGGTTGCCGGCGTCTGGATCATGCCGACGATCTTGGCGCGCAGTTCGTCCAGCGACGGCATGGTGGCGAGTGCCTTCACACCGTCCGCATCGAGAGCGGTCGAGCCCATTGCGCCGCCGAGAATGACGAGCTTGTCATTCGCCTTGGCGAATTCGGCTGCGACCTTTGGCGCCGCGACCGGATCATCCGCATAAGCGATCAGGGTCTGTCCCTTGAACAGGTCCCTGGTGCTTTCGGATTCCGTGCCCTGAAGAGCGATGATGGCGAGGCGGTTCTTCGCGACTTTGACGGTACCCCCCGCCGCGCGCATCTTCGACCTCAGGTCGTTCATGTTCGCGACGGTCAGACCGGCATAGTGGGCCACGACGAATGAACCGGTGCTCTTGAACACCTCGTTCAGGCCCGTGACGAATTCGCGCTTTTCCGCTCTTTCCACTGCCTATCTCCAGTTGCCTCACCGCCTCGCGGCGGATCGGCGGGTTGCCTTTTGCCGGCCGGGTTCACCTCGCGGGTCCCCCGAACGACGACGAGGATCCTGTCCCCTTTTCGCCTGGACGCCCCGAAAGGCGCCCGTGCGGACAAAAGGCACACACGGCTCGAACCTCGCCTCGGGGCGGCGGCGCCGCCCTCCGGTCCGGATCGACCCCGTCTCATGCAGGCCCCTGGAGGGATTAAGGCCCCGGGAAACCCGGCGCCGCCCGCAATCTCGGACAGGATGTCCGGAAGTTTCCTTCCGGTTTCCGCCCCGCCGGAAAACCGCCGGCGCGGAAATTCAGGCCGGGCCGACCGCAAGGCCGGCCCGCAATTCGCATCACGACACGGCGAGCGTCGCCAGGTCGATCTTCACACCGGGGCCCATCGTCGACGACAGGGCGACCTTCTTGACGTAGTTGCCCTTGGCGCCGGTCGGCTTGGCCTTGACGACGGCATCGGCGAAGGCGCGGATGTTCTCCTCGATCGCCTTGGCGTCGAAGGAAACCTTGCCGACGCCGGCATGCACGATGCCGGCCTTCTCGACGCGGAACTCGACGGCCCCGCCCTTGGAGGCCTTCACGGCGCCCGCGACGTCGGCCGTCACCGTGCCGACCTTCGGGTTCGGCATCATGCCGCGCGGTCCGAGCACCTTGCCCAGCCGACCCACCAGCGGCATCATGTCCGGCGTCGCGATGCAGCGGTCGAAATTGATCTCGCCCTTCTGCACCGTCTCGACCAGATCCTCCGCACCGACGATGTCGGCGCCGGCGGCCTTGGCCTCGTCCGCCTTGTCGCCCTTGGCGAACACGGCGACCCGAACCGTGCGGCCGGTGCCGTTCGGCAGGTTGACCACGCCGCGCACCATCTGGTCGGCATGACGCGGATCGACGCCGAGATTCATCGCCACCTCGACGGTTTCGTCGAACTTGGCGCTGGCGCGCTCCTTGAGCAGCTTCACGGCCTCGTCGAGGCCGTAGAGCCTGTTGCGATCGATGCCCTCGCGGGACTTTTCAACGCGCTTTGCAATCCTGGCCATCGTCTCAGCCCACCACTTCCAGGCCCATCGAACGGGCCGAGCCTTCGACCATGCGCATCGCCGCCTCGACGTCGTTGGCGTTCAGGTCCTTCATCTTGGCTTCCGCGATCTCGCGAACCTTGTCGCGGCTGATCGAGCCGACATTCGCCTTGCCCGGCTCCTTGGAGCCCGACTTCAGGCTGGCCGCCTTCTTCAGGAAATAGGTCACCGGCGGCGTCTTCATCACGAAAGTGAAGCTCTTGTCCTGATAGTAGGTGATGACCACCGGGATCGGGGAGCCCTTCTCCATCTCCTGGCTCTGCGCGTTGAACGCCTTGCAGAACTCCATGATGTTGATGCCGCGCTGGCCAAGCGCAGGGCCGATCGGGGGCGACGGCGTGGCCGACCCCGCGGGGACCTGAAGCTTGAGTTGGCCTGCAATCTTCTTAGCCATATCTCATCTGCCCTTGTCTTCTGCCGGCGCCCGCGTCGCGGAAGGGCCGGCGGTTGCAGTGCGGTGGTGCGGCTCCTGCGGCCGGCAAAGCCGCCCTCGCCTCCCACCTGCCGCGCCGCCCGGAGGCGGCGGCGTCCCGGTCAGCCCTTCTCGACCTGACCGAACTCCAGATCCACGGGCACCGCGCGCCCGAAGATCGAAACTTCCACCTTGAGGCGCGCCCGCTCCTCGTCGACTTCCTGGACGAAGCCGTTGAACGACGCGAACGGCCCGTCGGATACGCGCACCTGCTCGCCGATCTCGAAGGTCACGGACGGCTTCGGCCGCTCCACGCCTTCCTGGACCTGGTTGAGGATGCGCTGCGCCTCGGCTTCCGTGATCGGCACCGGCTTGGCGGTCGACTTGTCCTCGCCGAGGAAACCGGTGACGCGCGGCGTGTTCTTCACCAGGCTGATGACCTGGTCGTTCAGATTGGCCTTCAAGAGCACGTAGCCGGGGAAGAAGGTGCGCTCGCGATCCACCTTCTTGCCGCGCCGCGCCTCGACCACCTTCTCGGTCGGCACGACGATCTGCTCGATCCGCTCGGCCAGGCCCTTCTGGCGCGCCTTGTTCTGGATGTCCTCGGCGACCTTCTTCTCAAAATTCGAATAGGCGTGGACGATGTACCACCGCGCAGTCATCTGCCAGTTTCTCCGTGTTCGCCGGTGGTTACCGACCGATCCCGAGGATGAGTTCGACCGCGTACGCCATCGCCTGGTCGGCCACGAAGAAGAACAGGGCCGTCAGGAACGAGAAGGCGAGCACCATCACCGTCGAGATCAGCGTCTCGCGACGCGACGGCCAGGTCACCTTCGCCGTCTCGGATCGCACCTGCTGGAGAAAAACGAAGGGATTGGTGGTCTTCGACGCCATTTGCCGCTCTTTGTTCGAGTGCTCCCGCAGGGAGCCTCCAGTCGCCCCATTCTCCGGGGGCATCGGGGCATGGGAGTCAGGACCGGCCCGATTCGGAGCCATCTCCATCCATGCAACAAGGGCGCGTAAAGCCAGTTTCCCAGCCCCACGCACCACGTGTCCGTTCGCCTTACATAAATCCGATTCCCGGCACGTGCAAGACCCGGGTCCCGTCTTTATGCGACCGGCCCGCGGTCGGCGCCCGGATACTGGCAGGGGCAGCAGGGCTCGAACCTGCGACCTGCGGTTTTGGAGACCGCCGCTCTACCAACTGAGCTATACCCCTGTGCCGCCGTGCGGCGCGGCCCGTTCCTATTATCTCTCGGGCAAAGCTTCAAGCGCTTTCCCGTCGTCATGCCGGCGATGGCGGCCGTCCGGCCGCCACCGGGATGCCGGCGCGGCGCGCGCTATTCCGTTATGCTTGCGACGATGCCTGCGCCGACGGTTCGGCCGCCCTCGCGGATGGCGAAGCGCAGCTTCTCCTCCATCGCGATCGGCACGATCAGC
>Ga0207868_1001180_pt1 | contig 20067 bp, 11 predicted proteins | sample Passage237B_FD_187370 | JGI IMG/M metagenome (GOLD analysis project Ga0207868, IMG submission 187370) | Cellulose adapted compost microbial communities from Newby Island Compost Facility, Milpitas, CA, USA - Passage2 37B (SPAdes) (version 3) ... | reverse complement strand
GGGATCGTAGAACCAGAAGTCGTAGCCGGTGTTGGCCTGTTGCGTGGCGTTGCCGTTGTTCCACAGCGCGGCCACGGCGGGGTTCTCGTTGGCCACCAGATAGTCGCCGGCCTTCCACCAGTACTTGTCGCAGTTCAGCAATAGCAAACGGTCCTCGCTCATGGGCAGCTGGATCGCGCCACCGGAAGTGGTGGTAAGTTCCACCTGATGCGCGCTCTGCGCCGGAGCGATGTTGTCGATCACCCGTACGAACGGAGCCTCTGCACCGTACACCCGATAGGTGGCATCGCTCGGCACGTTGTCCACCACCATGTAGTAGTTCCCGTCGGGCAGGCAGAAAGCATCGGGGAAGAGCCCGGTGCCCGGTGCAAAGTCGCCACCGCCGGAGGCGATGAGCACGCTGGTGGCCACATCATAGACCGACCACGTGGGCAGCCCGCCCTCGGTCGCCATCATCGTTTCGAACACCAGGTCGGTGGTGCAGGGGATCTCCACCAGCCAATCCAACAGGAAGTCGCCTTCCGTCGTACCATCTTGGATCCAGTAGACGTTCTGTGTGGAACCGGTGGCGTTGGTCCAGCTATAGGATTCCAGACCGGCGCCGCAGGTGAGCACCGTGCCGGGGCATGCCGCACCGAACGACACCTGCGAGATGGCCGCATAGTCATGCAACGCTTGGAACGACACCGTGGCTCCTGCGGGAACGGTGATGAAGTAGACCAGATCGCCGCCCGGGGCCGCACCACAGCTCAGTGAGCCGAAGTCGTTCGCCGTGCCTGCGGTGGAAGCGAAGAGTGGGGACACCTCATTGCCAAGGTCGATGGCCACCGAACAATTCTCGCCGGGCACGATCATGAAACTCACCACCGTGCTGTTCGCGCTGTACACATCACCGCCGCAATCCTGGCGCACATACACATCGTAGGGCTGACCTGCGATCAGATCGGTCAATGTGATGCCACTACCCGAGGCAGGGACCGCCGTACCGCCACCGACGGTCGCTCCCAGGCCCGGGATGAAGCCCGCCTCGCCGTACTCTACGATCACGTTCCCGCTGCAGCTGGCGTTCCAACTGATGCCGGCCTCGGAAGCGCCGGTCACAGTGGCGGCCACACCGGTAACGGCCTGGCACGTGCTGCCTCCGGACGTGTACGCATGGTTGAAGGCGTACACAGGACCACCCGTGGTGAGCCCGTCCGCAAGAATGTACAATCGTTCGGTGTCGCAGTTGGTGTTGGTCCAAACCAATGTCGGATAGCCCTCGATCGTTTGCACGTGAGGCGCGGCGGCGAAGTAGCCACCTGCGGCACAAGCCAGGCTGGTGGTACCGGGGCAACTGCCGCCATGGGCCACCGAGATCCGGTTCGCGCTGCTCCACAGGCCTAAGGAAAGCGTGGCTCCCGGCTCCACGTCATAGTAAAGCACCACATCCGGTCCCGGGGCTGCGGCACAGGCCGAGGTGGCGACATCGTTGCCCGCTCCGGTCGTGTTCGCCACGGTTCCCCAATCGATGAAGGAAAGTGCGCCTAGGTCGATGGCATTGCCGCAGAAGTCACCCGCGACGATCGAGAACGCCACAGGGGCCGTGTTGTCGCTGATGCCGTCCACGCCACAATCCTGGCGGACATAGGCCTGGTAGTTGCCATTGGGAAGTCCGTTGATCGTGGCCGGTACGCTGCTGAAGGGGCCTGCCACCGTACCGGTACCCAGGGCAAAGCCCGTGTTGCCGTATTCCACATAGAAGGCACCTGTGCATCCGGCACAGTTCCATCCGATATCCACCGCACCGGGACCGGTCACGGTGGCTGTGGGTGCCGTGGGCGCGGTGCAGGTGGCGGCCGGGATGATCCGGAAATTGTCCACCCCGATGTTATTGCCAGGACCAGGAGAGCCGAGCAGGCGGATCACTGTGGTGGGGCTGGTGGAGCCGATCGTGAACTGTTGGGTCGTCCACGTATTGCTGGGACTAGTGGTCGTTAATGTGGCGCCTACCTGGCTGAAGGTCGCGCCCCCATCCGTGGATACGAGCACAGCAAGCGTACCTCCACCGAAAGAATTGATGTACTCGAACCGGAGGAACTCCGCACCGCTCCCTGCAGACATGTCCACGTGGAAGTCCAAGGCGCCTTGCTGGCTGCCGAAGTTGTTGCGGAAGCGAGCGGCCGGCTGTACCACGGGCATCTGGTTCGGTTCGCCGGACATCGTGCTGCCGGTGGTGCCTCCGGCCTGACCAACACCATCCCAACCGGATTCGCCTATGGTCGTACTGCTACGACGCCATGTGCCCGCACCGTAGGCCGGTGTGTTCGCCCAGTAGCTGGGGCCATCAGGTACATCGTTGGTGCTGCAGCGGTTCGCCCAGCCGTTGAAATCCTCAACGTATTGGGTGCCGGTGTATACATAGTAGGTGGGTGCCGGTGCGCTCACCGTGATCTCCACCGGTGTGCTGTTCGTGGACACGGGCCCCACGGAGCAGGTCACCACACAACGGAACCAGGTGCTCGTCGAAAGGGCACCGGTGGTGTACGTGGTGTTCGTTGCACCCGCGATCGGGGACCAGGCGATGCCATCCGTGCTGCTCTCCCATTGATTGGTCACGCCCACTTCGGTCGAGGGGTTCTGCAGGCTGAGATTCACCGTGCCCAACGGACAAACGGTTGTGGCGCTGGCCATCGTATTGCCGGGCGTGGGCCCTGCACAGCTCGCCACCGGCGGGGTGAAGGTGTAGGACCTCCCGGCTCCCGGCCAGAAATTGGTCGCTCCAGCGTTCGTGGTGCTGGAGGTATGTGCAGGTTGTACGTTCTGGTAGTTCGCAGCGTTGGCCCCGACAATGGCCACGCGATGCTGATAGGGCTCCACACCGCCACTACCGTATCGGAACTCGATCACGTTGCTGCCTTCGTGCAGAAGAGCTTGGAAGGTGCAATTCGAACCCCATTGCAACTTGAGGTTCCATTGGATGATGAGTGTCCTCAATGGCTCGCTGCCGGTCAGCAGCGAGACCACACTGCTGGCGGAGTTGTTCGCCTCCCCGCTGAACGCCATGATGTAGGGAACATTGTCCGGACCGATGTTCTGGATCTGAAAATCCTGTACGAGCGTCGTCCCGAAGCGCAGGTTACCCGCTTGGTTGACCGAGAATTGGGTGTACGGCACGCCCTCATACATGAAGGTGAACCCGATATCGGTAATAGCCGAGACGCTGGTCCCGGAGGCTACCAACGTGGTGGCGCCGGTCATATCGGCCAAGCTGCCCCCCGAGGCCGTACTGAACACGTATTGGCTCGCGTTCTGCGCGTAAGCTGGTCCGAACATGCCTGTACAGATGGCCAGGGTCAGCAGGCCTTTGCGCCAACGCCGGCGTTTGATCGGCCTGGCAGGGTCGTGGTTCTTCATATCAGATGGGATGTTGGTTCGTGGAAGAGGTGTACTTGCACCAAGGATGCATGGAGCCAATGTTATCGGGTTTGCACAGTGGTGCGCAGTTGGACGGGGCGGAACGTTCGTGTTGCTCCGAACCATGATCATGAGCGCTCGACCCACCGCTGCGCGGTGCCCTGTACGCGCTGTCCAAGGACAGGCCGAGCACAACTCCACAGACATCCGCATGGTCGAGGGTGCTCCCACATACGCACGCACCTCGGCGCGACCGGGACATGGCACCCCGGCCGCGCGGGTTCGCCGACAGAAGGGGTCATGACCGCCCTTGGCGGCACGACCGTCCTTCACTTTCGGCCATTGCTCAAGATGGTGAGGGCGCCGGTGAACGGATCGGGATGCATCTCGCTCACGACCTCATAGAAGTAGGTGCCATCGGGCAGCCCCGCCGCCCGCCACGTATTCCTGTAGTCGGTGGCCTCGAACACGATCTGCCCCCAGCGGTTGAAGACCCGCACGGTATTGCGCGTGCCCAGGATCCCCTCGATGACCCAGGCGTCGTTCACACCGTCGCCATTGGGCGTGAACACGTTCGGTATGTCCAAGTTGCAGCCCGAGAGCACCTCCACCGCCGCACTCACCGTGCGCGGACATTGGTCGGTGGCGCTTACCGAGTAGCTGCCATTCTCCATGCCGGGCACCGTGATCACCGGGCCGAACTCCCCGGTGCCCCAGACCAGCTGCACCGTACCAAGACCTCCGCTCACCGTGGCGTGGAGGTCCACCTCATCATGGTCACATGCCAGCTCGGGCACTTCCACCTGCAGCGTCATCGGCTCATAGTCGAGCAGGTCGACCCAGGCGGTATCGGTGATGCTCTGGCCGCATGCATTGGTGGTGGCCACCACGATGTACATGGCCTCCGATCCCTCGGCCAGGCCATCGTCCATGGCCTGCCAGGAGAACGATGCGGATGTCTGGCCCACCGGCAGTAGAACGGCGGGAGGCACCCCGGACACATCGGTGTCCGAGATGCCATCCCCCCCAACCCAAACCAAAGCACTCACTTCCTCCGAGGCGTCCTCGCGTTCCACAACGACCAGGGCCTGACCGCATCCCTCGGTCAGCGTGCCATCGCCCTGCGGGGTCTCCACCCGCACCGTCACGGCGCCAGCGGAGCTGAAGCTGCCTCCTTCGAGGAACACGGCCGAATCCACGCTGGCATCACCGGCATCGGCCAGTGCGATCTTGATGTGGTATACCTCGCCGCAACGCACGCGCGCACCCGCCGTGAGCGGAACGGTGAACCCGTCCAATTGCATGGTGGTGCCGCCCGTGTTGTCCACGTAGTAGACCGAGTTCGCTTGCCAGTTCGGGTCCGATGCAGCGCATACGAACGCGCCACCTCCCAGCGCGCCGGGCGCACCGCTGTTCACGGTGTTGATCGCGATGGGTACCACGGTGCCGGGCACCAGGGCCAGGTTCGCCCCAGCGTTGCTGAAAGGTCCCGAGATCCCCGGACCGCTCAGGAAGAAGCCGAAGACATCGTTCCATTGCGAGCAAACGTACTCGGGATATTCCTCTGATCCGAACACGAACCTGAAGGTGATGGTATCGCCCACGGGTACGAAATCGAACTCCAGGATCGCCTGGTCGCGCAGGATCGTCGTCGTGCTTATCTGCAGCAGGTCCGGGTCGGCCGGGTTACTGAACGCGCTTGACGGCGCCATTGCCGCGCTCATGTCGTTGTTCGGGCCGGTGACCACCGGTATGCGACCGGTTGCGAGCACCACGCCTTCGGCAAGACCGAGCGCCGAGCCCGAACCGTTGAACCGGCCGATCTGATCATGCACCGCCGTGGCCGGTTGACCGTTGAAGACCACGTTGCTGATGGCCACGCCCTGGCCCACCAGGATCTGCTCCACGAGCTGCACCGGGGTCATCGTATTGTCCACGGTGAGCTGGGCCTTCGCCTCGAAAAAGAACACGGACATGCAGGCGGCGGTCAACGACCCCAACGTGCAACAAGGCATTCTTCTCATCATCGCGGCCAAGTTCAGACCTACGGACCGGAGATCCCGAGGCCGACGAGGCTGAACGTTCGGCTTGACGCGAACCGACCTCAGCGCAGTAGTGTCACATGCCCGCGGAACTCGTGTATGAGGCCATCGGTATCGGAGCGGATGAGCATGCGCCACACGTAGACATCGGTCTTGGGGTCGGCGCCGTTCACGGAACCGTCCCAGCCTCCCAGCAGGTCCGTGGTGGTGTAGATCTCCTCACCCCAGCGATCGAACACCATGAACCGGTAGTCCTTCAGCTTGGCGTCCTGGATGATGGGTCGGAACACATCGTTGATCCCATCGCCATTGGGTGTGAAAGAGTTGGGGACATAGACCGAGAAGAGCCCATCGATCCGCACGACGGAGTACGCTGTATCGGTGCAGCCGTGCTCGTTGGTCACGACCAGGCTCACTGGATATTCACCCGCCACACCGAACGGGAACGTGGACGACGGCGATGGTTCAGTGCTCGTTGCCGGATCACCGGCGCCCAGGTCCCACTCCCATTCCGTCACATCAGGCGACGAGAGATCGGTGAACTGGATGTCCGTGGCGAACAGATAGGTGGGTTGTGGGCTGATGGCGAATTGCGCCCTGGGCGATGGCAGCACCACCACCCGATCGTACAGGACCGTATCACCGGGGCAACCCGCTGGCGAGGTCACCTGCAGGGCCACATCGTAGAGCCCGGGCGTGGCGTATACGTGTTGTGGCGAACAATTTGAGGAATGGGAGCCATCGCCGAAGTCCCACAGGCACGACCCGGTGAGGGCCGGATCCGTAAGTTGCTGGAACGAAGCGGTAAGCGGGGCACAGCCCGTATCGGGCACCACCGTGAACACCACCACCGGCAACGGGTTCGCCGTGATGGTGTCCGCATAGACGAGCGTGGCCGAACAACCGAGCTCGTTGGTCATGGTGAGCGATACCGTGTAGGTGCCCGGATCCGTGTAAGTAGTCTGTGCGTGGGTGGTCGTGCTTTGTTCACCGTTGCCGAGGTCCCATTCCGAACCGAGCGCGGTTGCGCCGGGTGTCAGATTATCGAAGCGTACAACGAACGGTATGCAGCCCTGGGCAGGGTCCACCGTGAAGGCGGGCGCGGGGACAGGCAGTATCTGGATGAGCGCCGTCGCCAATGTGTCGTCCGCGCAACCGTCCGAGGAGGTCACTGTGAGACGCACATCAAACGTCCCCGGCGTGGAGTAGACATGAACGGGATCACAGTCCGTCGACCCGGTGCCATCGTCAAGGTCCCACGTGCATGAGAAGGTGCCGGTGTGCACGGAGGTGTTGGTGAACGTGACCTCCAGCCCCGGACAACCTTGGAGGGTATCGGCGATGAAGCTGGCCTCCGGCACACCGAACACCTCGATGATCTGCAGGAACAGGCTGTCGCGCGTGCAACCTTCCGGCGAGGTGACTGTGAGCCGCACATCGTACGCCCCAGGCTCCGTATAGGTATGGGTAGCGTTCAGGGTGGTGGCCGTAGCGCCATCACCGAACTCCCACAAGCTGATCGTTATGGGCGTGTTGGTCGATGCATCGGTGAAGTCCACTTCCAACGGCGTACATCCTGAAGTGGGAACGGCCAACAGTCCGGGTTCCGGCCAGTCCACCTCCACGGTGTCCGTGGCCAGCAGGCACCATCCCCCGGAAACCGCCCGCAACTGGTACACGCCCTCGCCCAAGCCCAAGGCGGAGGCATTGAGCTGCTGACCGGTCTGCCCCACGATGGCCACACCGTTGAGGAACCATTGATAGTCGGTGGTGGCCGGCTCGTAGGGTGTGCAGGTCAACTGCATGTCCTCCGTACAGACATGACCGATGCGATCGATCGTGAGCTCCACCGGGTCCAGGGACATCTCGTCCACGAAGAAGTAGGGCCAGGACTGGTTGTAGGAAATGTAGTCGGTGGGTATGGGGCAACCCGGTCCGAACATGATCGCCTCCACATCGAACGGAGCCGTAAAGGAGAAGGACACCTCCTGCCAACTGTTCGTAGGCACATAGGTCACATGCCCCAGCTCGGTCCACCCCAGTGCGGTGGGACAGATCGTGGCCGGTCCACCGGGATCCAGGGGCAGGGTGGGACAATTGGGGAAACCGTAGAGCGTGAGGTCGATCGGGCCGAAATCAACAGGCCAGGAGATCCCAAAACCCACCACGGTGCTCATGCTCGTCCGCGTGGCCGCCATGTTCACGTTGAACGCGTACGTTCCTCCGGCGACCATGGGGGCTTCCAGACAGGTGGTGAGGAACTCGTAATAGCTGGTGGCCCCGCTCCAGTCCGTGAACGCGCCGAAACCGGCGGCGCCACTACCGCCGGGAACGGGCTGAGGCAGGGCGACAGGAAGGAAGTCGCAGTTGAAGTAGTCCGCTGAAGCAGTCGTCATGTAATCGTACCAACTCGAGGCGCACGAGATGTACCCGTTCGGACCCGAGCTCACCCCGTCAGGGCAGCAGGTATGGTCCTCGAACGAGCCGTTGGCCAGGAGGGTCGGCTGTGGCAATACGACCGTACACGGACACGCCGCCTCGTCGTTCAGGTCCACCAGGCCGTTCCCGTCGTCGTCGATCCCATTGTCACAGATCTCCTGCCCGAGAAGCGGACTTGCCAGGCCCAGCAACAGCACCACCCCCCACCTGCGCCCAAGGCCCAGCGTGGTCCGGATACTGCGGTCTGATGCCGTGCCTCGCCCCATCCCGCATCAATGTGTCACCACCAATGGGATCCGAACGAGACCATTGTTCGCGAAACCGAGCTCGGCCCAATAGCTGCCCGGCGCCAGACCGGCCACATGGAGTACCACCCCGTTCCCGGAACGATCCACTTGGAAACGCTCCACTTGACGACCCTGTGCATCGAACAGCCGCACGGTGGTGGGCATCTCGTTCCCGGTCTCGATGCGCACCTCATCGTTGGCGGGTACCGGGTAGGCCCTGACCGGGACCGCCCGTGCCTCATCGACCCCTACGGCCAAGGCGATCGGCTGGCACGAAGTGGCCGAGCCGCACGCTACCGTCAGCGTATGGCACACCTGGTAGCTGCCGTTGCCGACATACGTATGGGTGAGAGTTGGCAGCGTACTGGAGGTACCATCACCGAGCTGCCATTCGTGGGTCCCGGCGCCGCCCGCTGCTGTGAAGGTCCACGTGAACGGATCGGCCGACGACTGTTGCATGGTGAACGCCGGATCCACCTCGCAACAGGGGTTCAGTGCGCTTACGCTCAGCACGGTCGTGGTCATCGCCACCGGGGCCGAGGTAAGGCCGGAGCTGACCACGCTGGTGAAGGGCACCACATTGGGTGTATAGGGCTGCCACTCCAGGTCCCAGTCGGAACCGCTGCAGGCGCCCTGCCCTTGTTCGTCGATGCGCATCAGATGGAACGCCCAGCCTTCGGGATGGCTGTTGGTGCTGCCCATCAGGTACCATCCGCCTCCCACTGCCGGCACCATGGTGTTCGCATTGTCAATACCCGCTCCGCCATAGATCCGGGTGATCACACCCTGACCCGCGGCGTCGAGCACACCCCAACCAATATCGTAGTTGCCGAAGCCGCCGCTCACATTCTGGGGCCTTGCGAGCCAGGCTACTCCGCCACCTGCCACCGCCTTCAGGTCGATCACCTCGATGGCATGGGGCAATACCCGTGTCCACAGGTGATCACCGTTCGCGCTCAATTTGGTAATGAAGGCGGAAACGCTCGCCGGCACGCCCATGCCCAATGTGCGGCCACCGACATAGAGGTTGCCCTCCGCGTCCTCGGTCACCGTGTAGCCCTCATCAGCACCGGTCGAGTAGATGGCCCGTGCCCACAACTCGGTGCCATCCGCGTCGACACGCACCACGTAGGCGCTGGTCTGCGGTGCGAGGCCGTCGCCGTAGCCTACGAGGGCATAGCCGCCACTGGCAAGGGGAGAGACCTGGTAGCCCCAGTCCCAGTCATTGCTACCATAGCTGCGGCTCCATTCCATTTCACCCGATGCGTCGAACGAGGTGAGCAACATGTCGTACCCGCTCGATGCGCCGGTGTAACGCCCGGTCACGACGAACCCGTGGCCCGTCTTGGTCACGCGGTGGAAGGCGTTGGATTGCCCACCCTGGTCATAGCGTTTGGCCGAAAGCAGGGTGCCGTCGAAGTCCAGGTGGAGAAGCAGGCCGTCCCGCGATCCCGTACCCATGCCCATGGTATAGCCCGCAACGAAGATCCCCTCGCTGGTGGATACGACCGCCGGGCCGTACAGCCCCTCCTCGGTGAAGATCGGGTACCGCCGCATCCACTCCAGTTCGCCATCAGGCTGCAGCCGAAGGACTACGATGTCGGCCTCGGTCTCCCCTACGATCACGAGGTGCCCTTCTTCATCCACGATCCCGCCCTGGGTATCCACGGCACTACCGAAAGGGTAGTAGCGTTCGAAGGTCCCCTGTGCGGAAACACCTGTGGCCACCAGCATGGCGCACATCAGCACTATACCTTTCATAGCGGTTGTTGTCATGTCACAAATGTCGGAGGTGGTGTTCCCCGGACCAATCCGTACGCATCATACCGAACGGAGCATCCCGTCCGGGTGATCTATTGGGTCGACAGGGCCGCCGAAACGCGGTCGCGATAGCTACGCCCGCTGATGATGTGCTGCCCGTTGCTCATGGTGAACACGAACTCGTTGTTGCCGCTGTAGCGCACACTGCGCACATGGGCCATGTTCACGATGTAACTACGGTGCATGCGCATGAACCGCTTGGGGTCCACCTCGCTTTCGAGCATGTTCAAGGTCATGCGCAACAGGTAGTGGCGGTCCTTGGTCTGGATCACCAGGTAGTTGCTCTCGGCCCGGACATAGATCACGTCCTTGAGCTTCACCCGGTAGGTCCTCCCCTTCTCCTTGATCGTCAGCTCGTCCGTATAGTCCTTGTGCGAACGCACATGCTCCTGCACGATGTCGATGAGCTTGCCCGCCAGATGTCGGCTGTCGCGCATCTCGATGAACTCCTTCGCCTTGGCCAGGGAGGAGAAGAAGCGCTCCTCGTCATAGGGCTTCAGCAGGTAGTCCACCGCGTTCACATCGAAGGCTTTCAGGGCATAGCGGTCGTGCGCGGTGACGAAGATCACGAAGGGCTTGGTGCGCGGGTTCGCGGCCTCAAGCACCTCGAAACCGTTGGCGTGCGGCATCTGAACGTCCATGAACACCAGGTCGACCGGCTCCTTTCTCAATAGCTCGATGGCCTCCTGCCCGTTCCGGCATTCGGACACCACCCTCACATCGGGATCCTTCTCCAACATGCGCAGGATCCGTGTCCGCGCCGCCGGCTCATCATCCACCACCAGGGTCTTAATGTGGTTCATTCGATCGGTGTATAGCGTTCTCCGTGCTGTAAGGCAGCCCGATGGACACCTTGAACCCCTGGCCCGGACCGGATGTCACCTTGAACACGCCCGCGTCGCCATAAAGCAGGGCCATCCGCTGCCTCACGTTCTTCAGGCCGATCCCACCGCGCTCCAAGGCCGCGTCGGGGTCGGCACACCCTTTCCCATCATCCGTCACGACCAACCACACTTGATCCCCGGAGCGCATCGCCGCGATCTCAAGGGTCAGCATGTCGCTGCTCGTGTTCACACCATGTTTGATCGAGTTCTCCACCAGGGGCTGAAGGATCAGCCCCGGCACCATGGCATCATGGCAATCGTTCGAGACCCTGTACACCACCTTCAAGCGGTCCTTGTAGCGCGCGGCCTCGATGGCCAGGTAGTGGCTGGCCGTATCCAGTTCATGCAGCAGCGGCACGCGGTCCAGCCGCTCCTGCTCCAATGTGGCACGCAGGAACTCGCCGAGCCTACTAAGCACGTCCTGGGCGGTGGCCATGTTCTCCTCCATCAGCGAACTGACCGTGTTCAGGGCATTGAACAGGAAATGCGGCTGCAGCTGCTTCTTCAGCGAGTTCAGCTCGGCGGCCTGCAATTGGTTCTGTAGCTCCAGCAGCTGCGTCCGCTTCTCGGCCATCTGCCGGTTCGAACGGGCGTACATCAGGATCACCAGCAACAACCAGTATTCCATGGTCCGCTGTAGGATGCCCCCCGGAAGATGCAGCAGCACATCCCGGATGGCATCCATGGTCCAGTTGAACCGCCCCGCGTACGCCAGGATGTTCAGATAGATGAAATTGGTGAAGACCTCCTGCAACACCCCGAGCGACAGACCTATCACGAGATGGATGAAGACCTTGCCGAGCACGGGCTTCTCGCTCAAGGGCCAGCGCGACAACACCTGGTTCACCAAAGGGACCAGCAGCGCCCAGGTGAAGAAATTGAGGAAAGGGATCGGTGTGACCGAGATCCAATCGAACCGCTCCGGGTGCATGCCCACACCCGTCCGATGGATGAACGAGGTGAACACGAACAGCACCGCGAGCAGGAAGGCCCACAGGAAAACCGTCCGGATGGGGATCGGTGAACGCTCGATATAGCGCGTGATCAACATCGCGGGACGACGGGTGAGCATGACGGACCGGCGCCCCTGCCCGGGTGCACTCGCAAAACCATCCAGGACCCGGTGCCCCGGGCCATGGGCCGGGTAGGCATGTGACCATACCGACCCGCCGGGATCGTGCGCGCTCTTCGCTTTGTGTGATGCCACCTCGTACGGGTCCATGTATCCTCCGTGCCACCGATGTCGATGGCGGCGGATATATTACAGGGACGATCGATGGTCACACGCATCGGGTGGGATGGTCGGTTCGTTTTCCGGCCGAACAGGTGCGCAAAGATGGAGCGGATGTGCAGAAAGGACCACCGCCCTGGGTGGTGACGCATGAGCGGTGGATGAAGTTGGACGGAGGTCTTGCCGGGTGGCAATGTCCTTTCGCCGCGCTCGATCGCATGATCAATCCAGCGACTGGCCCGCGTTGCGCGAGATCTCCAGCATGCGGGTGTACTCCTCGGGGCTCAGGTCGTTGAAGTAGTAGTTGGCCGGGTCCACCGGTTCGCCGCCCTTGTGCACCTCGTAGTGCAGGTGCGGCCCGGCGCTCAGGCCGGTGTTGCCCACCAGGCCGATCACATCGCCCCGCTTCACCTTCTGCCCACGCCGAACCTTCAGCTCGCTCATGTGGGCGTACAGGGTCTCGTAGTCGAAGCCATGGTCCACCACCACGTGCAGGCCATAGCCGTTGGTGGCGTAGTCGGCGAAGGTCACCCGGCCATCGCCGGTGGCATAGATCGGCGTGCCCTGTTTGGCGGTGAAATCCATGCCCGCATGGAACTTGGGGATCTTGTGGATGGGATGGATCCGCATGCCGTAGCCGCCGGCCGTCCGCGTGAGGTCCTCGTTGGGGATAGGCTGGATGGCGGGGATGCTGGCGAGCATCTCCTGCTTGCGCAGCACCAGCTGGGCCACCTCGTCCAACGACTTGGACTGCACCACGAGGCGCCGGGTGAGCTCATCGAGGCGTTTGCGCGTGGCGATCACCACATCGGTGCTGGCGAACTGGTCCAGATCGCGGTAGCGATGCGCGCCGCCGCTACCGGCCTGCCGCATGGTGCTGGGCAGGGGATCGGCCTCGAAGATCACCCGGTACAGGTTGTCGTCGCGGCGCTGCACGTCGGCCAGTACGCGGTCGTACTCGGCCAATTGCTTGTTCAACAGCTCGTACTGCACCAGCAACTGCTGGTTCTCCCGGCGCAGGCTGGCCTCCTTGGGCGAGTCCACGAACTGGTACACCAGCAGGATGCCCGCCAGCCCCACGATCAGCCCGGGCGTCAGCGCCAGCATGGTGCGCTTGATCTTCTGCCCCGTGGTCAGGCGGATACGCTCGAAGTTGAGCGTCTTCGGGTTGAAGCGGTACTTCAGCTCGGACATGTTACCTGCGACCCCGTCGGGCGGGGAGGCCGAAGGTACGTACGCACGTCAAGGCCCACGGAAATAGGGATGGCACCCCGGGGGGTGCCGTCCTGCGGAAAGAGCGAGGCGCTCATTGTCGTGTCCACGTGTCCGTCAGGGTATAGCCCGGTTCGCCATTGATCGGGCTGGAATACGCCACCTTCAGGATGGTCCCATCGATGGTCAGCACCGTCCAGTTCGCCTGGTATTCGCCGGTGAGCGTGAGGGTCGTGTTGTTGTTGCCCAGCGTCCAGTTGCCGCTGTACACCTGGGGCCAGCTCGGGTCGCACTTGCTCGGCCCTTCGTCCAAGGTGAAGGTGCCGTTCTGGTTGAAGCGAAGGATGTCGTCCTTGATGCAGTTCTGCAGGTAGGGGAAGATGTCGGTGATCCCCTGATAGGCCGGCTGCGTCACGCTGGCCGTGAGCTTGTAGTTCTTGTCGCACAGCAACTGGGTCGTGGTCTGGCCGCCGCCGCCACTGCCACCGCCACCGGTCAGCCCTCCGCCCAGCGTTCCGCTACTGCTGCCGGGTTCGGGGCTGTCGTCGTCCTTGCTGCAACCGGTGAAGAGCACGGCCGCCGCCAAGCAGGCGACCAGGGGAAGAGTGAGCGTTCGCATTGGCGTGGCGGTTTGGGCGTGGACAAAGCTGCCCGTACACCCCTTTCCCATCAATCCCAAAAAAGGGGGATGCCACGTCCGCTACATTTGCCGCGCTTTTCCCGCACCGATGCCCACTTCGCAGCAGATCCGCCAGCAGTTCCTCGATCATTTCGCCCAGCGCCGCCACACCATCGTGCCCAGCGCACCCATGGTCGTGAAGGACGACCCCACGCTCATGTTCACCAACGCGGGCATGAACCAGTTCAAGGACCTGTTCCTGGGGAACGCGCCGGTGAAGCATCCCCGTATCGCCGACACGCAGAAGTGCCTGCGCGTTTCGGGCAAGCACAACGACCTGGAGGAGGTGGGCATCGACACCTACCACCACACCATGTTCGAGATGCTCGGCAACTGGAGCTTCGGCGACTACTTCAAGGCCGAGGCCATCCAGTGGGCGTGGGAACTGCTGGTGGACACCTACAAGATCCCCGTGGCGGACATCTACGTGACCTACTTCGGTGGGGACGAGAAGGACGGTCTTCCGGCCGACGAGGAGACCCGCCAGATCTGGCTGAAATACCTGCCCGAGGAGAAGGTGCTGCCCTTCGGCCGCAAGGACAACTTCTGGGAGATGGGCGACACCGGCCCCTGCGGCCCCTGCACCGAGATCCACGTGGACGTGCGCACGCCCGAGGAGAAAGCCGCCACGCCCGGCCGTGACCTGGTGAACAACGACCATCCGCAGGTGATCGAGATCTGGAACAACGTGTTCATGCAGTTCGAGCGCAAGGCCGATGGCTCGCTGGTGGAGCTGCCCGCCCGGCACGTGGATACCGGCATGGGCTTCGAGCGCCTGTGCATGGTGCTACAGGGCAAGCGCAGCAACTACGACACCGACGTGTTCCAGCCGCTGATCCAGGCCATCGCCCAGAAGTGCGGCAAGGCTTACGGCGCCGCGGAGAAGAGCGACATCGCCATGCGCGTGATCGCCGACCACCTGCGCGCCATCAGCTTCGCCATCGCCGACGGCCAGCTGCCCAGCAACAACGGCGCCGGCTATGTGATCCGTCGCATCCTGCGCCGCGCCGTGCGCTATGGCTACAGCTTCCTCGGGCTGAACGCCCCCTTCATCCACGGGCTGGTGGAGGTGCTCAGCGGGCAGATGGGCGACCAATTCCCCGAGTTGCGCAAACAGCGCCAGCTGATCGAGAACGTGATCCTGGAGGAGGAGAAGGCTTTCCTGCGCACGCTGGAACAGGGCACCAAGCGCCTGGAGCAGGCCTTGGCCGAGAGCAAGGGCGAACTGCCCGGCGACAAGGCCTTCGAGCTGTTCGACACCTACGGCTTCCCCATCGACCTCACCGAGCTGATCGCCCGCGAACAGGGCCGCACGGTGGACATGGCCGGCTTCGAGGCCGAACTACAGAAACAGAAGGAGCGCAGCCGCGCCGCCACGCAGATCACCACCGGCGACTGGGTGGAGCTGGCCCCCGGCACCACGGAGTTCGTGGGCTACGATACCCTCACCAGCGAATGCCGCATCCTGCGCTACCGCAAGGTGAACGACAAGGCCGGCGAGCGTTTTCAGATCGTGCTGGACCGCACGCCCTTCTATGCCGAAGGCGGCGGGCAGGTGGGCGACCAGGGCTGGCTCATCCGTGGTGATGAACGCATCGCCGTGGTGGACACGAAGAAGGAGAACAACCTGATCGTGCACTTCACCACCGAGCTTCCCGCGAAGCTCGATGCCGTGTTCACGGCCCAGGTGGACGCCGACCGCCGGGCCGGCGCACAGCGCAACCACACCGCCACGCACCTGCTGCACCATGCGCTGCGCAAATTGCTGGGTACGCACGTGGAACAGAAAGGCTCGCTGGTGGCACCCGACCGCCTGCGCTTCGACATCAGCCACTTCGCCAAGGTGACCGCCGAGGAGCTGGCCGCCATCGAACAGGAGGTGCGTGCGATGATCGCCGTGGACCTGCCCTTCGAGGACATGCGCGAGGTGCCCATCGACCAGGCGCGCGACATGGGGGCGATGGCGCTATTCGGTGAGAAGTACGGCGACAAGGTGCGCGTGGTGAAGTTCGGCCCCAGCGTGGAGCTGTGCGGTGGCACGCACGTGCCGCGCACCAGCGCCATCGGCGCGTTCCGCATCGTGAGCGAGGGCGCCCTGGCCGCGGGCATCCGCCGCATCGAGGCCATCACCGGCCCCGAGGCCGATGCCTGGGTGAACGAGCGCCTCGACACGCTGGAGGAGATCAGCACGCTGCTGAAGAACCCCAAGGACGTGGTGGCCGCCGTGAAGCAGCTGCAGGAGCGCAATGCCGCATTGACCAAGGAGCTGGAGAAGGCCGCCAAGGAGAAAGTGGCCGCCTTGGCCGACACCCTGCCCGCCAAGGCCGCGGCCAGCGCCCATGGCCGTGTGCTGGTGGAGCGCCTCGACCTGGATGCACAAAGCGTGAAGGACCTCGCCTTCCGCCTGCGCGAGGCACACCCCGACCTGGCCTTCGTGGCCGGTGGCGTGGTGGACGGCAAGCCGCTGCTGGCCGTTTCCCTCGGCAAGGACTACCTGGCCGCCTCGGGCCTGAAGGCCGTGGACCTGATCAAGCAGGTGGGGCCGCTGATCAAGGGCGGTGGCGGGGGGCAGCCCGACTTCGCCACAGCAGGCGGCAAGGACCCCGGTGGGGTGGACGCCGCCCTGCGGAAAGCACGCGAACTGACCGCCTGAACCGGTCGATCACCCAACGATAAAAGGCCCCGAGGGGCCTTTTTTCGTTCCGTTGCTCCCGGGCCTCAGGCCAAGGAATGGGTCGTTTTCAGGGAGCGCGGCGCAGGCGGGGCCACCTGCTTGCCATACACCGGGCCCATGTACATGGTGTCCTCGCTCATGGCCAGGTTCAGGATGTACAGGCCGTTCAGCAGGATCACCAGCACGTAGTCGAGCATGGTGCGCTTGCCGAAGCTCTGGCACAGTTCGATCCACACCTTCGGGATGAAGTAGAACTGGCCATAGATCGGGATGAGCATGAGGAACATGTGGCTGGCCGGGCGCCCCACGATGCGCAGGAAGACGATCACGTTCACCACGGGGATCAGGGCCTTGTAGCCGCGCTGGCCGGCCTTCTCGTACAGCCGCCATTGCGCCATCAGCGCGATCACCGCCATGAAGGCCAGCATGTAGTAGAAGGCCGAGCCCATCCGGTGATAGAAGTAGTCGTGGATGTTGATCAGGAAGTCCATGGCCGCAGGTATTAAGGTCCGGTAAGTGACCCGACCGAGGTGAATTGGTTCCTACGACAAGACGGTGGGGCCGCCCAAAGGTTGCCCAATTGCAACGCGACCGGCCCCCGGATAGTTGCCGGGATCCGACCAATGCGCTGTTGAAAACGTCCGGTCCTATCCGGCCAAGGCTCACGCCCTGGGCACGGCGTAGGCCTTCACATCGGCCTCGGTGATCTCCTTGCCGCTGAGGATCACCAGGCGCTCGATCACGTTGCGAAGTTCGCGCACGTTACCTGTCCAGGGCAGCTTCTGCAACTCCTTGATGGCCTTCTCAGCGATCTTCTTCGGCGCGATGCCCTGCTCGCCGCACACCTGCTGGATGAAATGCTCGGCCAGCAGCGGGATGTCGTCCAGGCGCTCGCTCAGGCTGGGCACATGGATCGGGATCACGCTCAGCCGGTGGAAGAGGTCCTCGCGGAAGCGGCCCTCGGTGATCTCCTTCCGCAGGTCCTTGTTGGTGGCGGCGATCACCCGCACGTCCACCTGCACGTCCTTGTCGCCGCCCACCGGGGTGATGCGCCCCTCCTGTAGGGCACGCAGCACCTTGGCCTGTGCGGCCAGGGCCATGTCGCCGATCTCGTCCAGGAACAGGGTGCCACCGTGGGCCATCTCGAACTTGCCCTTGCGGTCCTTGATCGCACTGGTGAAGCTGCCCTTCATATGGCCGAAGAGCTCGCTCTCGATCAGTTCGCTGGGGATCGCGGCGCAGTTCACCTCGACGTAGGGCCCGTTGGCGCGGTTGCTCTTCTGATGGATCATGCGCGCCACGCCCTCCTTGCCAGCACCGTTGCCACCGGTGATCAGCACGCGCGCATCGCTCGGCGCCACCTTGTCGATCATCTCACGGATGGCCTGCAGGGCCTTGCTCTCGCCCACCATCTGCACGCCGTTGCCCCTGGCCTTGGCCACCTTGCTGCGCAGCACCTTGGTCTCCTGCACCAGCCCCTTGCGGTCCAGCGCATTGCGCACGCTCACCAGGATGCGGCTGATGTTCGGTGGTTTCTCGATGAAGTCGAAGGCCCCCTTCTTCAAGGCGTCCACCGCGGTGTCGATGGTGCCGTGCCCGCTGATCATGATCACCGGCACGTCCTCGTCGTGGGCCATCAACTTCTGGAGGAACTCGATCCCGTCCATGCGCGGCATCTTGATGTCGCAGAGCACCGCATCGTAGCCGCCTTTCTTCGCCTTCTCCAGTCCGGCCATGCCGTCCTCGGCCTCGTCCACGGTGTGCTTCTCGTGCTCGAGGATGTCGCGAAGCGCGTTACGGATGGCTTTCTCGTCGTCGATGATCAGGATCTTGGCCATGGATGAACAGGTGTCGCGCAAAGATGCGATCCCCGGCCCTTCCGCACAGTGCCTTGGGTGATGGGTAAATTCGCCCCCCGATGCGCAAGGACCCGATCGACAGGCTGCTCAAACCCGTGGACAGCTTCATCCACGACCAGGCGGCATCGGGCATCGTCCTGTTCATCTCCACCGCGATCGCACTCTTCCTGGCCAACTCGCCCTGGCGCGAGGCCTACCACCACATCTGGACCAGCACCATCGGCATCCGGATCGGCGACTTCGTGCTGGAAAAGGACCTGCACCACTTGATCAACGACGGCCTTATGGCCATGTTCTTCTTCGTGGTGGCGCTCGAGTTGAAGCGCGAGTTCGTCGGTGGCGAGTTCTCCAACCTGCGCAATGCCTTGTTGCCCATCGGCGCCTCGATCGGCGGCATGGCCGTGCCCGCGTTGATCTACCTCCACACCGTGGGCCCCGGCAGCCCCGAGTCGGTGGGCTGGGGGATCCCCATGGGTACTGACACGGCCTTCGTGCTGGGCCTGCTGGCCATGCTGGGCAGGCGGGTACCTCCGGCGATCAAGGTCTTCTTCATCTCCACCGCCGTGGCCGACGACATCGGCGCGGTTTCGGTGATCGCCCTGTTCTACACATCGGACATCTCCACCGCCAACCTGCTGCTGGGCGGCGTGTTCCTCGTGGCCTTGATCGTGATGAACCTGCTGGGCGTGCGCCATGTGCTGGCCTATGGCCTGGTGGGCATCGGAGGCCTGTGGCTGGCCTTCCTGCTCAGCGGGGTGCACGCCACGGTGGCCGGCGTGCTGGCGGCATTGTGCATACCGGCCCGCACCAAAATGAGCGAGGCCTCCTACCCTGCCCGGCTGCGCGAGCTGGCCGACAAGTTCGCCGCCATGCCCAACGCGCCGGGCAATACGATCAGCAGCGACCAGCTGTACCTGATCCGCAAGGTGAAGCGCTTCAGCACCTACGCCGAAACACCCCTGCAGCGCCTCGAACAAGGCTTGCACCCGTGGGTGGCCTTCGGCGTGCTGCCGCTCTTCGCCCTGGCCAATGCGGGCATCGAACTGCCCGCCTCCTTCACGGGCCTGCTCGACAGCAAGGTGACGTTGGGCATCCTGCTCGGCCTGGTGATCGGCAAGCCGGTGGGCCTGATGCTGATGAGCTGGCTCTTCGTGCGGCTGCGGCTGGGCCAACTCGCAGCGGGCATCACTTGGCGGCAGATGTTCGCCGTGTGCGTGATGTCGGGCCTGGGCTTCACCATGGCCGTGTTCATCAACGAACTGGCCTTCGCCGACGCCGCCACGCGCGACCAGGCGAAGCTGGGGATCCTCTTCGCCTCGGTGGTATCGGGCGGATTGGGCGTGCTGCTCTTCCGGTACTTCACCCGGAAGCCCGCGACCGGGCAGGCGGCCTAACCCATGCGCGCCGCGGCGCCCTCCTTCAGCGAGTAGCGGCTCCAGATCATGTCGCGGATGCCGCCCGCTTGCAGCACGCGCTCGGTGGCGATCAGGGCGTAGAGTATCGTGTCCACCCGGTGCTCGGGCAGGCCGGGCATGCGCAGGCG
>Ga0207868_1001178_pt1 | contig 20075 bp, 15 predicted proteins | sample Passage237B_FD_187370 | JGI IMG/M metagenome (GOLD analysis project Ga0207868, IMG submission 187370) | Cellulose adapted compost microbial communities from Newby Island Compost Facility, Milpitas, CA, USA - Passage2 37B (SPAdes) (version 3) ... | reverse complement strand
CAACGTGATCTCCATCACCGACGGTCAGATATTCCTCGAGTCTAACCTCTTCAACTCCGGTATCCGTCCTGCGATCAACGTAGGTATCTCGGTATCCCGTGTGGGAGGTAACGCTCAGATCAAGTCCATGAAAAAAGTAGCCGGTACGCTGAAAGGTGACCAGGCGCTGTTCCGTGAACTTGAAGCGTTTGCGAAATTCGGTTCTGACCTCGACGCCGCTACCAAACTGGCGATCGATCGCGGACGCCGCAACCTGGAAGTACTGAAACAGGGACAATACACTCCCGTACCTGTAGAAGAGCAGATCGCGATCATCTTCGCTTCCACTACCGGTCTGCTGGACGAAGTTCCTGTAAACCGCGTACGTGAGTACGAAAAAGAATATGTGCAGATCCTCAGAGCTCAGTACGCAGATACACTGAACGAACTGAGAAAAGGAAAATACGATGACAACCTGAGTGGTGTCCTTCGTAAAGTAGCCCTTGAGCTCGCTGCAAAATACAAGTCTTAATAACCCAGGGCGATCTGGTTTCGACCGGATCCCCTTTACTTTATAAAACGATAAGCGATGGCTTCCCTGAAAGAAGTTCGTGACCGGATCAGTTCTGTAAATTCCACCCAGCAGATCACCAAAGCAATGAAAATGGTGGCTGCTGCAAAACTCCGTCGTGCGCAGGACAGTATCATTCAAATGCGGCCTTATGCCCACAAACTGAATGAGATGATCAGCACTGTCTCCCAAGGCGCAGAAAGTATGTCGGCCAACCCTTTCACCAAGGTAAGACCGATTGAAAGAGTACTTTTGGTCGTGATCACTTCCGACCGCGGACTTTGCGGTGCGTTTAACAGCAATATCATTAAAGCAGCCGTCAGCCACGTTGAAAGCCAATACACCAAACAGGCACTCGAGAAAAAAGTCGATATCCTGGCTATTGGCAAGAAAGGGGCTGAAGGCATGCAGAGAAGAGGCTTCCAGACCATCACCCAGTTCTCCGACCTGTTCACAAGACTTAACTTCGTGAACGTGAAGGAAGCGGGTGAGTATATCATGGATGCTTACGCCAACGGTACTTATGACGTTGTGGAAATCATTTACAATGAGTTCAAAAACGTCGCTACCCAGATCGTCAGAACTGAGCAGTTCCTCCCCATTCAGCCCCCTGCCGAAAACAATGCGGGTAAGGCCGGCAAGGTGAACTATCTCTTCGAACCTACAGAAGAGGAAATCCTGACAGAACTGATTCCCAAAGCCCTGAAAATTCAGCTTTACAAGGCGGTACTGGAATCGAATGCTTCTGAGCATGGTGCCCGGATGACAGCGATGGATAAAGCGACTGAAAACGCTCAGGAAATGCTGAGAGAACTTCGTCTGGTCTACAACCGTACCCGTCAGGCCGCTATTACCAAAGAAATCCTCGAAATCGTTGGAGGTGCAGAGGCACTTGCCAGCTAATACCGACATACGAGAATTCTCTGTCACAAAGAATGGTCCGTCTTATACGGGCCATTTTTTTTATCGTTTTTTTTTCACCTTATTGCCATCCCTAACTCTTAACTACCCAACCTTTTACAAAACCCAAATTCCAATGAAGAAGCTTCTTTTACTGGCCTTAACTCTCCTGATCTCTTTTATTTCCCTTCCGGCCCAGACCCTGGACGATATCCTTGAACGCCATATCAAAGCCTCTGGTGGCCAGGACGAGTTCGCTCACCTGAAAAGTGTCTATATTGAATCCACCGTTACGGTTTCAGGCATAGTGATAAAAGAAAGGACAACCGTTCTTAAAGACACGGGCGTACGGATAGAGCAGGATATCATGGGAATGAAGTTCATTCGGGGGTATGACGGCAAAACAGGCTGGACCCAAAATCCTGTAATGAACGGTGGGAATGCGGCAAGACTTCCCGACTCGCTCACGACTCCCATGCTGGCGCAAATGAACCTGTCCGGGCTATTCATCAAAAAGGAAAAAGGTACACAATTAGAATATAAGGGTGAAGACACCTTTCAAGATGAACCCGTCTATCTTTTGGAGTTAAAAATGTCGGATGTAGCTACCAAGACCCACTCCATTTCCCAAAAAACGTACCTGATCGTGCGTACGGTTATCAGATTAACCACGGAAAGCGGAAACGTAATCGAAACGAACATCATTCCTTCGAACTATCAGACCGTCGACGGATTTACAACTCCGATGACGATGGTGACCACCGGAGGCGGAATGCCTACCTCCGTTCGAACCGACATTACCTCCGTTAAGTACAACGTAGACGTCGATCCTGCCATCTTCCGCCTTCCCGAAGAATAATCGCTTCGCTTTTTAGCTAGTCTCCTCCTACTCTGGGAGATACCTTCCTTAAACAATTTTTCGGGCAGCTACCTTTTGCCTGAAAGGCATCTTTCAAAAATACAAGTTATCAGGGTTTGCACATTTTCATTTTTTATATAATTTTACCACCATTCCCTATAACCACCAGTTAACCTCTGTTTAATTTAAATAACCTCAACCCTTATGAAAACCGCCCTCAGAGTCGTCGGCTGGCTCGTCCTGCTATTAATTATTATAGTTTGCGGTGCAGCAGCTTACGTTTCGTTTTTCCTGCCCAAGGTAGATCCAGCTCCCGACATCACCGTTGACGTAACTCCCGAACGCGTTGCGAGGGGAGAATACCTGGCCAACCACGTCGTAGTCTGTATGGACTGCCACAGCAAGCGCGATTTCTCCCTTCTTTCCGGCCCCCTGGTACCGGGTACCCTGGGTCAGGGTGGAGAAAAATTCTCCGAGGAGTTCGGCTTCCCGGGCGTATTCTATTCCAAAAACATTACACCTGCAGCGCTCAGCGACTGGACCGACGGGGAAATTTACCGGACCATCACCACGGGCGTTACCCGCGATGGGAAGGCCCTGTTTCCGGTAATGCCTTACAAGCACTATGCCCAGATGGATCCCGAGGATGTAAAGGATATCATCGCCTATCTCCGGAGCATTCCCCCGATCGAAAACAAGGTACCGGAATCGAAGGCCAACTTTCCTTTCAATTTTATCCTGAACACCATTCCTTCCAACGCGCCTCCGGGCAAAAAGCCGGATCCTTCTGATAAAGTAGCCTACGGCCGCTATCTGGCCGTCATCGCCGGCTGTGCGGAATGCCATACCCCCCAGGATGACAAAGGCAACAAAATTCCGGGTATGGAATTCGCCGGTGGCTGGGAAATGAGCGTAGGCGGCGGCCATGTAGTCACGACAGCAAACATTACCCCGCACAAGGAAACAGGTATCGGCAACTGGACGGAAAGCGATTTTATAAACCGCTTCAAGATATATACCGACAGTACCTACACGGTACCTACGGTGCAGCCAGGGGAATTCCAGACCATCATGCCCTGGATCATGTATTCAAAAATGAAGGAAGAAGACCTGGCGGCCATATATGCATTCCTTCAGTCGCTTCCTCCAAAAGAAAATTTGGTCGTTAAATTTCGTTAAGGACCACCTGATCAGGTGTCCGGCCTTTTTAGGGAGATTTTGGCCTGGTTTCCAAATAACGGGAAACTTTAGTGCCAAAATTTCCTATTTTTGCTCAAAAACAAATACTAGCCTTGATTATTGAAACCAGAGCCTATGCCCGTGCGGGACTGATAGGCAATCCATCGGACGGATTTTTCGGGAAAACCATCGCTATTTCTGTTCGGAATTTCGGTGCATCCATATCGCTATATGAATCGCCCGAGTTGGTCATCGAAGCCCAGTCGCAGGACGGGAATGCCTTCAAAAGTATTTTCCACCTGCGGGATTCAGTAACCATGCTCGGATATAACGGAGGGATCCCGTTGATCAAAGCCGGTATCAAGAAGTTCAGCGACTACTGCGAAGCCAACGACATCCGGCTGCCCAACCGCAATTTTACGGTCCGTTACCGCTCCTCCATTCCACGGCAGGTAGGCATGTCAGGGTCGAGTGCCATACTGGTAGCGCTGATGAGGGCCTTAATGCGTTTTTACGACATTGAAATTCCGCTCGAACAGCTGCCAAGACTGGTGATGGTAGCAGAAACCGAAGAACTGGGTATTGCTGCAGGACTACAGGATCGCGTAATCCAGTGCTATGAGGGATGCGTATATATGGATTTTGACCGGGAGCTTCTGGAAACCCGCGGCTATGGTATCTACGAACGGCTGGATCCGCGTCTGCTACCGAAACTGTACGTAGCTTATAACACCAACCTGAGTAAGGTATCCGGGAAAATTCACAGCGATGTGAGAGCCCGTTATGACAGAGGGGAGAAAAAGATTGTGGATACGATGAATGAGATCGCTTCTTTGGCAGGACAGGCCAGAGAGGCATTGCTCAGTGGCCGTCCTGATGATCTTCATGAGTTAATGAACCGGAATTTTGACCTGCGCCGCTCGATTTATCAGATCTCACAGAGCAATCTCGATCTGATCGAAACAGCCCGCAGCCTCGGCGCTTCCGCCAAGTTCGCCGGTTCCGGTGGAACCATCATCGGCACCTACAAGGACGATGACATGCTTAACCGGTTATTCGTCGAACTCAAGAAACACAATGCAAGGGTTATTCGCCCTTACATTCTGTAGCCTGATATGGAGCCCTTACGCAGGGTATTCATGCGGCAGGGGCTCATTTACTTTCTCATTCCAGGGGAGTCCGTGCTTGTTGAGCAGGTCCATAAACGGATCCGGATTCAGTTCCTCGCAGTTCCAAACACCCGCCTTCATCCATTCAGGATTGGTCAGCATAAGCATGGCTCCAATCATGGCGGGTACCCCTGTAGTATAACTTACAGCCTGTCCGCGTACTTCCTTGTAGGTTTCGGCATGGTCACAGTTGTTCCATACGTAATAGGTTTTTTCCTGTCCGTCCTTGATCCCCTTGATCTGCACTCCAATGGAAGTCTGACCCTTATAGTTTTCCCCCAGGGTATCAGGAGCGGGTAGAACTGCTTTCAGGAACTCCAGCGGCACAATGTCAACTCCATTGAAATTGATCGGCTTGATGCTGGTCATCCCAACATTTTGCAGCACGTTCAGGTGCGTAATGTACTGCTGACCGAAGGTCATCCAGAAGCGGGCACGCTTGAGGGTCGGGAAGTTCTTTACGAGCGACTCCAGTTCTTCATGATAGAGCACATAGCTTTCCCGAGGTCCAATTCCGGGATAGTCGATAGGTTTATGGATGGACATGGGCGGGATTTCCACCCATTCTCCGTTTTCCCAATACCGGCCGGGCTGCGTAATCTCCCGGATATTGATTTCAGGGTTGAAGTTGGTAGCGAAAGCCTTCCCGTGGTCACCGGCATTACAGTCGATGATATCGAGGTAGTGCATTTCATCAAAATGATGCTTGGCGGCATAGGCGGTGAATACCTGGGTAACACCGGGATCGAAACCACAGCCGAGGAGTGCCATCAGTCCGGCCTTTTCAAAACGCTCCCTGTAAGCCCACTGCCAGCTGTATTCGAACTTGGCCACATCCTTAGGCTCGTAATTGGCCGTGTCGAGGTAATGAATACCTGTTTCGAGGCAGGCTTCCATCAGCGCGAGATCCTGATAAGGCAGTGCTACGTTGATCAGCATTGCAGGCTTGAAGCTTTTGATTAGCTTCACGGTTTCGGCTACAATATCCGCATCGACCTGTGCTGTCTGAATAGAAACGCCATGCATTTCCTTGATTTCGGACGCAATTTTTTCGCATTTGGACACGGTCCTGCTGGCAAGCATGATCTCAGTAAAGACCTCCGAATTCATCGCGCACTTGTGAGCGACGACACTCCCGACACCTCCGGCTCCGATAATAAGTACTCTGGACATGAAACGATTCTATTTAATTGATTTACGAAATTTGATATACCGTTTTTTGATGCTTTTAACCCCTCACTTCGCCCATTCGTCCCGCAAATATAGGACGCATGTTTTTAATTTTCGAACTTGCTCTGGTTAACCGGTTTAAAGACGATGGAAATTCTGCTGCTTATACTTGGGATCATAGCGCTACTGACAGGACTTGCAGGTGCTGTATTGCCGATTCCGGGCCCTCCCCTCAGTTTTTTGGGGGTTCTCATCCTGCAATGGAGTGGTTATGCCCGTTTCAGTGATTCGGTATTGTGGACGCTGGGAGTGGCTACCCTGATCGTGGCTGTTCTCGATTACTATATACCGATTGCCGGCACCCGAAAATTCGGCGGGACTCGCTACGGCAGCATCGGAACGGCAGTGGGTATGCTGGCAGGTCTGTTCATACTTCCAGGAATAGGCCTGTTTCTGGGAGCATTTCTGGGGGCCTTTGTCGGCGAGCTGATCGGCCGGGCCACCTGGCAAACCGCACTGAAAGCCGCTGTCGGATCATTTGTAGGATTTGTGACAGGCATCGTGATGAAGGTAATCCTCTGCCTGGTAATGATCGGCTATTCCATTGCGGCCTTTTTCTGATCAGGAACGGCTTTCCATAAAGGATTGCAGAATGATGGTAGCGCTCACCTTGTCGAGATTTCCCTTCTCCCGACGATCCTTTTTGCTGCTGCCGCCCATGAGCAATGCCTGCATGGCCATGACCGAGGTAAAGCGCTCGTCATGCTCGTAAACCGGTATGCCCGGAAATTCCTTGTTCAGCCTTTTTACCAGTCCCTTTACATGAGAGGTGCTGTTGGTATCCTGGTTGTCGAGGCCTTTCGGCATCCCTACCACAAAGGCTTCCACCTGTTCGCGCTCCAGATAGTTTTTCAAATAGCTCATTAAGGTGTGAGTCGGTACCGTATCCAGGGCGGTAGCTATGATTTGTTCCGGATCCGTAACGGCTAATCCGGTTCTCTTGGTGCCGTAATCGATTGCGAGCAGTCGGGCCATAGTTGTCAGATTCAGGATCAAAGTTACGATTTCCCTGCTTAAACCACCGCTGATATGTAAAATCGGTGTCGACAAAAGTTTGGCATCGGGGTTTTTATTAGATTTAGGCGTTTAACAGGAATTCATGGCTCTTAATTACGTCTTCGTCGGCTTTTTCGGAATAGCATTACTGATCGCATTTTTTCAGGTCGTGATCACGGGCAACACGCAGGCTTTTCAGGCAATTGTGGATGCCATGCTGGCGATGTCCAAGACAGCCGTGATGGATATAGCGCTGCCGCTGACCGGCATTATGACTTTCTTCCTCGGCATTCTGAATGTGGGCGAAAAGGCAGGAATCATAGGCGGCCTGGCCAGGCTGATCGGTCCGTTTTTCCATAAATTATTCCCCGAAGTACCTAAAGATCACCCGGCCAACGGGCAGATGATCATGAATTTCTCGGCCAACATGCTGGGGCTGGACAATGCGGCGACCCCGTTTGGGCTGAAAGCCATGCAGAGCCTGCAGGAGCTGAACCCCTCCCGCGATACGGCATCGAATGCCCAGATCATGTTTCTCGTGCTTCATACCTCGGGGCTGTGTATTATACCGCTGACCATCATCGCGCAACGAGCCATTCTGGGAGCCGCAAACCCTTCGGATATCTTTATTCCCTGTGTGGTTGGCACCTATGTTACGACCGTAGTGAGCATGATTATTACGGCCTTGTGGCAGAAAATCAATCTCTGGAACCGTACCTTCCTGCTGGGGGTAGGCGGGGCTACGGCTGCCATCGCCCTCTTTCTCTGGTACCTGAGCGGGCTCTCCAAAGATCAGATAGAAGCCATATCGGTAGTTTCGGGAAATGCGCTGATCCTCTCCATCGTGGCGGGCTTCCTGCTGTGGGGGATGTACAAGAAGGTCAACGTTTTCAACGAATTTATCGAAGGAGCCAAAGGGGGATTCACTACGGCAGTGACCATCATCCCCTACCTGGTTGGCCTGCTCGTAGCGATTGCTGCCTTTCGGGCCTGCGGTGCGATGGATTATTTTGTCGACGCCCTCCGCTATCTCATTTCCCTGACGGGACTCAATACAGAATTTTCCGACGCCCTGCCGGTCGCCCTGATGCGCCCCCTGAGCGGCAGCGGATCCCGTGCCCTCATGATCGAGGCAATGACCACCCATGGTCCCGATTCCTTCGTCGGCCGGCTTTCATGCATCTTCCAGGGGTCAGCCGACACGACGTTTTACATCGTCGCCCTTTACTTCGGTTCTGTCGGGATTAAAAATACCCGTTATGCCATCGTCGCAGGTTTGCTGGCAGACCTGATCGGCGTGGTAACAGCGGTTTTCCTCGCCTACCTGTTCTTCCATTAAGCTGCACATAGCACAATTTTCACACAATTTAGGACAAGATTTGCCCGGTGAGATCAGGGTAAACCATACGATACTCGTCCTAGTGTTTGGTGACAGCACTCAACCTGCGGCTGCCTGTCAGGCAACGTTTACACAACGGCTGACGTAACAGGAGCAACGTAATAACATTCCGAATTAAACCTGTAACCTGGTCTTTCAAAAGAAATACCTGGGCTTACGTCCCGAAACCGTGCTGGAGCTGGATCGTCTGTAAGTAGATCAAACCTTTAATACCCACGAGAACATGAAAAATCCAGAAAGTGTAGCGCTGCCTGCCGAATCTCCAACGGCAGGGCATGATTTGCTGTGGGAATCACTCCGATCGGGTAATATCAATGCATATGAACGGGTGTTTCAGCTCTACTATCCTGTATTGTTCCGTTACGGCAGCAAGTTCTCCATTACGGAAGATGAGGTGAAGGACTGTATCCAAAATTTGTTTCTGCAGATCTGGGAAAGGAGAAGCCACCTGGGCCCGACCACTTCGGTAAAGAACTACCTGATGGCTTCCCTTCGAAGGCTGATACACCGGCACTCCGATAAGGACGAAACCTCACTCTCGCTGGAAATGCATGATTTTCAGGTCGAACTTTCAGCCGAGTCGAAACTGATAGCCTCACAGACGGAAGCCAGCATGGCGGAACACATTCGCTGTGCCTTCGAAAAGCTGCCTGCCCGGCAAAAAGAAGCCATTTACCTGCGGTTTTATGCCGATCAGAATTTCGATGAAATTGCCCATATCATGGGTATCACGGTCAGGGCCAGCTACAAGCTTATCTACAAGGGACTTGACGGGCTGCAGAAACAACTTTGCGAGGGTACTGCGGATATCAGCGGCCTGATATGTCTCCTGTTGGCCATTTTAACCTTCCTCTAAACCTGGCAGCCTGCCCATTATATAATTATTCCAAAAAATATTTTCCTTAAGGCGGGTCACTATCTCCTGAACTCTCCTTTATCAAGGTAGACAAACATGATGATACCTTGAGCAAACAGGACTATTCATCTTTCAAGGCCGCCGATTTCCTGCTGGACGACAATTTCGTCAGGTGGGTACGTACGGGTGATAACGAACAGAATCTATTCTGGCTTCGATGGATCAGTGAGCATCCGGAGCAGAAAGAGGAAATCGACACCGCCCGAAGAATACTTCTCAGTCTGCAAATCAAGGAACCCACTATCCACGAAGAAACCCTTAAAGAAGAATGGCAAAAACTACATAATGCATTTCTGAAAGAGGAAGATCCTCAGCCAGCCACTGCGAACCGGGGCGGACTGCTTCGTCTTTCCTGGCTGGCGGCCGCATCGATGGTACTGCTCCTGCTTTCGGGCGGCTTACTCTATTTCAGCCGGGGTCTGGTAGCCAATGAAACCATCACCGTTCGGAGAGCCGAGGCCGGGCAACGGCTGACGGTATTGCTCAAAGACGGCACGAAGGTGATGCTGAATTCCGGTTCGGTACTGACCTATCCCGAAAACTTCCGGTCCGATCTCCGGAGTGTAGCGCTGAAGGGCGAAGCTTTTTTTGACGTGGCTCCCAATCCCCGGGCCCCGTTCCTGATCACCTCCGGGAAGGTAACGACCGAAGTGGTGGGCACGAGTTTTGGGATCACGGCCGACCCTGAAAAAGGAGACGTACAGGTCGCGGTGGTTTCGGGGAGTGTAAAAGTGTATGCAAGCGAAACCCGGTCCGGGAAATCGGCATTGTCCCTTGCTCCGGCACAGATGGCAACCTTTGAAAGCGATGATGCAACCTTTGTCGTGAGCGAATTCGACAAATCGAAACACCTCGCCTGGATCGACGGCGTCCTTTACTTCGAGAAGGACGACTTTAGCACGGTCATGGAAAAGATAGAGAAATGGTACGGCGTAAAGGTCGAAGTGGATTCCGATCTGGAACCGGACGAGGAACTGCTGCTGACCGGAAAGTTTAAGAACAAGCCTCTCAACTATGTTTTGGATTCATATAAATACCCCAATCGCTTCAATTATGAATTACATCAGGATACCTTAAAAATTTTCGAGTAACCAGTCATCCATTTAAACTACAATCCTTAAATGCTTATGCGATATAAACCTTTATCAAAACTCCGAATTGCAGGGAAAGGCATGCTGATGATGGCCTTTCTTTTCAATTCTTCGCCGTCGGCGCATTCCCTGCCCGTCCCGGTGACGCAGGAAATGAGTATTGAGAAAATTTACATTTCGGTAAACCTCAATAACGTATCCCTCGAGGAAGCCTTCAGCAGAATAGTGGCCAGAACGGACATCAATTTCCAGTATGACAGGAAGCTGGTGGCCAATAAGAAACTCAAAAAGAATTTTTCCAATGCGAGTTTGGGAGAGTTGCTCCGTTACATCTCCAAAGAAACAGGACTGAGTTTCCGCCGGGTAAACGAAACCATTTATGTCATCGATAAACCGGTACGGTCGGTAGAGGAGGAAATAAACCACTCCACTTCGGCTGCCCCTATCCTCGAAAACCGGCACATGGAAGGCGCGCTGGCGTCGACCCATCTGAGCCGGCTCGAAAATTCCCTGCGACTGCTTCAGCAGAAGATAGCCCAGACCGTAAGAGGGACTGTCGTGGATGACAAGGGAGAACCGTTGCCAGGCGTCAGCATTCTGGAAAAAGGGACAACCAACGGTACGACTACCGATACGGACGGCCGTTTTTCGCTGACTGTAGCCGGTCCGGAATCTGTCCTGACGTTCAGCTTTATCGGTTTTGCCACCCAGGAAATCACCGTGGGCAATCAGGAGAACCTCTCGGTCACGATGGCTGTTGAAGACCGCTCCCTGGAAGAACTCGTGGTCGTGGGTTACGGCACGCAGAAAAAAGTCAACCTGACCGGATCGGTCGCCGCGGTAAACTTCGATGAAAAAATCGCCAGCCGCTCCCTCGCCAACGTTTCCTCAGGACTTTCAGGGCTCGTACCCGGTATGGCAGTTACCCAGAATACCGGTATGGCAGGCAGAAACGGCGCTTCACTGATCATCCGCGGATTGGGTACGGTCAACAACGCAAGCCCACTGATCGTTGTGGACGGTATGCCGGATGTGGATATCAACCGCATCAACATGCATGACATCGAAAGTATCTCGGTACTGAAAGATGCAACTTCCGCCTCGGTTTACGGTTCACGCGCTGCCAACGGGGTTATTCTGATTACCACCAAATCAGGTAAAGGACAGGAAAAGGCCCAGATCAACTACACCGGTTCGTATGCCGTTCAGAAGCCTACGAATATGTACGGATATATGGCCGACTATCCCAGGGCACTCACCCTGCATCAAAGGGCAGCATCAGTCAACACCCTGCGTTCGAACCTGCTCTTCAAGGATGGTACCATCGACCAGTGGATGGCTCTGGGTATGATCGACCCGGTTCGGTATCCGAATACCGACTGGTGGGACATCATTGTAAGAAATGGCTCGGTCCAGACACACAACCTGTCGGCATCCGGTGGCAATGACAAGTCGAACTTCTTCATTTCCATAGGTATTATGGATGAAAAGGGTCTCCAGATCAACAACGACTTCACCCGTTACAACGCCCGATTCAACTACGACTACAAAATCAACAAGACGATGAATGTAGGGGCCAAGTTCATGGGTAACTGGTCGAAGCATGTGTACGCTCTTGAAGACGGTTTTACGGATGACACCCCAACTAACACAGCTGGTTTCGATATGCAGTATGCCATTGCCGGGATACTTCCCTATGATCCGGTAACCGGGTACTACGGTGGGGTAATGGCCTATAGTGAAGACCCGCAGGCTTACAACCCGTATACCGTATTTGTCAACAACCTGAACCGTGCCAACCGCCAGGAAGCGAACGGTAATATGTACTGGGACTGGACGCCCATCAAAGGACTCACCGCCCGTATCGATTACTCACTCAACTATTACAACCAGTTCCGCTGGACGGCCAACATGCCCAACCGGGCCTATAACTTCCAGACCCAGCAGTTCGGAAGCCGGATCTACGTAGGTGAAAATGCCGGCGTAGGTAATTTCACTGAAACCGGTTACAAGACGATGCTGAACGGCCGGCTGACCTACAACACGGTAATCGCGGCCAAACACGAGATCGGTGCCACTTTCGTTTACAGTGAAGAATTCTGGTACGACCGCTCACAGAACAGCTCGCGTAACGACCGTCTGCATCCATCGCTGCATGAAATCAATGCGGCACTCCCCGATATTCAGTCTACCGGAGGTTCCTCCAGTACCGAAGGACTGCGGTCTTATATCGGACGTGTGAACTATGCCGCCTTTGACAAATATCTCTTCGAATTCAACTTCCGTTATGACGGTTCTTCCAAATTCCTGCCCGGTCACCAGTTCGGATTTTTCCCTTCCGCAGCACTTGGCTGGCGGTTTACAGAGGAAGATTTCATCAGTCCGTTTACGAGCAAATTCCTGAGTCATGGTAAACTCCGGGTGTCCTACGGGGGGCTGGGTAACAACAGTGGTGTAGGCCGGTACGAGCAAAAAGAAACCCTGGCCGCTTCGAACTACATGATCGGTGGAAGCATCGTAAAGGGTTTTGTGAACCGTAAGATGATTAACCAGGGCCTTTCGTGGGAAAAGACATCCGTATTTAACGTCGGTCTCGACCTGGGCTTTTTCAACAACCGCCTGAACGCAGAGCTCGACTACTACGATCGTCTGACCACCGGCATGAACCGTCCTTCGGAGATGTCTATCCACCTTACCGGTGCTTACACCGCTCCACGGACCAACATTGGCGATATGCGTAACCGCGGGGTTGAAGTCAATCTGACCTGGAGAGACAAGGTCGGACAGGTGGATTACTCTGTGAACGCCAACTTCTCCAAAAACGCCACCCGTCTCGAAAAATGGAACGAATTCCTCGGAAGGGGCTGGGTATTCCTCGATATGCCTTATCACTTCCTGTACACCTATGAAGACATTGGCATTGCCCAGACCTGGCAGGATGTATACAATGCTACACCTCAGGGAGCCGCTCCGGGTGACATGCTGAGAAAAGACGTAAACGGAGACGGCCGAATTGACGGAAACGATATGGTAGCCTATCCGAAATACCAGCGCGACCGGCCAACTACCAACTACGCACTGAATCTTAGTCTGGGTTGGAAAGGCTTTGACCTTAACCTCCTGCTTCAGGGAGCCACTGGCCGTAAGGATTACTGGATCAACAACTATAACAACGTGAACTTCGGAGCACAGCGTTATGCGTCGACCTGGAACCACTGGTACAACCCCTGGAGCCATGAGAACCGTGAAGGAAGCTGGCCTCGCCTGGGCGGAAACAACAACCGTACCGAAACCACCTTCTGGCTGGATGACATGAGCTACCTCCGCTTCAAAAACGTACAGCTTGGTTACACCGTACCCAGACATATCATCCAGAAAATTGGCCTGTCGCACGTGAGAATCTTCGGATCCACCGAAAATATCTTCACCATCACGAAGTTCCGTGGTCTGGATCCTGAAAAGGAAGGACATAAGAGTGACATGTACCCAATCAACAAATCCTATTCTCTGGGTATTAACATAGGTATTTAATCAATCATGGTTATGAACAAGACGATTTCAAGAATATTTCTTTCCACAGCGGTCATCCTGGGAGCGGGTACGCTTCTGACCTCCTGTATGGATGACCTGCTTGATCAGCAGCCTACTACCGAACTGGGATCTGCCGCTTTCTGGAAAACCGAAACCGATGCAACTACCGCCCTGATGGGTGCCTATGCCGACATCCGCCCCCTGTTTGACCGGGATTATTACCTGGACGGCCATGGCGAATATGTACGGACCAGAGGTACGAGTGCTACCAGCGGTAACCTCAGGCTCGGAGATGCTTATCAGGGTGCCACCTACAACCCCTCCGGTTATGGTTCGTCCTTCGATAAAATGTATCGTTACCTGTACGGTGGCGTCAACCGGGCCAATTACGTAATCGACAACGTAACGGCGATGCTTCCCACCGCCAGTCCAACCTCGGTACAAAACCTGGAAGCGATTATCGGAGAAGCCCGTCTGCTTAGGGGCATGATCTATTTCCGCCTCATCTCGATGTGGGGAGATGTGCCCTATATCAGCAATATCGTGTACGACAACGAAGAAGTGGCCAATATCACCCGTACGCCTATCGCTCAGGTGAAAGACTCCATTCTCGCTGACTTCACTTATGCCTACGAAAAACTGCCGGTAAAAGGAGCGGCGCTCGGACGTGCCGGTAAACCCGCAGCGCTGGCATTCCGCGGTAAGATGCACCTCTACTGGGCTTCCTGGAATAAAAACGGCTGGCCCGAACTGAGCACCTTCACGCCTAATCCGAGTGAAGCACAGGCTTCCTTTGCCGCCGCTGCAGCCGATTTCAAGTCGGTTATAGAAGACTTTGGTCTGACACTTTTCCGCAACGGCGAACCGGGTGAAATCGATGATCTGGGTAAGGCTGACAAACTGCCCAACTATTATTACCTGTTTACCCCGGTAGCAAACGGAGATGCGGAAATCATCATGAGCTTCACGCACGGCGGTACCGGTACCGGACAGGGCGAAGAGCTCATGCGGGATGTGGCCGGCCGTTCTCATGAAGGCTCCCAATGCTGGACCCACCCACGCTATGAAATAGCAGACCGCTATCAGCTGACCACCACCGGAGACTTCGCAGACCCGCTGGTCCCCATGGATCCCACCGCTCCCGGTGCGCGTACCGCGCCCAACTCGGCTATCAATCCCGAAAGCTACGCCAACCGCGACTACCGGATGAAGGCTTCCATCATGTGGGATTATGAAATGAGTGTTGGTTTTGCCTCCCTGCAGTCGACCGGATGGGTTCCTTTCATCTACAAAACCTGGGCGGGTAACGTCAACATCGGTGGCACCAACTATATTACCTACAACACCGACGGCTGTAACTCCGGTTATGTATACCGCAAATTCCTGCGTAACACGCCGGGCCAGGGCCGGAGCGACGGAAACTACGCGTTCCCTGTCATGCGTCTGGCAGATGTCTTCCTGATGTATGCAGAAGCCAGCAATGAAGTGGAAGGCCCAACTGCCTATGCCGTGGAGCTGGTGAACAAGATCCGTCACAGAGGAGCCCTGCCTCCGCTGAAAGCTGAAAAATATGCCAGCAAACAGGCATTCTTCGAGGCCATCGAGCAGGAGCGTATCATCGAACTTCTGGGTGAAGGCCACCGTGGATTCGATCTTCGCCGCTGGAGAGCCATCGAAAGAGTATGGAATCCACCTTACGGCGAGGGGGTTTGGAGAAGGGATACCCACGGCGCCAACCAGCAACGCTACTTCCAGAATTCTTCGGAAAGAGTATATGAGCAATGTTACATCTTCCGTATCCCTCCAGGCGAGAGAGACAGGAACCCCAACCTCACTCAAAATACTCCTTGGCTATAATCTGACCTAACTGAAGAACTAAAATAGAGACAAATGATGCGTTTCAAGAACATAAAACTGATCATCCCGCTGTTGGTAACCGCTCTTATCGGCTACAGTTGCAAGGACGATTTTCCCGTTGATGAAGACGGACTGCTGATTACCAACCGTGCTGAGTGCTACGTGAGTAACTTCGAACTGCTGGGCACCGATTTCCAGACCGTAAGGACCAAAAACCCGGTTATCGATACCGTGGCTCAAACCATCGACGTGGAAGTATTCTACGGCACCGACCTGAAAAACCTGTATCCCCAGTTTTCCCTGGTAACCGATGCCAAACTCGATCCGAAGATCACCGGGTTTACCGATTTTTCAGACCTGGCCAACCCCAGGGTTTACACGGTTATATCGGGTAACAGAAAAGTGCGTAAACCTTACAGGGTGAGGGTTACCGTTCAGCAACCTTAGTAGTTCAACCAGCTATTAAATAACAGAAGATGAATCGAAATAAAATAAATCACGGACTTTTGTCCTGGGCCGGGGTCCTGGCCATTCTGTTCCTATTCTCAGCCTGTGAGGAAAAGGAATATGCCATCCCCCCTGCGAAGACAGAACTGCAAAATGACGTTATCAAACGTTCGTTGGGACCAAACGTGGCCGGATTGGATATTGAGTTTGCCTACGCCATGGCGCTCGGCTTTGGAAAAGGGAAAATCACCAGCGCACGGGTAGAAGCCTCCATCCCAGGCGCTCCCGGTACTTACATGGATCACCGTTCCTTCCATACCAACTCGAGCGGTATCGACGTAGGCGTGGAAGTAGGTCTGCCTTCAGCCACTGAAGGAGGACGCACTACAGTGAATTTCACCAAAGATACGGTAGCCGCTACCCTCCGCTACTTCTACGTCATTCCGGAAGAAGCGAAAGGCAAATCGGTTACTTTCACTTTCTCGGCCGAAGCCAGCACCGGCGAAAAGGTATCCTATACCATGGGACCCTACCAGATTGCCAAAATGGACATGAAGCGCAATATCACCGTCAGAGACAGCAGTGCCTGCTACATCTCCCTGGCCGATATGGCTGTGATGACTCCTGAGCAGGCTGCTGCCAACCCGCAGAAGGTGGATCTGGTATACGTGTATCGCAACATCCCGAACATCACTTTCAACCATGCTTTGGTCTCTCCCACCAGCAGACCGGAATACCTGTCCGGAACCATTGTACCTGCCGGTGCCAGTAACAGCACCAGAGTCAGAAAGGTTTGGGACCTGCGCGACCGTCACCTGGCTCAGCTGCAGTTTGGCATCTACGTAGATGATCTCGATTTTGAAAAGCTTGACCTCTCTACCGCCGCCGACTATGCACTGAATTTCAGAGCAGAGTCAGGTGCATGGGTGGAATCGGCAGATGGCAAATACCGGGCTTACATCTATATCAACTCGGTGAACAACAACAATAAGAGTGCTGTCATCAGCATAAAACGCTATCAGGTGCAATAGCCGCTTCCATTTAAGTACTTCAATTAACAGGAAGCGCTCAGTCCACGGGCGCTTCCTGCTATTTTCAACCGAACTAATCCCGACCTGCATGTACCGGATTACTCCCCTGCTACTATGCTTATGTATCGCCGCTACTTCGGCACTATCCCAACCTTTCCGTCATCCCGGCATCAACCAGTCGCTCGAAGACCTGGAATATACCCGGCAAATGGTTCGTGAAGGCCGGCAACCCTGGCTAAAGGCTTACGAAAACCTCCGGAAACAGATCCAGGCCTCGGGTGATACGACCGCCCATGCCCATGTAAAACGCGGGCCCTACGGCAGGCCCAATATCGGTGCCGACCACCTTTCCCGCAGCGCGGAAAAAACCTATCAATGGGCTCTTTACTATTACTTGAGCGGAGACAGGGAATATGCGCAAAAAGCGACCAACCTTCTCATGGCCTGGTCGGAAACCCTGCAGGACTTTGACTATAACGATGCCAAACTCCTGGCCGCCTGGACTGCCCATAAACTTTGCAATGCCGCGGAAATCCTGAGATACACCTATCCGGGATGGGACCATTCCCATACCGACAAGTTCTCAAAAATGCTTATGACCGTGTATTACCCGCTGCTGCGGTACTATTTTCCCGAGGCAAACGGAAACTGGGATGGTTCCATAATCCATGCCCTGATGGCCATCGGCATTTTTACCGACCAGAGGGAAATATTCGACCATGCGGTAGATCATTTTCTGTACGGCCCTGTCAACGGGAGCGTATTCAAATACATATTTCCCCATGGCCAATGCCAGGAAACCAAAAGGGATCAGGCCCATGTGCAGCTGGGTTTGGGCGAATTTGCCAATGCTGCCCATGTTGCCTATACCCAGGGAGTTGACCTTTTTTCCGTCGGGCATAACCGGCTGGCACTCGGCTTCGAGTACACTGCAGGATTTCTGAACGGGAAATTACCGGAAAGTTATGGCCCTGTATCGTATCGTGCCATGAGGGTTCGGGACGATTATGAATTCGTCGTACGCCATTACGAAGCCATGGGGCTTTCCTTACCGGAATCATCCCGAAAACTCGATTCCACCCGACTGACCGCTTCAGTCAGTGTGCTGGCAGCTACCCGCAAACCCGGTAAGACCTCAACATCCCGAACCTTACCGCAGCCGGTAACTCCTTTCAAGGGACTTGCAGGAGCCCTCAGTCAACCCACCCATCAGTTATCAGGGGACGTGATCAAAGTAGCACCCGGCGAATCGTTGCAGGAAGCAGTCAACCGCGGTGCAGCATCAGGGAAATGGGTACTTGCCCAGAAAGGCGTTCACCTGTTACCCGCCAGCCTGGTCATCCCTTCCGGTACGCGGCTGGCCGGAGAAGGTAACGGCACCATCCTTTTCCTCGACCCCAAGTCGGGGCAGCGCGATGCTCTGGTGAATGAGAATACACAAATGAGCAATGTCATCATCCGTGACCTGGTGATTGAGGCCGGTCTGGAAACAGAACTACCCTCCGATCCAAACAGCATCCGTTCGTTCCGCAATCGTGGTAACCGGGGCGGAATCCTGTTTCAGTCTAACCTCCCTGGGCAGATGAAGAACATTACGCTGGAACGGGTAACAGTCCGCAATGCAACTTACAACGGGGCTTTCCTGAACGGCATCCACGGCCTCCGGATTATCGCCTGTGACTTCGACGAGAACGGTTCTAAGATGGTACCCGGCCCAAGGATCCAGCATAATCTGTTGCTGACCCACTGTGCGGATGTAACCATCGACGCCTGCCGCTTCGCTACTTCCCCCTTCGGCAGCGGACTTGCCCTGACCGAATGCCGGGAGGTGAAGATTAGCAGCTCGGAGTTGGTTCGGAATGCCTGCCATGGTATATTGATCACTGAATCGGAAGCTATCCAGATAAGTGACTGCCTGATAGAAGGCAACGACCTGAGCGGTCTCATGGCTGAATATCTTTGGAAAGGATGTTCCGACCTGTTGCTGGAAAAGAACACCATCCATTTCAACGGTGGTTACGGTATCGCAAGTTATGCCGCAAAGGGTTTAACCCAGCGCAACAATACCGTAACGGGCAACCGCAAAAAGGCCCAGATCCTGGTTAGTAAAGACAAAATCCTGGTTCAGGAATAAATTATATCTGAAATTTCGTCCACAACCCTACAACCATGTACAAACTGCTCTGTTTATTATTCATCCTTCCCTGTACCCTTGTTCTGGGACAGCATACCTATTCCCCGCCAGCCAAAGAGGTGATCGATGCCAAAGTCAGATCGCTGCCGCCTCATCCGCGCATCCTGTTCGCCAAGGGAGCGGAACAAAACCTGAAGCAATTATTGTCCAGGGACAGTTTCCGCCAGAACCTGCATCAGGCAATTGTGAAAGAGGCAGAAACCATCCTTGACATACCTCCTGTTGAACGTATCCAGATCGGCCGGCGCCTGCTTGATAAGTCGCGGGAATGCCTGCGTCGCATGTTCCAGTTATCCTATGCGTACCGGATGACCGGAGATAAAAGATTCTTGCAGCGGGCTGAAAAAGAAATGCTGGCGGTAGCCGATTTCAGCGACTGGAATCCTTCCCATTTCCTCGATGTAGCGGAAATGACGATGGCCATTGCAATTGGATATGACTGGCTGTACGATGAGCTCTCCGAAGCGTCCAGAAGCAAAATCAGCCAGGCCATTCTGGAAAAAGGCATTAAGCCTTCCTATGACAGACAGTACAATAATTTTCTGCGTGTGGAAAACAACTGGAACCAGGTCTGTAATGCGGGGATGACCTTCGGTGTGCTGGCGATTGCCGAAAACGAACCGGAACTGGCCAGCCAGACCATTCACCGGGCATTGGAGACCACACCGACCTCAATGTATCCCTACGCACCTGATGGCGGTTACCCGGAAGGTTACGGCTATTGGG
>Ga0207868_1001171_pt1 | contig 20254 bp, 15 predicted proteins | sample Passage237B_FD_187370 | JGI IMG/M metagenome (GOLD analysis project Ga0207868, IMG submission 187370) | Cellulose adapted compost microbial communities from Newby Island Compost Facility, Milpitas, CA, USA - Passage2 37B (SPAdes) (version 3) ... | reverse complement strand
CACGAACGCCGGGTGATTGGGCAGAATCAGCGCTTTTTTGAGTCCCTGGACTTCCTCAAGCCCGCGGACCGTCACGCGGTATCGCAGGGCAAAAACGGGGACGGATAACAGCCACATCACCCAGCGCAACAGTGTCAACATGCAGCATGCTCCCGAAGTGTGTCTGATATCGCCCCGGCCGACTCAGGCGTCAATCAATCCTTTGGGTAACCGTCAGGATTGGCTTTGAACCAGTTCCAGGCCGTCTGAACCACATTGCGGATATCCGTGTGCTTCGCAGACCAGCCCAGTTCCTTCTTGATCTTATCAGCGTTTGCGTAAAGCATCGGCGGGTCGCCTGCGCGGCGGGGGCCTGTCTCCACCGGAATATCCACGCCCGTGACGGCTTTGGCGGCGTCGATCACCTGCTTGACGCTCAGGCCCTGGCCGATGCCAAGGTTGTAGAACCGCTGATCGCCATCCTGCAGAGCCCGCATGACCACCTCATGCGCATCGACCAGGTCTTCCACGTGAATGTAATCGCGGATGCACGTGCCATCGGGCGTCGGGTAGTCCTCGCCAAAGACGGTGACCTTGGGCACCTTGCCCAGCGCAACGTTAAGCAGCACGGGGATCAGATGTGTCTCAGGCGTATGGTCTTCGCCAATGCTGCCATCACTGGCGCTGCCTGCCACGTTGAAGTAGCGAAGGGCTGCGTAGGCGAACTTCGGGTTCGACGCGGCGTAATCCTTGAGCACGCGTTCGAAGAAGAGCTTCGACCAGCCATAGGGGTTGATGGGGCTCTGTGGCGTGGTCTCCACAATGGGAACCTGCTCAGGCTGGCCGTAGGTGGCGCAGGTAGAGGAGAACACCAGGCGGTTGACGCCTGCCGCTTTCATCGCACGAAGCAGGCTCACCGAGCCGCCTGTGTTGTTGTCATAGTAGGCCAGCGGGTCAGTCACGCTTTCACCCACGTAAGCCAGAGCCGCGAAGTGCATGACGCACTCAATGCCATGACGCTTGAGGGCATCGGTGACGGCATCGGTGTTGCGCAGGTCGATGACTTCCAGGGGCACATCGGCCGGGACCGCCTGCTTGTGGCCGCGGTAGAGATTATCCAGCACGACCACGCTGTGGCCTGTCTGCTTGAGTCTGCGGACCGCGTGTGAACCGATGTATCCAGCGCCGCCGGTGACCATGACCTTCATGACTGATGCTCCCGTGAAAAAATCAATTCAGGCGACCATTGTAGTGGACGGGGCTGATTTTGTTCATCCGCGATGAGGTTCAGGCCGGTTCGGGGACAACCTGAAAAGTCACGGCCGGCCATCCGTGGTTAGAATCTGCCCATGAAATCGCGTGAAGACCTGCTGCTGGAATACCTCGATACGCTGCCTTACCCGCCTTACCCGGTTCAGGAGGAAGCACTCTTCGCCTGGGCGCAGTGCGATCAGGGTGTGCTGCTTTCTGCTCCCACGGGAACGGGCAAGACCCTTGTCGCCGAAGGTGCGGTCTATGAAGCCATGCACAGTGGCAAAGTGGTGTACTACTCCACCCCGCTGATTGCGCTGACCGATCAGAAATTTCTCGAACTGCAGGATACCGTCGCCCGCTGGGGCTTTGATCGTGATCGCGTCGGGCTGGTCACTGGCCATCGCACGGTCAACCCCAATGCACAGGTGAAGGTCGTCGTGGCCGAGGTGCTGCTCAACCGCCTGCTTCACCCGGAAGCGTTTGATTTCTCGAACGTCGGGGCAGTGGTGATGGACGAGTTCCACAGCTTCAACGAGCCGCAGCGTGGCATCGTGTGGGAGCTGTCACTGTCGCTGATGCCTGCGCATGTGCGTGTGATGCTGCTGTCTGCCACTGTCGGCTCGGCCAATGAATTCATCAGCTGGATGAACCGCTCGCTCAACCGCCGGGTTACGCTGGTGGAGGGCAAGGAGCGCAAGGTTCCGCTGACGTTTCAGTGGATCGGCGATGAACTGCTGCCCGACTTCATGGAGCAGATGGCCCAGGGCGGCGAGGAGATGCGCAAGACGCCTGCGCTGGTGTTCTGCTTCGACCGCGAAGCCTGCTGGGGCGCAGCCGACCTTCTCAAGGGCAAGGACCTTTTCTCCGCCGGTCAGCGCGATGCACTGATGAAAAGGCTGGAGGATTTCGACTTCTCCATTGGCGCTGGCAACAAGCTGCGGGCGATCCTGGCGCGCGGTGTGGGCGTGCATCATGCGGGATTGCTCCCTCGTTATCGCCGGGTGGTGGAAACACTGTTTCAGGAGAAGCTTCTGCCCGTGTGTGTCTGCACGGAAACGCTGGCGGCGGGGTTGAATCTGCCTGCGCGATCGGTGGTGCTCACCACATTGGTCAAGGGGCCGCGTGATAAGAAGAAGCTCATTGAGGTGGGATCCGCCCAGCAGATGTTCGGCCGGGCGGGCCGGCCTCAGTTTGACAGCAAGGGCTTTGTCTTTGCCCTGGCCCATGAGGACGATGTGAAAATCGCCCGCTGGCAGGCCAAGTACGATTCGATCCCCGAAGACACCAAAGACCCCAAGCTGATGGCGGCGAAAAAGACGCTGGCCAAGAAGAAGCCCACCCGCAGGCAGGGCGTGACCTACTGGAACAGCGAGCAGTTCACCAAGCTGCAGACCGCGCCTTCAGCCAAGCTGGCGAGCAAGGGGAGTCTGTGGTGGCGATGGCTCGGCTTTCTGCTTGATGCCAGCCCGCAGGTGGAGCCGATCCGTCAGGTGATCCGTCAGCGACTGATGGATGCGGCCAGTGTTCAGAATGAACTCAAGCGTCTGACGCGCATGCTTGTCACGCTGCATGAGATGGGCGTGGTGGTGCTCGATCCGCCGCCACCGGCCAGCTGGGTAGCGGCGGTGAAGCCGGCTGGCGTGGTGCGTGACGATGCATCGGCCGACGAAGAAGATGAATCATCCGACACGCCGGAAACACCTGCGAAGGAGACGGACTTCTCCAACCCGCAGGAAGTCAATCGTCTGCTGGGCCAGCTCAAACTCGGGGAGGTTATTTCCAGCTCGAAACCGGCGGATAAGCCGGTGAAATCGAAGGAAGCTGCAGGGGCTGCCCGCGATGGCCAGGGTGGCGCGGAGCCATACGATCCGGTCACCGCGACGCCGACGCCGAAGCTCAAAGCCATGATGACCTTCCGGGCGGTGCATCCGCTTTATGGTCTGTTTCTCATGGATTATCTGGGCCTGGCCGATCGCCATGAGCTGGTCCAGATTCTCGAAAGCCTGCTGGAAATTCCCGGCTCGGTGGCCAAGTATCTGCGTGTTCCCCGGCCTGACGAGCTTCCACCTGGCGAGTTGAGTTTGAACATCGTGGACCCGGCGATTGTCAGCAGCGGGCTGGCCACGCAGGACGATCTGTATCCTTCCGGTGATCAGTCGGACCTGCCGCCTGAGATGAGGAAGTATCCCATCCCGCTGGCGCAGAAGATGCGGATGCTCTTTGAGAGCAAGGTCGATCACGCAGGCGGCTTGTTCGTCACGCCCGTATGGGCGGTGGGAGACTTGATTGCCACAGGCGGCGACTTCGACAAGTTCATCCGCCTGCGCGATCTGGTCAAGCAGGAAGGCGTGGTGTTCAAGCACGTGCTGCGCATGATTCTGCTGTGCGAGGAATTCGCGCAGCTGTCACCCGAAGGCCTCAATGCCGAAACGTGGAAGGCCGGCCTGTCTGAACTGTCGCAGATGCTCACTGCTGCCTGCAGAGCAGTTGACCCCCTGAGCACCGACGAAATGCTCGAGGAAATGAGCGAATTCTAAGGACGGTGTCAGTTGTCCGTATGCTGACGATGTGCCTGGAATGCCAGAGGCAGGCGATGCAGCAGGTCCATGGCAGTCATGCCTGACGGGCCGATTTCACGCAGCCAGCTTTCACCGGCCAGGCTGTGAAGATGGGCTCCAAGCACCGCGGCCTGCCAGGCGGACTGGCCCTGCGCCATCAGCGCGGCGATCAGGCCGGTGAGCACATCGCCACAGCCGGCGGTAGCCATGGCCGGGTTGGCAGCGTGGTTGATGCGATACTTCCTGCCATCACTGATGACGGTGTCCTTGCCCTTGAGCAGCACGATGGCGTTGAACGCGCGGGCCAGCGCCGCAGCGGCCTGCGGACGCTGGGCAGGGTCGGTCGGGCTGAAGAGAATGCCCAGGGATGCAGCCAGTCTGCGGAACTCGCCGGGATGAGGCGTGAGGACAAGCTGCGGTCGGTCCAGCGCGGTGATGCCCCCGGGACGGATCTGTGCCAGGATGTTGAGCGCATCGGCATCCAGCACCATGTGACGCGAACTGCCAATGAGTGCCTCGACCAGCTGAAAGGCGTACTCGCTCTGCCCCATGCCCGGGCCGATGGCCAGAACAGCAGATTCATCAGGATCTGCAGCGGTCAGGCGGTCCAGTGATTCCATGGCTGAGGTCCCTGCGAGGATGGCGGTGGCGCAGGGTTCAAGCGTCAGCACCGCAGGGACGAGGGCGGGATCGGTGAGAATTTTCACCAGTCCCGCGCCACTGCGCAGCGCCGCGCCGGCCGACAGGGCGGGAGCGCCGATCATGGCTGCGCTTCCGCCGACGACTACGACAGTCCCGAAGGTTCCCTTGTGCGCATCGGCCGGCCGAAGGGGCGAGGCGGGCAGGGGCGAAGCATCAAGCGTCAGCGTCATGGCTTGTCTCCTGTAGCAGCAGAAGCATTGTGAAGCTGCTGGACGATGATCAACTGCGTCTTCTTCGATGCAGGCTGGATGTAGGTATCAATCTGCGCCTGGCTGCCATCGGGCAGCAGGGCCTGGATGCGATACGCTCCAGCAAACACACGCGAGCGTGCGTTGCCCAGTGCGTCGGCCACGATGATCTCATCGGTCCACCAGAGCTTGCCAATCATCTTCTGCAGCAGATCGCCGCTGGGGGTGATCTGATTGAACTCACCAACGAACGCGCTGGAAGGGTCAATCACCTGCTCGCGTGAAATACCATTGAACCAGATGCCCTGAATGAAGGGGTAGGAATAGAGCGTGCGGAGCGTGGTTTCGAGATTCACCGCCGCGGCCGAGGGATCAGGCCCGCCCACTTCCAGATTCACAATACTCACGGGCAGGCCAAGCTGGCCAATCCACTCCATCGAGCGTTCAAGCGACACATAGACGACATTGCCCCCGAGCTTGAACTCCATCGACAGCCCGCTGACGGGAACCTGCGCGTCGCGCAGATCAGCCAGGGTTTTGACCATGTCGGTCAGTCTCGGGCCGGCCAGGGTGTCGGTGAAGCGGATGTGTCTGGGCGTGTCAGGGCTGACGGCCTGGGCGCGTGACATGATCCGCCTGACCAGACCGGGACCGAAACGCTGCTGAAGATAGGAGTGGTTGGGCAGGCCGGTGATGACATCCCACTGTATCACCCGTGAGCCAAAGGCCTGGCCGATGTGCTGCATGTGGTTTTCAAGCGAGGTCAGCACTGCATCATCGCTGGCGCTGGACACCCATGCGGGCAGGCGGGAAAGCTCGGTGGATACTACCGATCCCCATCGCACGGCCAGGCCGCGCTGCTGGGCCCACTGAACCATCGCATCGGCTTTGCTCATTGCTTCGGGGTGTCTGGAGGGATCAAGCTGCAATTGATCGTTGATGTCTTCAATGGCGATGGTGTTGAGCAGGTTCCAGATCGGCGCTTCGTGTGCAGGTGGCTGCTGGCCTGTGAAGCTGGCTGCGTCGAGTCGCACGCCGAAGGGGAAGTGATGACGCTGCATCGCCACGTGAACCTGCGCACGCGGGACAGGCCTGCCCTGGGCATCGAGCACGATGATGCGGATGTTGCACTTGCGGTGCTCGTCGATGCGCTGGTCCTGCAGCTGAACCCAGTGGCCTGAAAGAATCTGAGCCTGCGCCGTCGAGGTTGACAGGATCAGGGCAAGCAGGGCAGCGATCCATCGGGCCGGCTTGAAAGGCATGTCAGGCATCCTTGCGAATAAACGGCGTTAAGTCAGCAGTTCAATGGCCTGGTCGATGTTACGCACCATCAGCAGTTCGCAGCCTTCGGGGGGCTGAAGTTTCACACGCGGGCAGATGATCTGTTTGAAACCCATGCGGGCCGCTTCGCGGATGCGCTGCTCCATCTGCTGCACGTGACGCACCTCACCGCCCAGACCGATTTCACCCACCGCGCAGACGCCCTGGCCAAGCTGGCGGTTGTAGTGCGCCGAGGCGATGGCCAAGGCCACAGGCAGATCGGCTGCGGGCTCGGCGACCTTCATCCCGCCGACGCTCGAGGCGAAGATGTCCTGGTCGGCCAGCTTGAGTCCGCCTCGCTTTTCGAGCACGGCGATGAGCATGGCCAGGCGGTTGGCATCCAGCCCGCTGGTCTTGCGTTTGGCGTTGCCCAGGAATCCGGTGGCGGTCAGCGCCTGGATTTCGATGAGCATGCAGCGCGAGCCTTGGACAACCGGGCACACCACACTGCCCGACATTGGCTGATACTCGGCGGCCAGCAGGCCCGCACCATCGGCCACCGGGAGCAGGCCGCGATCGGTCATCTCGAACAGGCCCACTTCGAGGGTGGTTCCAAAGCGGTTCTTGATGGCGCGGATCACACGATGGCTGTGATAACGGTCGCCTTCAAAGTAGAGGACGGTGTCGACCATGTGTTCGAGCAGTCGCGGCCCGGCGAGTCGGCCTTCTTTGGTGACGTGGCCGATGAGCAGCACCGCACAGCCTGTGGTCTTGGCCAGATAGACCAGTTCCTGGCAGCAGGCTCGCAATTGAGTGACCGAGCCGGGCGCTGCGGGCAGGTCGCCCTTGTAGATCATCTGAATGGAGTCGACCACCAGCACGCGAGGCTGGGTCTTGATGGTCTGGTCCACAATGCGGGCCAGATTCGTATCCGCCAGCACATAGAGGTCGGGGTTCTTGTCGCCGATGGCGTTGAGCCGCTTGGCACGCAGTCGCAGCTGACTGGCCGATTCTTCGCTTGAGACGTAGAGCACGCGATGCTGGCCTGTCGCCAGGCCATTGGCCGCCTGGAGCAGCAGGGTGGACTTGCCAATGCCCGGATCGCCCCCGATGAGGATGGCCGACCCGGGAACCAGGCCACGCGGGCCCTGTGCGGGTTCAGCGGCGCCGCCCAGCACGCGATCGAGCTCGCCAATGCCCGTGGCCATGCGCTCGAGGGCATCCATACCTCCTGCGTGCTGCAGCAGTTCGGGCGAATCGATAGGCAGCGCAACCGGGGCCGAGCCCGTGAGCGGGGCGGCGACACCCATCGGCTGGTCTTTTTCAGCGCCGGCGCCGAGCTGTTTATGCTGTTCCAGCGAGTCCCAGGCGCCACAGTCGGGGCATTTGCCCATCCACTTGGTCTGGACAGCGCCACAGGTGCGACAGATGTATCGGGTCTGACTCTTGGCCATGATCCAAGTATAACCCGGATGGCAGGTTCGGCTTTGGCAGGGATTTGAACGCCGGGCATGGCCCCTCTAAGATTGCGGATGCCTGCCTGTGGCTTTATTCCACGATGCTGTACTAACCCGGAAGCAATGCGATGAGCAAGACAAAGACGATGTTTCTTCTGGCGGCTTTGTTGTCAGCCAATCTGCTGGCCTGGGTTCAGACCTCCATGGCCAGGCGCGACAGCACCATTAATCAGCTGGATCTGCTGGTGAACATCCGCCAGCGCATCATTCATGGGTATGTCGAAAAGCCTGACGAATCCAAGCTGATCGAAGCCGCTGCCCGCGCGATGGTGGAATCGCTGGAAGATCCGTTCAGCGTCTATCTTTCCCCTGAAGAGCAGAGCCAGTTTGATAAGCAGGTCAAAGGCACATTCTCGGGTATCGGCGCTGAGATCGATGCCCACGAGGGGCGTATCCGCATTGTGACTCCCATGGAAGAATCACCTGCATGGAAAGCAGGGGTGCTGGCGGGTGACATCATTCTGGAGATCGATGGTACCAGCACGCTGGATATGAAGGTGACCGACGCCGTGGGCCTGCTCACGGGTCCGGAAGGTACGACAGTGACCATCAAGGTCCGTCACCCGTCAGGCGAGGAAGCTACGTTCCCCATCACACGTGCGAGGATTAACGTCCACACCACGCGCGGGGCCTGGCGGAATCAGGATCAGAGCTGGAACTACATGCTCGATCCTCAGCACAAGATCGGCTACATCCGCCTGACGCAGTTCTCTGATGGAACCAGCGATGAAATGGCGGCGGCGCTCAACAGCCTGCTCAAGCAGGACGTCAAGGGTCTGATTCTCGATCTTCGCTTCAACCCGGGCGGCCGACTCGATAAAGCTGTGGAAGTGTCGGATATGTTCCTGCCCGCAGGCAAGCGTATTGTCTCGACCAAGGGGCGTATGCGACCCGAGCAGGTCTTCATGAGCACCAGCAGGACCCTCATGCCCGATACGCCACTGGTGGTGCTCATCAACGAAGGCAGTGCTTCTGCTGCGGAAATCGTCAGCGGTGCACTGCTTGATAACGATCGTGCTCAGATCATCGGTACGCGCAGCTTTGGCAAGGGCAGCGTGCAGCAGGTCATGAGCCTGGGTGATGAGATGGATATGCTCAACCCCGGATCATCGGGCAAGGGCGCACTGAAGCTCACAGAAGCCTACTACTACCTGCCCAACGGTCGAAACATTCACCGCAGGCCGAATCAGGACACCTGGGGTGTCGATCCGCGTGATGGCTTCTATGTGCCCATGAACAGCGAGGAGATCCGCAAGATGATCTCCGTCCGCCGGGAGGGCGATGTGGTGCGTGCATCGCAGGAAGACCGCAGCACGCTGGCCATCACGCCGCAGTGGATTCAGGAGAATCTTCACGACGCCCAGCTGGCCGCGGCTGTCAAAGCCTTGGTGGGCAAGCTCGAAACTGACAGTTGGCCCGTGGTGGGGGTGGATGGCGTTCAGACGCATGAACTGGCCGCCCGTCGCGAGGCGCTGGAACGTCAGGCTCAGATGCTTCAGGACAGGCTGGAACATCTCAAGCGTGAAATCGCCCGACTGGATGACACTCCGCCCGGCGCTGCCACGCAGCCTGCCGAGGCTGGCAACATCAAGGGCACGCTGGTGATTCCTGAAGAGGGGAAGAAGCCGCAGCCTGATCCGGGCCAGTGATTCGAGAAGTGATAAACGTAAGACTGATTTTTCAGTGGATTGGATGGATCGATGACCTTCATTCTTGGGATTGAGAGCAGTTGCGACGAAACCGCCGCCGCGGTGGTGGAAGATGGCGTCATCCTCCGATCCAACATCATTGCATCGCAGCATGACCTGCATCGCCGTTATGGCGGGGTGGTTCCTGAAATCGCCAGCCGGGCGCATCTGGAGAGGATTGATCCGGTCATCCAGGAAGCGCTGGGCGCGGCGGGTATCACCGCAAGTCAGATTGATGCGGTGGCCGTGGGCAATCGTCCCGGGCTCATCGGCTCGCTGCTGGTGGGGGTAAGTGCTGCCAAAGCCATCGCCTGGTCGCTCGACAGGCCGCTGATCGGCATCGATCACGTGCAGGCTCATCTTTACGCAGCCAGCATCCGTAAGCCAGGCGAGGAAGCACCGCTGCCTGTCTATCCGGCGCTGGGGCTGGTGGTTTCAGGTGGCCACAGCAGCATGTTCCTGGTCAGCTCGCCGACGCGCAGCACGCTGCTGGGCAAGACCATCGATGACGCCGTAGGTGAAGCCTACGACAAAGCAGCCATCATTCTGGGCCTGCCTTTCCCCGGCGGCCCGAATCTCGACAAGCTGGCCAAGACGGGCAATCCGCAGGCGCATGATCTGCCTCGCCCGCTGCTGGATGGTCAGAGTCTGGATTTCTCGTTCAGCGGGATGAAGACAGCCATGCTCTACAAGGTGCGTGGCCTGCCTCAGGGCAGGGGTGTGAATGCCACCTTCCAGCGCTCGGCGAGTGATCTTTCTCCGCAGGAAATCGCGGACCTTGCAGCATCTTTCCAGCACGCCGCGGTGGATACCATCATCCGTAAGCTTTCACGTGCGGTGGAACTGCTCACCGCCCGCAACGAAAGGCCGGGCTCGCTGATTGTCGGCGGGGGCGTGAGTGCCAACTCGCACCTGCGAGCCCGCTGCCTGGAGCTTGGCCAGCAGCTGGGGATTCCCGTGCATCTGCCTGCGATGAGTCTGTGCGTGGATAACGCCGCCATGATCGCCGGCCTGGCGCACTGCTATTACCAGGAACGCATCTTCAGCCCGCTGGACCTGCCCGCGATTGCCACGGTGTGATGGCGGTCAGTTCAGATTCAGGCCAAAGGCGTTGGTGCCCAGTTTCTTCTTGTACAGCCTTTCCATGACGATGGCCTGCGCGGGCGTGACCGTGCTGGGCAGCAGCTGAAGGATGGAGAAGCGGAAATTGCAGGCGTACTGCGGGTCGGAATCGACAAGCTGCCTGAGCACTTTGTTTCCACCATGACCCTGCTGGGCGACATAGTTGCACCAGCGGCCCCAGATGCCATTTTCGCCATACGCCGAGCCGACGTAGAGCTTGCCTGTACTGCTGTCGGTAATGAGATAGATGCCCTTGGTGGCCGATAGCATGCGCTTCCAGTCGCTGTACTGACGGGTGACGATTTCCTGTAACTCCTGGAAGTCGAGGATGAACTCGAAATAGTCAGTGAAGGCACGGTGGTTAAGTCCGGGGCGGATTTCATGAACTTCCATCTCATTTTTAATCCACTGATGCCATGAGATGGGGTTGCGCCAGCGGATGATGACCCGCTCCTTCAGATCGTCGAACGCTGGCCCTGCTTCCTCCATGAGATACTCAACGTGATTGCTGGGAGCGGGGCGTTTGCCTGTGATCTTCCAGACGCCGATGAAGCGTGCATTGGTGCTTTCTTCGCCAATGAACGAGATGATGTAATCGAGGTTGTCGAAGACGTTGTTGATCTGAGTGCTCTGGTACGCCAGAAATTCCTCGCGGCGGGAACGATAGAGGTTGTAGAGATCCTGCCTGTTGTCCTTATGGCGGACGAGTTTGATGCGGGCCTGACGGTCCAGCCCCCGGTTGTAGAGCAATTCCTGGATGGTGATCACGGTCGGCCCTCTGGAAGCAGGTGATTGGAGGTTCCCCGAAGAGATCGGCTTGCGTTGTGTGGCATCAGCCTGTGGTTTATCATGTCGGGGAACATCCAGCATGATATAGCAATCTGCTGACCACAGAATCAGACCTACTTTCCTGGAGCTTGTCGGACATGGGTTCACCCAACGATCGTAAATACGCTGAATCGCACGAATGGCACAAAGTGGAAGGCGATGTGGTGGTCATCGGCATCAGCCAGTTCGCGGTCGATGAACTGACCGACGTGACCTTTGTCGACATCCTCAAGAAGTCCGGCCCGATCAAGGCCGGTCAGAGCTTTGGCGAAGTTGAATCGGTCAAAGCCACCAGCGAAATTTACAGCGGGATTGATGGCGAGATCGTCGCGGTCAATCAGGAAGTGATCAACAACCCCGGCCTGCTCAATGAAGACCCCTGGGACAAGGGCTGGCTGGTCAAGGTCAAGCCCGCCAACGTGGCCTCGCTCGACAGCCTGCTTGATGCTGCTGCCTACGACAAGCAGCATGGCTGATCTGCTGGCAGGCGTTGCGTGAAGCCCGATGTACTTCAGACGCAGCTGATGCTTTGAATGGATGCGCATGATCGTTGACGTTCACACCCATCTCTGGGACAGGCCTGAACAGCTCGGGCCTTCGCTTGGCGCGCGCATCCACCAGCGGCTGGCGCGTCGGCCCTGGGATCGCATCAGCGTCACCCCTCAGGCCCTGGCCGAGGCGATGGAGCCTGTCGAAGCGGCGTTCATTCTTGGCTTTGTTTCGAAGCGTCTGGAAGCAGACATTCCCGCAGCCAGCGTGGCGAAGTTCGTGAAGAACGATCCGTCACGCTACGTGGGCTTTGCGGGGATTGATCCCACTGCGGATGACCTGCGTGATCGTCTGCAGGAAGTGCTTGCCCTCAAGCTCTCGGGCGTGGTGATGAGCCCTGCAGCGCAGGGGTTCCACCCCACGCATTCGCGGGCGATGCGCGTCTATGAATTCTGCGTGCAGCACAAGCTGCCTGTGATCATCGACGCAGCCAGCTGTCCGCTGCCGATGTCGATCATGGAGTTTGGTCAGCCTCACCTGCTTGATGAAGTGGGGCGGGAATTCCCCGAACTGCGTCTTGTGCTCGGTCAGGCGGGCCATCCGTGGACCGATCCGGCGCTGCTGCTGATTGCCAAGCACGCGCATTTCTATGCCGATGTGTCTTCGCTCTCAGCCCGGCCGTGGCAGCTTTATCAGGTGCTGCAGTCGGCGTATCAGCAGGATGTGATCCATCGCCTGCTTCTGGGCAGCGGTTTTCCGTTTGCCCGGCCTGAAGATGTGATGGCCTCGCTTTACAACATCAATGGCATGGTGCGTGGCACGCTGATGCCTTCGATTCCCCGTCAGGAGCTCAAGGCTCTGGTGCATCGTGATGCCTTTGAAGTGCTGGGTATCGCCAGGCCCGCCGGTCAGCCGCCAGCCAGGCCGAAGCTGGGGCCGGATCCTGAATCGCTCCAGCACACCTCGCCGGCCGACAAGCTGCTGCATCCGGATCAGCCGCTGGAACCGGGGCAGGCCGCCACTTCGCAGCCTGGCTCACGCTGAACTTCTCCCCGAACTCATGGATGATCTGTCCCGCATGAACACGTCTCAAACCAATCTCCCTGCTGGTGGTTTCCCGGCCCGTATCAAAGCGGCTGTGCTCATGCTGGGCCTGACGGTGATGCTCATGTCAGGCGTCGGCTGCACGCCTCACCACAAAGCGGGGAGCCTGAAGCTTGAAAGCCAGAGCAGGCAGCAGGGGGCGCAGCTGCAGGGCAAGTTCACGCAGGGCTTCTATCGATTCGATGACAAGAATCAGCTCACGATGCTGCTCATTGAAGGCCCGGTGGAATCGCCCCAGCAGGCCATGACGGTGCGCATGTTCTGGAAGCCCCGCGCCGGCCGCACACCGATTGATCCCACCGCCACCAACGCCACCATTCACTATGTGATCTTCACCGGCGAAGAACGCCAGGAAGTAGGCATCTACAGCGGGGCAGGTTTCATCTTCCCCAACGGTCAGCCCGGCGATAAGAACCTCAATGCAGAGGTCTGGCACTCCACGCTCCGCCTGTCGGATGCAACGGGCAATTTCCAGGACCTGCTCGGCCCGGCCAGCCTCAAGGGCCGGATCAAGATCCGCCATGACGATGTGGCAATGGAACGGGCCCTTCGCCAGCTGAACATCAACCTGCGTCAGATCTTCGGCTTCCCGCGTCTGGTGGATGCAGGTAGTCACGCTGGTGACGCCGGGGTTGATGCACATCGCGTGAACTGAGCAGGTCTCGCTCGCCGTTCACAGTCTCAGGTGATTTCTGGATCGTGCCCCCTTGTGATTTTTCACACATGGGCTTTATGCATGTTGCTTGATAAGAGCCTGCAAAAAGCGATGTGGCAGAGCATTTTTGTGTATGGGCTCTGCGCAAGATCTGTGGATGCCCGCTTTCGCGGGCAGGACGGAAAGGGGTGATTGGCCTTGGCTGAAGGAGTATCTCCACCGGCTGGTTGTACAGACGCGCATGAAAAATCATTCCTCTTTACAGAGGAACTTTCCCATCACATCAGCACAGGATTGGATTGAATCTCACGCCCGCGAATGCGCAGGCGCAGGGATTTCAATTTTCGGCGCAGGCAGGCCCAGGAAGTTGGCCAGCAGCGTGTAGCCTTCCACCGAGAGGAAGCTTTCGGGGTGGAACTGCACGCCTTCCAGCGGAGCCGGGCCGAACACGCCGGGCTTGGCGCGGATGGCCATGATCTCGCCTTCGTCCGTCCAGGCCGACTTCTCGAAGCGCTCGCTGTCGAAGCTGTCGGGGCGGATGACCAGGCTGTGGTAGCGCGTGGCCACGAAGGGGTTGCTCATGCCCTTGAAGATAGTCTTGCCATCGTGATGCATCAGCGAGGTCTTGCCATGCATCAGGCGGTAGTTGCGTTCGACAACCATGCCAAAGCAGTGGCCGATGCACTGGTGGCCCAGACAGACACCCAGCAGCGGAACCTTACCGGCCATGGCTTTGATGATGTCGTTCGACACGCCGCCTTCAGCGGGCGTGCATGGGCCGGGGGAGATGATCACATGGTCGGGCCTGGCGGCGATGGCCTGCTCGACGGTGATGCGATCGTTGCGGATGACCTTCAGGTCGAGCGTCGGATCGATTTCGCCGATGCGCTGGACCAGGTTGTAGGTGAAGCTGTCGTAGTTGTCGATGAGAAGAATCATGATGTATCAGGATAGCAGGAGAAAGGGCGGGAATCCAAAGACCAGGCCCCGATTCATGAAGAATCAGGGCCTGGTCGGTCTGCTGCCAGCCCCCGGTCAGGCCGCAGCCTGCAGTGCCCGCCACTGACATCGCAAGGCCAGTGTGAACACCGCAATCATGTAGGCGATCGCTCCGGTCAGTCCGAAGTGGACTACCGACTCAAAAACCTTCCCCAGCCAGTGGGACACGTCGTAATAAAACAGCTGTAGAAACAGCCTTGCTCCCCAGAACACCAGCAGCCCGAGCGTCAGCGCCAGGCCGGCCGGTGAAGGTCGGGTCAGCAGCTGGGGGAAGCCCGCCAGCAGCAATGCCTGCATCATCAGCAGCAGCACAATGAAGACATTGTGAACCCAGAAGATCTGACGCGTGAGCAGGGAGACTTGTTCCAGTTCTTCTGACCAATTGAAGTAACCAGGAAAAAAAGGATAGCCCGCCAGCAGGAGAATGAGGGGCAATGCCGCCAGTCGCAGGGGGTACGTCTTCATCAGGCCGTCCTTTCCGGAGAGATCAGAAGAGTGCAGCAGGGCTTTCCTGAGGGCTTTACAGGCGTCAGGAGGTGCTCGAAGGCCTGCTCGAGGGTTGGATAGGCAAAGGGGAACCCCATGGCCTGCAGCCTGGCAGGGATGCCCTGGCGTGGACGCAGCGCCAGCTCGGCTTCGGTCCGCATGAGGAAACAGCCCATGTGAATGGCCCAGCGTGGCGCAGGTGGACTCCACGGGCGGCACAGGGCCTGGCGCAGCAGCTTCATGAACTCACTGTTCCTCACCGGCTGGGGCGAGGTGACGTTGTACACGCCAGCCATCTCCGGCTTTTCGGTCGCCCATTGCACGACGTTGCACACATCCTGGATATGAATCAAGCTGTAGTACTGCCTGCCATGCCCGACGCTGCCACCGAGCCCCAGTCTGGCCAGACGGGCGAGCATGGGCAGTGCACCTCCATCGTTGCCCAGTGCGAAGCTGATGCGAAGGATCACCTTCCGCATGTCGGGAAGGACGGCGTTATCGGTGGCCAGCTCCCACGCCCGGGCGACGTCCGGAGAAAACGTCTGGCCGGCGGGGGCGTCTTCGGTCAGAGGCTCATCGCCCCGGTCGCCGTAGATCGCCAGCGTAGACGACTGGATCCACACCCCTGGGGGGTGATCGCAGTCGCGCAGAGCCTGGCCGAGCACCTTCACCGCATCCAGGCGGGAATAGAGAATTTCATCGCGATTCCGCTTTGTGTATCGACAGTTCACATTCCGCCCGGCGAGATTGATCAGGGCTCTTGCGTCATTGAGCTGCCTGACCCATGGCCCCGGCGTCTGGCCATCCCACGCGGCGTGAGTAAGCAGGGGATGGCCTGTGCTGACTGCGGGCCGGCGGGTGAGGATGGTGACCGCGTAACCCTGATTCAGCAGATGGCGGGTCAGATGCGTGCCCATGAACCCACTGCCGCCGGCGATCACGATACGGGGATGAGGAGTATTCATGGCGTTTCTTTCTGATATTTCTGTCAAAACAGAAACTAATTATTGAAGAAAAAGGCTGCCACGACCGCCATGGCAGCCCATCAAGGAGACTTCGATTACTTGTAGCCCAGCCACTGCTTGAGCTTGCTGCCTGTGCGGGCGAATTTGATCATCGCTCCCTGAGGCAGCAGACGCATGTGCTGGTACCAGCTGGTCATGGTTTCAAAGAACTCGAGCATCTGGCTCAGCCGCTGGTGGGTAAGCTCTTCGGCTTTGCCTGCTTTTTCAGCCTGGGCGACACATTCACGCAGCAGGGCGATGGTCGGGTCGATCTCGCGCTTCTTGCGCTCATCAAGGATGATCTGGAACATCTCCCAGATGTCCTTGAGACTTTCATAGTGATCCCGTCGGTCACCGAGCTGATGCGTCACCCGTATAATGCCCCAGCCCTGAAGTTCGCGAAGGGAATTGCTCACGTTGGAGCGGGCAATGGAGAGCGTCTGTGCAATGGTCTCCGCGGGCAGCGGGGTGGGGCTGATATACAGCAGGGCGTGAATCTGGGCGATGGTGCGATTGATGCCCCATCGCGTGCCCATTTCACCCCAGTGAACCACGAATTTTTCCTGTACGGGTGAAAGCTGCATGAGTGACATCCTTGTATTCAGTTAATTCTGTCTATACAGAAATTACAGTATGAATGGCTGGCGGTCAAGGATTTTCTGAAGCAGGGCAAACAAAAACTCCGACGGCCTGGGCCATCGGAGTTCGCAGGTGATGCGGTTTTCAACAGTAAAGGATCAGTTCAGACGCAGCCAGATCTTGCCTTCGCCCAGATCGGAAGCGGACAACTCGGCCGAGATTTTGCCATCCTTGCTGCGGCTCTTAAGGCTCTTGAAGCTCTGGCCATCGGTGCTGACCTGCAGGCTCCTGGCGTTCCCTGCTGTCAGGGCCAGAGTGAAGGGCGTGTTGGCTTCGACAAGGTAATCGCCGTTGTCCTGACGGGTGAGGTGGACGTAGGTATCCAGTTCGAAGCGGTCGCCCGGGCCGTAGAGGTAAGCGGCGAGCTTCGTCAGGCCGTCACCATCGGCATCGGTGAAGTCAGAGGGTTTCATGCCTTCGAGAACCCAGCGATAGCTGGAACCGGGGTAGAGGGCCCGGTAGATGTCCACGCCGGCTTCGTTGACCATCTGGCGGAAGTTGTAAGGCCAGCCGCCTTGCTGATAGTTCGGATCGTCAGGCAGCTTGAAGTAGAACGTCTGGCCATCGGGATCGATGCGCAGCACTTCGATGGTCAGAGGCTGGCTGGCGTCTTCGGTTTCCTTGGGCTTGGCGCCAGGCTTGGGAAGGATGGTCAGCGTGCGCTTGCCATCGTTGTTGGTGTCGGGGATGTCATCGAGCGTGATCTTAGTGGGGTGAGAGCCACGATAGCCAGGCCAGCCGATGTGCATCCAGCGTTCGGTTTCCTCAATCTTCACGCGGGCCAGCTTGTCACCTTTCTCATTGCTGACAGTGGTCCCGTTAATGAACTGGGTATCCGAGCCAAACATCGGGGGCTCGATTTCACAGGTCACGGCGTTGGTCTTGTCATCGGTGCTGATGATGGCCGACTGATAGTAGCGGGCTGACTTCTCATGCGTGATGACCGACTGTGAGCCCTTGTTCTTAACGGCTTCGATGCGGAAGGTCTGAAGCACGCCGTTGCCTCCGCCAATCTGAGCCCACTGATTCTTGAGCAGCGATTCAGGCAGCTTGCCATCAATCGTCAGTGATCGGCCGACGTAGTCCACGTCTTTGATCTGACCCTTGTACGCCGCCTGCGGCGTGGTGATGGTCACCGCAGCGGTCTGAAGCTGCGTGCCACCCACCAGTTTGGCTGTGCGCAGGCCTTTTTCGTCGGTCGAAACGAAGGCCGACTTACCCGTCACCGCGACAACCTTATCCGATGCAGCAGGCTGGTCTGCCAGCAGGCTGGAGTAGAGCAGGTCCGTCGTCCCGGCGCGGGTGGTTACTTCCAGCAGCACCGGAGCCGCGACATCCGTTCGCTGACCCTGCGTGAAGGGAAGCTGGCGAATGCGGCTGATCTTCGACTCACCGGCGAAAGGTTCGATGATGGCCGGGTAGACGCTGACTCGATTATCCTGGCTGGCGTCGGAACGCACATGCAGGAAGGGGAAGTTGTACTTGTAGTATTCCGAGTAGGCGTTGGCCACCAGCACCTTCTGGCCCTGCACGCCAAAGAGCGACAGACGCGTGGTGATCGGCTTGCTGGGGTTGTGTTCCTGACGCTGGTAATGCTTCTGCATATCCTCGGTCATCGGCCAGTCGATCTGCAGCATGGCAGGGGCCAGACCCTGACGCCTGGAGCCTTCAAAGTAATCTTTCAGATAGGCTCTGGCGTCTTCATCGAGTTCTTCGCTCAGTTCGATGTTGGCTTTGACGGCTTCGCTCACGCCGCCATGGAAGTTGTAGGTGTGAAGCTTGCCACCCTCGACGCGGAAGACGTCGAAGATGTACTGGCTGGTTTCATCCTGCCCGCCGTACTCAGGGATATCGATCAGCGAAGTCTGCCTGCTGTAGACCTTCACATCAGGGTGCGAAGCGGCGCGGGCGTAGTGTTCCATGAACTGCACGCCGTTGGTGGGGACGAAGGAGGTGTTCCAGCCTGTCCCTGCGGTGGTCGAGCCGCCATAGGGGTTCATGAAGTTTTTGTTATCGATTTCCACCACGTTATGCAGGCGGGTGCTGCGCATGTTGGGATTGCCCTTACGCTGGGCTTCGTGTCGGCCACCCAGATCGGGGGACACACGGGCGCGGTGGGCGACGATTTCGATATTCAGGGTATCCTGATGAGCGTGACCTCGGCCGATGCCAAAGGTCAGCGCCACGCCTGTCTTGCGGGTCAGCTTCTCTTCGTTCTGACCAGTTTCGAGAATGCTCAGCCCCGCACCGCCGAGCACGCGCGAGGGGTACGTGTGATTCATCTTGTCCATCACGGCCTGGCGTAGATCGCCCGCATCGCCCTGAAGGATGCGGAAGCCGCCTGCCATATGGGACTGCTCAATAGTGGTTCTGGCATAGCCCACGTTGGGGTAAAGCGTGGGATCATTGATATCGAAACGCGCTGCGCCGCCTGCCTGGCGATACTGGCCAAGAATGTCGGCCGACTCAAGCAGGTCGACACTGTAATAGCCCACCGAACCTACGAAGTGCACGCCGTCACGGTTGTAGGAGCTGATGGCGTGGTCACCAATGCCACCACGGTGGGTCATGTTCATGCTGATGGTGCGGAAGATACCATTGCTCAGCAGCCAGTCGGCATCGGGGCCCGGGCCAAGGATCAGCGCGGCCAGAGCCTTGTGACGGTCACCGCCTGAAATGAAGCAGCGATTGGAACCATCCACCGTGGCATGCAGCAGATTGCGATCCAGGAAGCGGATGAGGTCCTCGGAGCTCTGAATGGTAGGGATCTTCTTCGAGACGTACTGGACCAGCTCCTGATTGCCCTTGATGAATTCAAAGAGCGTGTCGTAGTTTTCCATCAGGTTGATGCAGTCTTTACCCGCCCAGCCACGATAGACGTTCTTGCCTGCAGGCGTGGAGATGCCAAAGCCGCCCGCGCCTGAGCTGAGGTTGGTGTACTGACCTGTCCCGTGGGCGAAGTAGTCGAGCGAGGGGTATTTCTCAGCCATGGCCACCAGCAGCACTGCGGCGTCCATGCCTACTTCCTTGTTGTCGGTCACCTTGTAGACGGTGGTCACGCGCGACAGGAGGGCACCCGGGGAGATCAGCGAGTTCCATTTGTTGGTGTCGTGTCCGACGTGGGCATTGAAATCTGGAACGAGTTTCCAGATGGCTTCATTCTGCTCGGCGCGTTCTTCAGGCGATCGGCCATCGGTGTACCACGCTGGAGGCTTGGCCAGGTTCACATTCTGGCCAGGCAGAGCCAGAGTAATGCTGCGCGATTTCTTCTCGTTAAACTTCTGACGCTCTGCAGCGATTTCTTCGTCCGTGGTCAGCATACGCCGGGTCTTGAGCTGCTGCCCCTGTTTGATGTTGCCAAACACATCGCGCAGTTCCAGGCGGTCGACCAGCAGGGCATTACGAGGGCTTGCCTCAACCAGTTTCTTCAGCCCCTCAAGATTGCGGTCCGGCTTCTTGGGATCGTAAGAGTTGGATGCAGGATCGAGGGTGTACTCGGTTTCCAGCTTGAGCGAGAGGGTGTATTTCCCACCCGCGTAAGCCGGGAAGTAGAACATGGCCGAGGCGTTGTAGGACTGCAGCACGTTGATGGGCAGCGTCCAGCTCATGCTCTGGCCTGTATTGTGTTCCAGGCAGGTGAGTGTGGCGAAGCCGTAGCTCTGTTTTGCGTTTTCATCGCGCAGGATGGCGAAGAGGGCGTACTGGCCAGGCTTTTCGATGGTGACATCAAGCGTGACAGGCTTGCCACCAGGCTGCAGGACCAGGGCTTTGCCACCTCGGCC
>Ga0207868_1001166_pt1 | contig 20281 bp, 20 predicted proteins | sample Passage237B_FD_187370 | JGI IMG/M metagenome (GOLD analysis project Ga0207868, IMG submission 187370) | Cellulose adapted compost microbial communities from Newby Island Compost Facility, Milpitas, CA, USA - Passage2 37B (SPAdes) (version 3) ... | reverse complement strand
CACCACCACAGGCGGCGCGTTCCGCTTCGGCGAGAAGTCGGATGATCCGCTGGCGATGTATCTCAACGACGTCTACACCGTCAACGCCAACCTCGCAGGTATTCCGGGTATCAGCATCCAGGCGGGCTTCACGCACGACGGTCCAGGCAGGCTGCCCGTGGGCATCCAGTTCCTGGGCCCGGTGTTCAGCGAATCACTGCTGCTGCGTGTCGCTCAGATGTATCAGAACGAAACCAACTATCACCAGCATCGCCCTGCACTGTGACCCACGCGGAGACGGCCTGCAGGGTCTGCTCCAGGAATTTTCCAGAGAGGAACACCCCCATGGCAGAGACACGTCATCTGGTTGTCGGCGTCGATCTGGGTGGAACCAACATCCAGGCCGGCATCGTCAATGAACGTCATAAGATCCTCGGCCGGGCCAAGAGCAAGACCAACGCCGACGCTGGCAGCAAAGCCGTCATCGATCGCATCGTCAAAACCATCCATGAAGCCATCGAAGACGCCAAAGTCACCCCTGAGCAGATCATCGGTGTAGGCATCGGCGCGCCGGGCACGGTGGACTCCAAGAAAGGCATCGTCCGCCTTGCGGTGAATCTGCGCTGGAACGACTACCCGCTGGCCAGCGAACTCAAGAAGAAACTCAAGCTGCCCGTGACGCTCGATAACGACGTCAACGTGGGCACCTGGGGCGAGTTCGTCGCCGGGGCCGCCAAGGGCCAGAAGGAGCTTCTGGGCGTGTTCGTGGGAACAGGCATCGGCGGCGGGCTGGTGCTGCGTGGCGAACTCTACGACGGCTTCTTTGGCACTGCAGGCGAGATCGGCCATGTCATCCTCCATGCCGATGGCTCGCTTGGCCGTCGCACGCTGGAGAACTGCGCCAGCCGCACGAACATCGCCCGTCAGCTGTCGGACCTGATCCGCGCCAATCACCCCAGCTCACTGGCCAGGCCCAACGAAGCCACTCCGGAGAACATCCGCTCCAAGGCTCTGGCGCAGGCCGTGCAGAAGAAAGACCCGCTGACCATTGAAGTCGTCCGCCAGGCGGCGAAATATACGGGCATCGCCATCGCCAACGCGGTGACGGTGCTGAGCCTGCCCTGTGTGGTGGTCGGCGGCGGGCTGGTCGAAGCCCTTGGCGAAACCTATGTAAAGTGGGTCCGGGAAACCTTTAATCAGTATGTGTTCCCACCATCGCTGAGCCAGTGCAAAATTGTCGCCAGCAAGCTGGGCGATGATGCAGGCGTCGTCGGCGCTGCCGATCTCGCCCTAAAGCGCCTGAGTTAACGCGGATTAACGTTCAGATGTGGATAAAGCAAAAATGATTAAGCGTATATTCCGATCTGCTCTTGATTCACAGGCAAAGATGGATTAAAAAGCACGTCAATGCTGAACTGAACAATCTTTTTCTATTCAGCACCCTCCCATTGCTTTCTCCCCTCCGCCCCGTTGTCGCTTCGGCGGCAGCGGGGTTTTTCTTTCCGCCTCACTGCGCTAAGGCATAACGCACCAGCAGGCCAATCATTTCATCGGGGATAATATTGTTTTTCACCCTGTCCCCAATCCCCTCTGACCAATGAAAAACCCCGTCGCATGGACGGGGTTTAACATCTGTTTTCATCACGGACCTGACCGGCGTCAGCAGCGTTTCAGACGCGCTTGGCGGTGAGGATGCGCGGAGCCTGGAGAGGCTGGCCCGAGCGGGGATCGGCCAGCGGCGTGGCGGCGATCTTGTCGACCGTTTCAATGCCCGAGATCACCTTGCCAAAGGCAGTGTACTGGCGGTCCAGGTGCTGGCAGTTTTCACGGCCGAGGCAGACGAAGAACTGCGAGCCGGCCGAGTCGGGATCGGCGCTGCGGGCCATCGACAGCACGCCCTTTTCATGCTTGCGATCGTTGAATTCAGCTTTGACGCGCCAGCCCGGGCCGCCGGTCCCGTTGCCCTTGGGGCAGCCACCCTGAATCACGAAGGTGGGCAGGATGCGATGGAAGGTCAGGTTGTTGTAGAAGCCCGAATCGACCAGCTTCAGGAAGTTTTCGCTGTGGCCGGGGGCGACGTCGTTCCACAGCTCAACCGTGAAGCTGCCATGATCGGTCGTCAGCTCAACCTGGGGGTATGCAGTGCTCATGTTTGAATCCTTACTTCAAGAGTGAATGAAGTCAGACAGGATACCGGCTAACGCCCTCTTGTGCATGCTCCGCCCTCAGGCGGCATTGCCCTGAATGTCGACATGCACCTTGCGCGTGCGAGGCCCGTCAAACTCGCAGAACCATATGCCCTGCCAGGTTCCCAGGACCATCTGCCCCTGATCAATCAGCACCGTGACGCTGCTTCCCATCATCGACGCCTTCACGTGCGCAGCCGAGTTCCCCTCGCCATGCCTGTAGAAAGGCTGCTCCCAGGGGACCATCTCATCAAGCTGCCTGAGCATGTCGTGAACCACATCAGGATCGGCATTTTCATTGATGGTGATGCCCGCGGTGGTATGCGGAACGTAGACCATCACCCGGCCCGACTTCACGCCCGAAGCGCGGACCATCTGCCTGATCTGGCTGGTGAGTTCCACCATCTGACTGCGACGCTGCGTATGAACTTCAATGGTTTCCATACCTGCCCATGATAGCCGACTGCTGCGGGGATTCATTGGCCAACGTTGAACCTGCGGATTACACTTTCGGGCGCTCATGGACAGCTCCACGATTGTCATCCTCACAGCCATGCTCACCGTGGCATTTGTTGTCTGCCTTGGCGCGATGGCCAGGCAGCTCAACTGGCTGTCGCAGGAAGCCGACCGCAGCCTGATGAACCTGACGGTCAAGCTGCTGCTGCCCTGCCTGATTCTCGATGTGATCGTGGGCAACCCGCGACTGACACAGGCGAGCAATCTGGTCTATCCCCCTGTCGCAGGCTTTGCCCTCACGGCCGGGAGCATGATCATCTCGCTGATCCTGGCCCGCCTGTTTGGGAAATACTTCTGGGTTGATACGCCGGTGAAGCAGCGCACCTTCGCCTTCACTGCGGGCGTGGTGAACTATGGCTTCATTCCCGTTCCGCTGACGCAGGTGCTCTTTCAGGACACGCCCGACATCCGCGATGCGACGATGGGCGTGCTGCTGGTCCACAACGCAGGCGTGGAGCTGGCCATCTGGACGGTGGGCATTGTGATTCTCACCGGCTCGGTCACAGGCAGCTGGTGGAAGCGCGTCGTCAACCCCGTGAGCATGGCCATCGTGGCTGCGCTGCTGATCAACTACATGGGCTGGCACACGCTGGGCCCGCAGCCCATCCGCCATGGGCTGGGCCAGGCGATTCACCTGCTGGGCGCGGCGTCCATCCCGCTGTCACTGGCGCTGGTGGGTGCTTCGACCATCGATCATCTGGCCACGCTTAATCCTCGCCATTCCCTGCGGGTAATCGGGTTCGGCGCGCTGATCCGCCTGGGACTGCTGCCCTGCCTGTTCATGCTCGCCGCCTGGCTGTGCCCGGTGTCGGACGAGCTCAAGCGTGTGCTGGTCATCCAGGGCGCAATGCCCTCGGCGATGGCCCCGATCTTCCTGGCCCGCCACTACGAAGGCGACCCGGCCACCGCCCTTCGCGTGGCCATGGGCACCACGCTGCTGGCCCTGCTGACGATCCCCTTCTGGCTCCATGGCGGGCTCAAGTGGATCGGTCTGGGGCTGTGAGGATTGGAGCAATCAATGAGCACTCGCACTGCCCGTGGGGTGAATCACCCGCGAGCTGACGGCGATGCGGTTCCAGACGTTGATCACCCCGATGGCCACGGTGAACTGGGCAATCTCCACATCGGAAAACTGAGCCTTGAGCGCGTTGTAGACATCATCGGGCACGCCGGTCTGCGCCAGCAGCGTGACGCTTTCCGTCCAGGCCAGCAGCGCCCGCTCCTTCTCATCGAACAGCGGCGATTCCTTCCACGTCACCACCAGATGCAGCTTCTGCGGGCTCATGCCATCAGCCAGGGCATGCTTGACGTGCATATCCACGCAGTAGGCGCAGCCGTTGATCTGCGAGGCGCTGAGTTTGATCAGATGCAGATACTCCGCCTTGATGCCCGACTGCCTGACTGCGGTGTCCAGCGCCAGCACCGACTGATACAGCTCCGGCGAGAGCGTGGCAATGTTCATGCGCATTTTCATGGGGACTCTCCCGAGAGAAGTGGAAACAGCCCATTTTACCACAGGCCCTGCTTTTGAAGGCTTGTGAATGAGAAGTGATCCGGTGGTGACGCAGACCTGTCAGGCGTGATGCTGATGGTTCATGAACGCCCTACTCCCTTTGACGAAGCGGTAATCTGGCCTGTTCAAGAAAGGGCTGATTTCCTTCGTCCTGAACCCAACCCTCTCTCCCCAACCGCCGTCCTCCTCACTCATATATCTTTTTCTCCCGTTTCAATTAAAATGCCTCGGACGCGATCCGGTTTGTTGACCTGCATTGTTGATGGATGGGATCACCTGCATGGACCCATTAACGCACTGCCTGCTCGGAGCTGTCGCCGCTCAGGCGTTCTTCTGTCGTAGGCTGGGCAGACTGGCCCCGCTGATAGGCGCAGTCGCAGGCGGGCTGGCCGACGTCGACGTGCTCATCAACATTCCCGGTGATGCCATTCAGACGATGATGTATCACCGCCACTTCACCCATGCCCTGCTGGTGATTCCATTGGGCGGGTTCCTGGCGGCGCTTCCCTTCCTGTGGATCAGGAAACTGCGATATCGCAGGCCGGCAGTCATCGGCGCTGCCACGCTCGCCTACGGCCTGCATGGTCTGCTTGATGCCCTCACCAGCTATGGCACGATGCTGTTCTGGCCCTTCTCCGATCATCGCATCGCCCTGGACTGGATGCCGATTGTCGATCCGATCTGCACCTTCATCCTGCTGGCAGCGATGATCATCGGGCTCGTCAAGATTCACCCCACCATCGGCCGGGTGGGCATGATCCTGACGGTGCTCTACATCTGCATCGGCGCGGCTCAGCACGAACGGGCGATGACGATTCAGAAATACCTGGCCGACACGCGCCAGCATAAATTCGAGCGCAGCCGCGTACTGCCCACGCCGGGCAATCTGGTGGTTTGGCGATCCATCTACGAAGTCAACGGCCGAGTCTACGCCGATGCCATCCGCATCCCCTATCAGGGCGACCCATCCTACCGCCAGGGTGAGAGTGGCCGACTGTTCAGCGCCAAGCAGCTGCCCAAGGATTTCCCGGGCAGCAGGCAGGATCGCGACCTCAAGACCTTCCTGTGGTTCAGCGACAACTGGCTGGCATTTGTGCCCGACAGGCAGGGCTTCGCTTCCCCGCTGCTGGATATGCGCTACACTTATACACCGGAAGGCCTGATCGCCCGCTGGGGCATTCAGCTTCAGGTGGACAAGCCTTCCGAGCCGGTTGAGCTGGTGGTTCCGCATCCGCCACGCGAAGGCCTGCTGGGCGACCTGTTCGACGATGTCTTCCGAGGGGAAAGCAACGGCCGAGCGTTTGGCAAGCTCCCGCCAATGCCCACGACAGACGATCCATTTGAAGAGTGATCTGCATTTACCCCTCAGCTGTCATGACAACAACCTTCACCTATACCCATAACGACCCGGCCAACAGGCTCGGACTCGATTACGCATCCGAAGCCCGCAAGCTCCCCTGGCACTCGGCCATCGCCGATGCCCACGTGCATATTCACGGGCTGGCGTCGGCGAAACTGCTGCTGAGCGTGGCCGACATGTTTGGCATCGACAGGCTCTGGGTCCAGGCCCCGCTTGAAGACATCGACATGCTGCGCGCTGAATTCGGAAACCGCCTGGAATTCGTGGCGATTCCCAACTACTCGGCCAGGATCAAGGAAGACACCTTCACCACCGACTGGCTGCGCCGCATCGAAGCCTTCGCGGAGAAAGGCGTGCGCATCTGCAAGTTCTGGGCAGCGCCGCGTGCAATCGACTTCCACCCTGCCCTGTCGCTGGATAACCCCATCCGCCGCCAAGGCATGAAGCTGGCGCGTGAAGCGGGCATGATGTTCATGACCCACGTGGCCGACCCGGACACCTGGTTCGCCACGCAGTATCGCGACAGCTCACGCTACGGGCTCAAAGCCGATCACTACCGTCCGCTTGAACGTCTGCTGGAAGAATATCGCGACGTTCCCTGGCTGGCGGCGCACATGGGCGGGCATCCGGAAGATCTCAATCATCTGCAGCATCTGCTTGATGCGCATCCCAATCTGCATCTAGACACCTCCGCCGCCAAGTGGATGATCCGCGAACTGAGCCGCCGGCCTGATGAGTTCCGCGCGTTCTGTCAGCGCAACCCGGGGCGGATTCTCTTTGGAACGGACATCGTCGCCAGCCCCGAGCAGCACAGCTTCAACCTCTACGCCAGCCGCTACTGGTCGCTGCGCACGCTGATGGAGACGACCTATCGCGGGCCGAGCCCCATCGTCGACCCCGACCTCCACGCGGTTGATCCGGCCATGCCCAGGGACGCCACCGCCGAGCTGCGCGGCGCGCATCTCGACCCGACCACGCTCTACGCGCTCTACCAGACCGCCTCGCGCGAACTGCTGGAAAAGGCGTACGCATCACCCAAGAAATCGCACTGATTCGCGCAACAACAGATGCGGGCTTTATGCCCGCCATCTTTCCCTTGGACCCCGCCTGCGCGAGGGTGACACAAAGGGACTGGGCGCCCACAAGGATGCTCTGCATCATCGCTTTTCGCAGGCTTTATCCATCAACATGCATAAAGCCCACGTGCGAGAATCTTCCCCATGTTTCATTCAAAGCCCTGGTTCCCCGAACCAGGGTCTGCCTCGAAAAACAACAGACCCCGTAGCATCTGCCACGGGGTCTGTCTTTTTCACAGCATCGAAACCGACTTCGCTCAGGCCTTGATGGCGGCGATGGCGGCGTCGTAGTTCGGGTGGGTGGTCACTTCAGGAACGATTTCCTGGTACTTGACCTTGCCATCGGCGCCGACCACGATCACGGCGCGGGTCAGCAGGCCCAGCTCCTTGATGTACAGGCCGTAGTTCTTCGCGAAGTCGCGGTCCTTGTAGTCGCTGATGGTCTGGACGGCGGTGGCGTTGTTCGCACCACACCAGCGCTTCTGAGCGAAAGGCAGGTCTTCGCTGATGATCAGAATCTGCACGTCGCTGCCCAGCTTGAGGGCTTCGTCGTTGAAGCGCTTGCCCTGAGCATCGCACACGCCGGTGTCCAGCGAGGGAACCACCGAGATCACAACGGTCTTGCCCTTGAACTGGCTGAGCTTGACTTCGGACAGGTCGTTGGCGACGGCCTTGAAGTCGGGAGCAGCATCGCCCACCTTCACGGCGTTGCCAGTGAGGGTCATGGGCTTGGTCTTGAAGGTAATCACGCCGGTACGTTCGCTCATGGTTATGATCCTTGCATGTCAGTCAGACTGACGATGATTGTTCACCCAACGATTCCAGTCATCACACGATCACAGGTCGGGTCGCTGATGATCGGCCGCCATTGTAGCCCCCCTGCCAGTCAAGTCCAAGACGCGGATACCCCGATATCCGCACCGGCCCGAGGCTGATCAGAATTTCACCGAGGCCACCTGCCAGTGGCCGGGATTGTCGAAGTACACATAGTCGGCCGAGGTGGCCGTGTTGAAACGGATAAAGCCGGTGAACTCATTGAGCAGCGAATCCTCAAACGTCATGAGCCCCACCGTGTCATTGAAAAGCACGTAGGTGTACGTGCCATGACTGATCTCAATGTCCTTGCTGTCCATGCTGTACTGCGTGGCATTGGGAATCTTGAAGGAGTACGAGCCGCTGTAGGCAAACTTCCCGCCTGAACGCAGCACCTTGACCGTCCCGGTCCGGCCCACCATCGACTCGGGAGCCAGAACCTTGTCAGGCATCGTCAGGCTGATGGTGCCCTTCTGAACCACCTTGCCCCCAACGATGCGTTCAAACTTCGCTTTGGTCTTTGATGTGTATGTCAGTTCCAGCGTGTAGCTGCCTTCAAGCGTGTCATCCAGTGTGAGCGTGGCCGTGCTGGGCCCGGTGCGTTCATAGGTGATGGTGCCCATGCTCGGCTCATGCCCGCCAAAGCCGCCGCTGAACAGATACTGTTTTCCGTCGTAGCTGACCGCCGCGATAAACGCGCCGGACTTGAGGAAGCCCGTGGATCCGCTGGTCACCGTGATGGTGGCGTTGTAGCCCGCCAGCGTTTCAGGCGTGAGAGGCTCCACATCGCTGATCGTCACCGTGGCGGTGTTCTTCGTTGCGGATACTTCGTAGCCCTCGTTGGACTGGAGAGTCACAATGACGGTCTCACTGCCTTCCACCAGCAGGTCTTCAAAAGGCATCACGGCCACGTCGGCATATTTCTGGCCCGCCGGAATGGTGACCTGCCCTGAAAGCAGCGCATAATCCAGCCAAGCCTGAGCGGTTCCTGTGACGGTGTACTTGACCGTCACCGCCTTGGACAGATCGCCGCCGCTGCGGGTGAATCGGAAGACGCCCTGCGTACCCTTTTCGCTGGCTTTGGCTTTGTAGGCTTTGACTTCAATTACAGGCTCGTTGTCTGCAATCGTAAGCGTGGCCGATGTTGACTTGCCCAGCCAGTAGGCTCCCACATCCACCAGCGTGAGAGTGACATTCTCACTGCCTTCGGTCAGCAGATCATCCACCGGCGTGATGTTCAGGCGGAGCGTTTTCTGACCAGCCTCGAAAGTTACCGAGCCAGCGAGTTCCTCATAATCTTCTCCATTCTCCGCTGATCCGGTGACGGTGTAGAAAACAGTCAACTGCTGCGAAAGGTCTTTGCCCGAGCGTGTGAGCGTGAAGGAACCCTGCCCCTTGCCCTGCGGGTCGGTTTCGCTGGCGTTCTTATTCTTCTTAATGGTGACGGTGGAACTGGCGTCCTTGAGCTTGATCGTGGCCGACTGCGACGACGCCTTGGGCGCCAGTCTGTACGCATCATCTTCCAGCAGCGTGAGCGTGATGGTTTCTGTGGACTCTGCAGCGCTGTCTCTGACAGGCACGATATCGACTCGTACCGACTTCTGACCGGCCGGGATCACAACATAGCGCAGGATTTTCTCGTAGTCGTCGCTGTTGTCGGCCGTGCCACCGATGTCGAAATTAACCGTCAGGTCCTGCGAGAGATCACCCTTGGCCCGGCTGATGATGAAGTAGCCCTGGCCCTTGGTTTCCGCGTTAATCTCGCTGGCGTCCTTGCCCTTCTTGATGGAAACAACAGGCTCGTTGTCGCTGATCTTGAGCGTCGCGCTCTGCTGCTTGACCGTGCTGGTCAGCTGATACGCCTCATCCGCATTAAGGGTGATGATGACCGTTTCCACCGGCTCGACCAGCGCATCATTGACAGGTGTCACCAGCAGCTTGACCGACTTCTTCCCAGCAGGAATCTCCACCGAGCCCGAAAGCTCCGCGTAATCGACACCGTTCTCCGCCAGACCTGAGACGGTGTAATGCACCGTCAGGCTCTGCGAGAGATCTTTGCCCTTGCGCTCGATGGTGAAGTAGCCCTGCCCCTTGGTTTCGGGGGAGGTTTCGCTGGCGTTCTTCCCAAGCTTGATGCTCACCGTCTGCGGGTTCACGTTCGACACGCCGACGGTCGCGTCATCCTCCGCCTCCACCTGCGTGACGACCAGCGCCGCAGCAGGAGAGAAAGGCCCATCGCCCAGCGCATCATCGCCCAGGCTGCTGCTGAGCAGCATGCGACCTTCCAGGGCATCAAGCTGATGAATGGGCCCGAGGTCACGATGAACGGATGAATGGGATTGCGCGTGGAAGAATGCCTGCAGACGCTGCGAAAACTTTGTGAGCCCCCTCATGCCCTGCCCTCTCGGAAAGAAACCCCGAACGGAACGACTCGATCCCTGGAAACAGATCGTTCATCATATCAACCGCCAGGCTGATCCCGTGGTCCGGTTTTCAGGACAGCGGTTGTCATCTGCCAATGATGGTTCTATTCTGCAGACCTGAAATTTATTCCTCACAGAAGGCATTGCAATGGAATTTATCGATGTCAGCCCCGACTTCCCCATCTCCTCGGCGGTGATCTACAAAGGCAAGGTCATGGAGGCCGTCATCACCGGTATTCCCGATGGCTCCAACAAGCCCGTCGCAGGCGGCGCTGCTGCGGAAATGCGTGAAATCTTCTCGCAGCTCGACGGCCTGCTGGCCACGGCCGGCCTGAACCGCACGCACATCTGCTCGGTGCGCCTCTATCTGCAGCATGTCGTGCGCGACATCGCCGAAGTCAATGCGGTCTATCGCGAATACTTTGGCACACACTCCCCCAACCGCCGCGCCTATGGGGTTGATCTGCAGGCCGGCATGCTCGTGGAAGCGGCGATCGTCGCGGAATTCCCGGAAGGCAAGTAAAACGCTCGCGACTTTCCCGCGCAGCAGATCGTCACATGAAAAAAGCCTCGGTTCATTGAACCGAGGCTTTGTGATTTCTGCAGGGTCAGAAGAATCTGACTCAAACTCAGCCGCTGGCGCGGGAGAGGTACGAGCCGTCTTCCGTGCTGATGCGGATGACTTCGCCCACCGCGATGAACTCAGGCACGCGGGTGACCAGGCCGGTTTCGAGCGTCGCTTCCTTGCCCACGTTGGTAACCGTGGCGCCCTTGATGCCCGGAGGGGTATCGGTCACCATCAGCTCAACGGTCTTGGGCAGTTCCAGCGCCACAACGTTGTCCTGAACCACCAGGGTGATCACCGAGGTGTTGGGCTTGATGAACTTGATCGAATCCTTGAGCAGTTCTTCCGAGACGGTGACCTGGTCGTAGGTTTCGTTGTCCATGAACACGTAGCCTTCGCGTTCCTGGTAGAGGTATTCCATGGAACGGCGGTCGAGGCTGACGACTTCCACTTCTTCGCCGGAACGCAGACGCTTTTCGAGCACCTGGCCGTCGGGAACGCGCTTGATCTTGATCTGCACGAACGCACGCAGGTTGCCCGGCGTCACGTGGGTGAACTGAGTGATGACGAAAATGTTGCCATCCATCTTGATGGCCATGCCGGGACGAAGATCAGTGGATTTCACGACGAACGCTCCTTAGATGCGCAGGCGGCCGGGCCGGTCCTGATTGTGTGATAAAACGCTCAAAAGGCAGGAAATACTAACCCCGATCCGCCCCCAGAGCAACCAACCGCAGGCGGGCCAGCCGGCGTCCACCTGGCAGATTTCTTCTGTACACTATCTCATCATGAATCAGCAAGCTCCCCCATCTGCGGACGACAAAGCCTCGGCCGGGCATTCAGGCTCCACCCACAAACCGGCCGTGGAGATGAGCTCCCTGAGCGAAGAACTGCTGAACCTCCAGAAGCTGGCCGATGGCAAGGGGATGAAGCTCGGGGAGATTCTCGACCACCTTAAAGACCGTGGCCACATGATGTTCATCATCGTGATCATCGGCCCGTTCCTGTTCCTGCCCACCACCTTCGGGCTCTCCTCCCCCATCGGGCTGGCCATTGCCATCATCGGGCTGTGCATCACCATCGGGCTCAAGCCCTGGCTGCCCGGGTTCATTCTCCGCAAGGAGTTTCCCGGCGAAGGGCTGGACAAGATCCTCACCCGCGCCGCTAAGCTGTCCGCGAAAGTCGAAAGCCTCGCCAGGCCGCGACTGGGCGTCATGCTCTGGCCGGGTCTGCTGAATCTCGCCGGTCTGGAGCTGACCCTCTGGGCGCTGCTCATGGCGCTGCCCGGGCCTAACTTCCTCTTCGCGTTCATGATCACGCTCATCGCCTTCGGGCTGCTGATGCGCGATGGCATCCTGCTGCTGCTGGCGCATATTCTCACGCTGATCTCGCCGGTGCTGGTCTGGATTTTCTGGACGCCGATCAAGGATTTCTCGGTGGAAACCTGGACGAAAATGATTGATCTGCTCCAGAAAATCTGGGACAAAGTCCAGGCCGTCCTCGCCGTGATTCAGTAAGTGAAATCCACCAGGCAGCGAGCCGATACAGAAGTTAACCATTGCATCGGAGCATGCTAAACTTGATCCAGTAGTTCGATGAGAAATCAGGGAAGATTTCTCGTGATGGGGGCAGGGTCTGATCTCGTCGTCCATCCTTCCGGGAGTCGAGCTTGAAATCAGTACACCCCAGCCCGTCGGAGCCAGGAGCCGTCCGCATGGAGCCGCCCTATTTAGACGTCATCACTCCCGCTGGTCGACAGCAGGTCTCCCTGGCCCGACTGCCCCTGACCATCGGCCGCGCTTCGCAGAACCAGCTGGTCATTGAAGACCTGCTGGCCAGCCGCCAGCACTGCGTCATCGAAAAGAACGCCCAGGGCATCGTGCTGCGCGATCTGAACTCCCGTAACGGAACGCGCATCAACGAACAGAAGGTCGAGTCGGCTGTCCTCAAGCCCGGCGACATCTTCACCATTGGCAAAATCAAGTTCCGCTACGTCGATATCAAGCGCAGCGTCGCCGAAGCTAAAGCGCCCGCGACCAACGCTGCCCCCTCGCCCAGCAACAGCCTGACTGAAGCCCTGCGCCAGCTCGCGGGTCTGGATACGCCAGGCTCGCCGCAGCCCGATCAGCTTTCGCTGGTGGATACGCGCGGGAACACCGTGCACGCGCAGCGGACGACGAGCGACGACGAAAACGAAAAGATCTCCAGCGAGAGCATCACCGTGCTGCGCCTGCTGCTGCTGGCGGCGATGCGCACTCGGGCATCGGATATTCACATCGAGCCCAAGGGCGAGAAGAACCAGGTGCGTCTGCGCGTCGATGGCATCATGGTCGACGCCGCCACGCTTCCCAACGCGCTGGCCGGCCGGGTGTATGGCAGCATCAAGGTGCTGGCCGAAATGGACATCACCCAGAGCAAAGCCATTCAGGATGGTCACTTCTCGGCCAACCTGGGCCTGAGCAGGCGAGTGGATTACCGCGTGTCGTTCACGCCCACGATGTATGGCCAGAAGCTCGTCGTGCGTGTGCTGGATATGGCCAGTGCGCCGCAGTATCTCGACCAGCTGAATCTGCCGCCCTGGATGCTTCAGGACCTGCGTAAGACCAGCCGCCAGTCGGCCGGGATGATTCTGGTCTGCGGCCCTACCGGCTCAGGCAAGACCACCACGCTCTACAGCATCCTGCGCGATGTTGATGTCTCGCAGCGCAACGTCATCACCATCGAAGACCCTGTGGAGTATCAGATTGAAGGCGTCACACAGATGCCTATCGATACCAAGCAGGGCAACACCTTCCACTCGATGCTGCGCTCTGTCCTGCGTCAGGACCCTGACGTGCTGCTGGTGGGCGAAATCCGCGACGCCGAAACCGCCGCCACCGCCATGCAGGCCGCGATGACAGGCCATCTGGTGCTCTCCACCGTTCACAGCAAGGACACCGTGGGCACGATCTTCCGCCTGCTCGATCTGGGCGTGGAGCCGTTCCTCGTGGCGTCGAGCCTGAATCTGATTCTGGCCCAGCGTCTGATCCGTCTGCTCTGCCCGCACTGCAAAGGTGGCCGAAAGCCCACGCCATCCGAAACCATGCAGATCTGTCGGCCGGGCTCCGAGGTGGACCGCATCTACTACGCCGTGGGCTGCCCCAAGTGCTTCAACACCGGCTACAACGGCCGGCGTGCCCTCTTTGAGCTGCTGACGATGAACGATTCGCTGCGCGACATCATCCTCAAGAAGCCGACGATGGGCGACATCCGCGACGAACTCAAACGCAGCGTCTTCACCAGCCTGCAGGACAGCGGCCACAAACTCGTGGCCGATGGCACCACTTCCATGGAAGAAGTTGAACGCGTCGCCGGCATGACCTGATCAGTTCCCGCCTGCCTGCAACCCCGTCACGAAAGACAGCCCAGGCATTAACTGCCTGGGTTTTTCATTGCCTGCCCGGACGCATGAATCAAGTCACTTTTGCTATCATGTCCGACGTCATGAACACCATCGAAAAACAAATGGAACTGCTCCTGCGCGGCGTTGAACAGACCTACAGCGCCCCGGAACTGCAGAAGAAACTCACCTCGGGCAAGCAGCTGCGCATCAAGCTGGGCATGGACCCAACGGCTCCGGATATCCATCTGGGCCACAGTGTCGTGCTGCGGAAGATGCGCCAGTTTCAGGACCTGGGCCACAAAGCTGTGCTGATCATCGGTGACTACACCGCCCGCATCGGCGACCCCACCGGCCGTGATACCACCCGCCCCATTCTGGGCGAAGACGCCATCCGCCACAACGCCAACACCTACCTTGAGCAGGCAGGCAAGATTCTCGACACCTCGCCCGATAAGCTGGAAGTGCGCCACAACTCCGAGTGGCTCGCCGCACTCACCTTCGCCGACGTGCTCAAGCTCACGGGCATGATCACCGTGCAGCAGATGCTCCATCGCGAGAACTTCCGTAACCGCATGGACCAGGGCCGCGAGATCATGCTCAGCGAGTTCATGTACCCCATCATGCAGGCCTACGACTCGGTGGTCCTCAAAGCCGACGTCGAACTGGGCGGAACCGACCAGACGTTCAACAACCTCATGGGTCGTGAACTGATGGCCAAGTTCAACATGGAAAAACAGGTGGTCATCGTGATGCCCATTCTTGTGGGCCTCGATGGTAAGGAAAAGATGAGTAAGTCCAAGGGCAACTACATCGGCCTGACGGACAAGCCCAATGATATGTTTGGCAAGGTCATGTCGATTCCCGACAACCTGATGTCCAACTACTTCACGCTGCTCACCGGCCTGCCTCAGGATCGCATCAGCAGCCTGGTGGACGCCAGCCAGACCCACCCGCGCGAAGCCAAGGACGTGCTCGGCCGAACAATCGTGGAAGAGTTCTACGACGTGGACGCCGCCAACGCCGCCAGTGAAGAATTCCGCCGACGTTTCGCTCAGGGCGATCTGCCCAGCGATCTGCAGACCATCAGCGTCGGCAGCGCGAGCATTGCGATTCTCGATCTGCTCAAGCAGGTCGGCTTTGCCAGCAGCAGCGGCGAAGCCCGCCGCCTGATCGAACAGGGCGCGGTGAGCCTTGATGATGCGAAGATCACCGACATCAAAGCCAGCATCGAGCTTGGCAGCGATCAGAAGATTCTGCGCGCAGGCAAACGTCGCATCTGCGGTGTGAAAGCCTGAAGCATTTCCAGTTCTGCTCCCCCATCAGGCCAGAGGATCTCTGGCCTGTTTTTATTTCTTCTGGTCAAGGCGGCTCAAGCGATCTTCAATCCATGACTGCAGGCCTGACTTTCGCTTCGTGCTTCTCTGTGCTTCCAGAAGAATCTCGGGCATCCATCGGTGAACAAGTCTTACCGTCACCAGCATCAGCATCAGCATCAGGGGAACATACGCATTGGCCAGCCGCCATGACCAATCCTCAGGAAACAACATATCTCGAGGCCGATCTATCACAGATGAAACCAAGGCCTGATATAACCCGACATGAAGCAGAGTCACAAACCCAATGGGAATATCTCTCAGAAATCGCGGCCGAAAGAGTTGCAGCCAGACATACAGCCCCGTGACTAACCAGCCCAGAACGCCAATGACCATCACATCATGGTCATTCACCAGATCGGACGCTCGCATGTAAATCACCAGCGTCACAAAACACGCCGCCATGCTGATCTGACGGCCCCATTGAGCAACACTGCTGCGGCCCATGCACAGCAGCATCCCCACGAGTGAGAGACTCAGCATGGCCACGATGCTGAAGATGAACTGGTCTGCCATCAAAGCCCCCGTGATGCAGATGTCAACAATCAACCATCATGCATTCTAAACGGCAGCGGCCGAAACCACTCTGCCAGTATGTCTATCACACCTGAATAGCTTGCTTTCGTTCCTGGCCACACTCCGGGCAGTGCGTCGCATCTATGCTGCCTCGCAGGTCATATCCGCAGGCGTGGCAGATGTCGGGGTTACGCAGTTCGCTCAGGTACTGCTGACGCCAGTGGATGGTCAGCCTGATCATCACGCCAAATACCAGCACCGGCGCCACCGAAGGCATCACCCCGTCGCGCACGTACTCGCTGAATCCAAAGGCCCACATCGCAAACGTCAGACTGTGAGACACCAGCCCCCAGAGCAGGATCGCGCTGAGCCAGGCATTGACCTGCTGAATGATCCAGCCCGTGCGCAGGTTCAGCAGTACAAACGCCAGCCCAACGCCAATGGAGGTCGAGAACAGCGTGATCCCCCTCGCTCCGTGATAGCGCGTCAGCAGCACCATGGGAACCGCAGCCAGCAGCGCCATCAGCCAGGGCAAAGCCATGACCGTCCATCGCACCAGCCAGTATTTCAGATGGTCTGTCCGCAGGAAAACCCAGCCCACCAGCAGCAGCATGTTGAAGGCCGAGACCAGCATGGCTTCCTGGTGATACTGGATAAAAAACATGTCTTGCCCCGCGTCATCAGGCGGTCAGTGATTTAATGTCGTGGCCGCATTCTGGACAGTTCAACGCGTCGGCGCTGCCTTGCAGATCGTAACCGCAGCTGGGACACAAGCCCTCCATGGCAAACGTGCGTTGATCGTAAGCACGTTTCGCAGTTACAGAGATGTAGATTGCAGCGATTACAACCAACACGTTTTCCAGCAGCAGAACAACATGCCAGCCCGGTGACCAGTCCCCATAGTTCACAAGAGTTGAAAGCAACCTGAACATTATGGGGTTGAGCAGTAACCACCATAGCATCAGCATCACCCAGCCATAGACCAGATATGCCTTATGGCCATGGCGTAAACTCCCCAATGTTGCACCTACCCCAATCCCGAACATCACAGCAATGAGAACGACATCGATTGTCGTGCCATACCTGATCACACCACGCAGATTGGGATAACTGCATAACGTACTCAGAAACAACCAGAATCCTGGGGGAATCAGCAACATGCTCACGATTCCCAATCGGGTATGACTGCCACGGATCAGCAGGTCCAACCAGCCGAGCATGCCAACGAACGCCAGAATGAAGACGTTGATATGGAAGAAGGCCATGAGCATTCCCCGGCGATGGTTCACCTGGGAATCACTACGCAGCCTGACCATGAGAGGTTCACGGGAAAATCGTCAGATTTACCTTCACGAGGTGGATGCTAAAGGTCTGAAGACTTTCTCTCCGCATTCCGGGCAGTATTCGGCTTCGGGATTGCCTCGCAGATCGTACTGACATGCGATGCATAAGCCTTGCCTGTCGAGCGGGTGGTAGTGACGGCGGCGGGCACGGATACTCAGCAGCGTGCAGAAAGCGACCACGGCCAATATCACGAACCCCAGAACAACGATGACAGGTCCGGCGCTCGTCATGCGACTGCCCGCCGCATGCAGGAAAACAGTGACAACCAGTGTCATGGGCAACGGCCAGACCATCATGCTCAGCCATCCTGAAATCTGATGGGCCCAGTGCCAGCGGCTAAGGTTGAGACATGACGCCAGAACACTTCCAATGAATCCGCAGCAAAGACAGATAATTACCAGCCAGTCCGGAAATGATAGATGGGTCGCCAGGACAATGACCAGTCCCAGCCACAACAGGAGGAACCAGGGCAGGCCCATGAGCCAGAGCGACACCTGCCGTCTGTATCCCCTTCGATCAAACATGCCCGCACTGACAGCTCCGATCACAACAGGAACCATGACCATGACGATCAGCACCGCAACCTGAAGGATAGCCATGACTGCCTCCGGAACCTGACATGCGGTTTTGACGTGACGCGTGCTGGATGAGCCTTCATCGGATGGTGGATGAAAAGAACAGACGCCTCAGATGATACCCTCTGAGGCGTCTGGCACAGTATTTTGATTCGGATATTCAACCGTCCGTCGCCGGCCTGGCTGAATCGCAAGTCATCAGCGACGTCGGCGGTTCATCGCACCGAGCACCACCACGCCGCCCATCGCCAGCAGGCTCATCGCAGCAGGCTCGGGGACTGCACTGCCCGAGGGCGGCGAATTGGGATCCGTCGAGCTCGGGCCGATGATCTCGAAGGTCACCGTGTGAGAGAAGTCCTGTTCGATGGACACCAGGTCGGCCTGCGTCATCACCGAGATATTCGACATGAGAATGATCAGCAGGTCGAAGTTGTCACCTGTCGCAATTCCCAGATTGAAGGTGGCTTTGCCCTGGTCATCCAGTGTAATCTGGGCAGGCACGGAATCCTCATACACCGGCAGGTAATCGCCAAGCACCCACTGGTAATAATGAAGGATTTCTTCATCGTCCAATTCCCTCTCTTCATCGTAGGAAGCCTGCAGCGCGCCTTGCTTCAACACTGCCACGATCAAGGTTGTATCGACGAAGTAGTCATCATCCTCCCTCGTCGAATTCTGAGCATTGAAGGAGCTGGTCCCCGAGATATTCAGATGCAGCGTCGCAGTATCATCCGGCGCCCAGACGTAATCGCTTCCATCGGCGTTCTGAGCGCGATAACTGTCGGCAAAGGTTGCCCGGGCAAACACCGATGCATCCGTTGTGACAGGCGTGTTCAAGGGGTTGTTACTCACACTCCCCATTTCCAGCCTGACTTTGGTCTTCAGGCCTTTTTCCCGAGATGATTCTGCGAGAGCTTCAAAGGTGATGGGTCGGGTAGGCGAATTGCCTTCGCCCGCGATCTCAAACTCATTAATCGAGAGGCCATAGGTGTGTGCCGACTGCCCCTGCATGTCCAGAGCGTCCAAATAAAACACACTATCGCCACGCTGATAGCTGTCGATCATCGCATGGCTGTATGTCAGAGCCTGCGCAGTTGCTGGACTCAGCAGCACGCCCGCAGTCATCAGAACCCCCATCCCCGCACTCATCAAGTGATTCATATTCTCTCCCGGTAGAAAAAGTGGGTAACCCAACGATCATCCATCATTGATACACATCCTGCCCGGCGTCGTTGGATACGCCGGGCAGGATGAACGATTCAAAATCAAAGCGTCTCTTACTCAGGCAGCGCGACGACGGCGGCCGACCAGCATCATGGCCACAGCTCCCATCGCCACCAGACCGGCCGAGGCGGGCTCGGGAACAGCGCTGGTCACAGGATCAGAGCCGCCAGTCTGGTTGATCAGAAACTCGCCCGATTCCGAGGTGAGCGTGGCGCCCTGCGGGCCTTCAATGCTCAGCAGCACCGTGCTGGAGAAGTCCTGCTCCGCATAGCCCGTATCAAGCGAATAGTTGATGAAGACATAGCTGGTCAGAATGACCACCACATCAAAATCCTGCCCGGGCTTGAAGGTGATGGGCAGCGAAGCGTAGCCATCCTCATCAAGATCCAGCGTGTTCTGAGGCTGATCGCTCAGCGGATCCAGCAGATAATCGCCAATATGCCACTGCTGGAAAAACAGAGCGTCCCATTGATAGGCGCCATGAAGGCCGTCGCTCTTGCCATCCAGGTAACCGGCTTCAAACACAAAGACGTTGATGAACGTGGCGCTGGCGTTACCCGAACGAGACTGCAGATTGCCCGCCATGCTGCCCGTGATATCCAGCGTGAGCGTGACCTCATCATCGGCGTCCCAGGCATACGCGCCCCCACCTGCCCCGGTGGCGGTGAAGGAATCCCCCACGCTGGCGTAGGCGTTGAGCATCGTGGAGGTATATGACACAGGCGGCGTCGTACCCATTGAATGCAGCTGCGTACGGGCCTTTGTTTTCAGACCATCTGCGATAGAAGCTTCGGCCATCGCATCGTAGTACACAGAGCGCGTAATCGCAGGCTGCCCCAGCCCTCCCGACATCTGGTAATTCATCTGGGCCGCCTTACTTTCTTCAACGGTAACACCGTTGTAGTTCAGTTCATTCTGCTGAAAGCCCGGATTGGATCCCCAGACCCAGACGTGATTAAACGTCTTGGCCTGCACCATTGCGGGCAGTGACAGAAAACCAGTTGCGCACAGGACAACACATCCGCGACGGATCAGATCGAACATCTCCGCATTCCTTAGTGGAGTGAAAGGGTTGAGATGGCATCTCCCTCCAAGGACATGCCATCTCTTTTCAGAATCAGAAATTCAGGCCGTGATTTTAGAGTATGAAATGTCAGTTTCAACAACGAATCACAGTGTTTCGATATTATTTTTCATATTCATAACTCCATATACAAACACTGCATAAATACATATAGATATCGCGAATAAGACAAACTAATTCAGTCTTATCTATATACCCCAGACTGCCTGTTTTATAGTCTCATGTCAGATTGATGACGCTCACACGCCAGACATTCTGTAATACTCCCCACTTTCTGGGCGCTCGGTTAAGGTGGGTTCGTTCCCGAACAGGAGACGAATCCGATGGGCAGGACACGCAGGCGGTTCTCGGC